>Ga0102590_1004443_pt1 | contig 11921 bp, 10 predicted proteins | sample AraplaMF_Col_mMF_FD_76859 | JGI IMG/M metagenome (GOLD analysis project Ga0102590, IMG submission 76859) | Arabidopsis root microbial communities from the University of North Carolina, USA - plate scrape MF_Col_mMF | ecosystem: Host-associated > Plants > Roots > Endosphere | place: USA...
TCGTCGTCGAGCCCGAAACCGATCAGCACGCTGTCGAGGCCGAGGGTGCGCTTGAAGTCGGCGACGATGGGAATCGAGGCGCCGGAGCCGATCAGCAGTGCTTCCCTGCCCCACTCGTCGGTCAAGGCGCGCCTGGCGGCGGCGAGCGGCTTCATGCTCCAGTCGAGCGCCACAGCCGGCGCGCTGGAGTGGTCGAGGAATTCCGCCGAACAGTCCTTCGGCAGGCGCTCGGTGACATAGCTGCGGAACGCGGCGCGGATCTTTGCGGGATCCTGGCCCTCGACCAGACGGAACGAAACTTTTGCCGAAGCTTCCGCCGGAATCACCGTCTTGGAGCCTTCGCCGGTATAGCCGCCGACGATGCCATTGATGTCGCAGGTCGGACGTGACGAGACCTGCTCGATCAAGAGGCGGCCGGTCTCGCCGGCCGGAATCGAGAGGCCGATCGGTTTGAGGAAACTCTCCGCCGTCAAATTGAGCTTGGCCCACTGCGCCTTGATGTCCGCTGGCAGGTCCTTCACGCCATCGTAGAAGCCGGGAATGGTGATGCGGCCATCGGCATCGTGCAGGGCGCCGAGGATCCGGGTCAGCACCCGGATCGGATTCTGCGCGCCGCCGCCGTAGATGCCCGAATGCAGATCGCGGTTGGCGGCCTTGATCTTCACTTCCTCATACAACAGGCCGCGCAACGCGGTGGTGATCGCCGGCGTCTCCGGATCCCACATGCCGGTGTCGCAGACCAGCGCGAAATCGGCGGCGAGGTCCTGCTTGTTGGCTTCGAGGAACGGCACGAAGTTCTTCGAGCCGACCTCCTCCTCGCCCTCGATGACGATGGTCAGATCGACCGGCAGCGCGCCGGTCACTGAATTCCAGGCCCGGCAGGCCTCGACGAAGGTCATCAACTGTCCCTTGTCGTCCTGCGCGCCACGCGCGACGATGATCTTGCGGCCGTCGGCATGATCGGTGACGACCGGCTCGAACGGCGGGCGATGCCACAGGTTCAGCGGATCGACCGGCTGCACGTCGTAGTGCCCGTAGAACAGCACGTGCGGACGCGTGCCGCCACCGCCGTTCTTTTTGGCGACGATCGCCGGATGGCCCGCGGTCGGCCGCACCTCGGCGGCGAAGCCCAGCGTGGCGATGTCGGCGGCGAGATGCTCGGCGGCTTTTTTGCAATCGGCGGCGAAGGCCGGATCGGCCGAGATCGACTTGATCCGCAGCAGCGCGAACAACCGTTCGAGGCTGTTGTCGAAATCCGCATCGATGCGATCGAGAACGGACTGGAGCTGCGACGTGCTGGACATGGCGATGTTCCTCGAGCTGTTAGGCCGACGGCGGCACATGCCGCGCATCCGCCGGCGGATGGCGCATGTGCCAGACCAATCCTGCAATGATCAGCACGGTCGCCGCAAGATTATTTCCGATGGCCTGCAACAATGTCGGAAATAGGGGGAGTGACAGCAGCATCAGGACGCCCGCGGCCGCCAGCAACCCCCATGTCGCCCAGCGCGCCGCAAACCGCGGATCGAACGCAGCGCGATGCATCAGCACCGTCATCGGAAAGAACAGCCACATGAAATAATACTGCCTCGCGAGCGGCGACGCGATCGTCATGAGGCAGAACAGGATGCCGAGTTCCTCGGCGTTGGAGCGCGGCGTCACCCGGGACAGCGGCGGGATCACCGCGATGAAGCCGAGCCCGATCAGCAACGAGACGCCGAGCACGATCCAGTTGGCGGTCTTGAAATCGACGTCGGCGAGATTCATGGTGCGCGCCGGCAGCCCCGGCTCGTTCTGATTGTAGTTGATCGGTCGGACCAGCCGATGCGTCATGGCGATGATCGACTGATTGACCCAGGACCAGTTCTGCTCGTCGCGCTGCCCGAATCCCTTTTCCGAGCTCGACCCGACCATGGCGTGAAACCAGGTCCTGAGTTCGTCGACGTTACGCTGATAGCCGCGGATCGGCGCCGGGATCAGCAGCAGGAAGACGACCAGGAATACGCCCATGCTTGCGGCGCCGGCCCAGCGCCGCCGCCACAAGAGATAAGGCAGCACCGCCACCGGAAACACCTTGATCGCAGTGGCCAGCGCGAACATGCTGCCGGCGAACCATGGCCTGTCATGTTGCAGCAGCCAGAAGCCGTAGAGCATCATCGCCAGCAGCACGAGGTTCGGCTGGCCAAGATCGAACATGTCGAACACGAACGACACCGTGGCGAAGGCGGGCAGCGCCACCAGCCACGGACCGGGAATCCTGTCGGAGCCGGTCATCGCATTGGAGAGCTGGCCTACGATCCACCACGCGGCGGCGTTGAGGAACGACAGCCCGAGATAGAGCGGGATCTTGCCGAACCAGCTCGGGATCGCCAGCAGGATCGCCGGCAGCGGCGGATAGATGAACTCGAGGTAGCCGTTGGGGTCGGTCGGATAGAGGTTGGCGCCGTGCAGCACCTGCTGACCGGCCCAGTACCACAGCCCGTAATCCTTGGTCTTGCCGTTGCCCCAGATTTCCGGAACCAGCACGTCGGCGGTGAGCACCAGACAGCAAAGCAGGAACAGGATATCCAGCGGCTTTCGGAACGACGGATATCTCAGCACAAGGGGCGATCTCACGAGGCGGGAATGCCCGATCGGGGCGCGCCTGGGTTAGCAGAAACGCCAGCGGCTGCAAACCGGCCGAGGCCGGGCCGAATCGGCACTATTCCCGGGCGCCCGCAAGCCTCCAGTGGCTCACGCGACGCGCGAGAACGGCGAGGCCGACGGATTGAACTGCGTCGTTGCCGCGTAGGCCAATTGTTCGGACTGCACCGAATGAATCGCTCCGGTGTTGAAATCGATCGCGAACGTCATCGACGCAGTGCGCGCGCTGATGGAGTTCGACGACAATGTTCCGGCATCCGACGACGCCGTCACGCTCTCCGCCGAGACGTTGGTCTGGTAGAACGTGATGTATTCCATGTTGCCGGACTGCGCGGACGTCATGCCCATGCCGGGCGGCAACCGGGCCCCGCTAACCTCGCCGTTGCGGCCAAAGCGCTGATCGTCCCACTGGATGCCGTTCGGTCCATAGATCTGGGCCTTGAATGCGCCGGTAGAGGCGTCAGCGCTCACCGAGATGGAAAACCCGTCGATCTGCGCGCTGTTGTGGAAATTGACCTTCGGATCGACCGGTGCCAGCGCGTTCGGATCGATGGAAGGCGCGGTCGCAGCGGTCAGTCGCTGATAGATTGCGACGATTTTCGAACTGCTGCTCTTCGACGCGTCGTCGGCGCCAGCGCCGCCCTTGCTCGAAAGACCGCCGTTTTTGCCGGTACGGTGCGCGTCGACGAAAGCCTGCAGGCTGTCCGCCGCGACCTGATCGTTCTGCGCCTTGGCCAGGATTGTTTTCGCGTGGTCAGACAGATCGACGACCGTTGCGGCTTCGTCGCCGCTGCCGGCCGCGTCCGACGTGGCGCCGGGTTTGGCCGAATCCGCCGGCGGCGTGGCCGTGCTTGCCGTCGAACTGGAACGCAGGAAGGAGGCTATCGCCTGGTTGTCAGGTGAATTTGCCGCGTTGATCGCACTCATGATCGGCTCCCATCGATATCGACGAACACACGATAGTGCCGGCAGACAGGCTTCAGCAATCTGCGGAAATACAAGAGAACAGGCCGCGTTGGTAAACGAACGGTTAAAAGCCTCCTGCTGCACGAGGTCCCGGCCGAATGGCGATGCGACCGCTCCCCGGCTCAGGCAACCTTATCCACAGACGACGTCGAGCCGATCGCCGGGTATTTCGTCACGGCTACAGCCAGGGTTTGACGGCCGGCTGAAAATATAATCTTCCCCTTTGCGCCATCATCGGACGACACTTGCATGTTGCCGAACATGACGGTGTTCTTGTAGACCGTGCCGACACCGTCCTGGGTATATCCGTTGAGGGTGGTTCTGACCTTCGCGTCCCTGCCGTCGATCGACAGCACGCGGAAGGTTGCACTCTGCCCGCCATCGGGCGAGACGCCACCCCAGGTCCCGACCAACTTGTTCTCGTCGGCCGACGGATCCACCGCCTTCTCCAGAATGGCGGTGCTTTTTCCACGTCCGGCAGAAAACTCCAGGACCGCCGTCTTCCCGTTACGGGTGCCGATGGTGACGTTGTCGTAGGAAATGGTGCTCCCCTGGACGCTGGCGATGCCCCGCTCCGTGCGCCCGTTGTGCGTATATTCGACCTGGGCCCTATTGCCCCTGATGTTGACGACTTTGAACTCGACCGCCTCGTGATGGTTGGTCCCGAAGCCCTTCCAATCGCCCACCAGATTGCTCTGGTGATAGGCCCGCTCGTTGGCCGGCGAGATCTGGCTGGCGCTTGGAGATGAGGTGATCGAAGTCATGGCAGGCCCTCGGCGCCGAAGCAGTGTTGCTGCGCCAAACTACCGACGGGCCCGAGTTCAGCAATATACGGAAATACAACGGATCTGGCCGTGTTGATGAACGAAGGGTTAAGAGCGCCGGCCTACTGGATGAGGTCGAGGCGAATGGCCTTGGCAATGGCCTGCTCGACGGTGGCGGCTTCCAGCTTGCGCCGTGCGGTGCGCAGATAGGCGTGGACCGCGCTGACCGACAGGCCCAAGGTTGCCGCGGTCTGCCCCGGCGCCTGCCCCTGCATCAGGCTTTCAAGACATTGCTTTTCGCGCGGCGACAAAGGCCGCATCAGATCGACACGGCGCAGGCCCGACAGACGCATCGCGCGATCATGAAAATAGTGCGCCAGCAGATGAAAATCGCGCAGGTGGGCGAAGCGCCAGCGATGCCAATGCTCGTCGGTCGCATGGGTGGTGATGGTGAAAAGCGCCCGCTCGCCGGCGGGCCCGCGGATCGGAACGGTAAATCCGTGCCGGCCAACGCCAAAACTCTCGGCTTCCGCGAAGAAGTGCCGGGCTTCGCTGGTGTGATGCTCGACGGTCATCCAGTCGATCGGCAGGAAGCCCTTGCGGCCGGCGATGACGACGGGATCGATGCGGAAGTAGTCCCGTTCCACATAGCGCTTCACCCAGGCATCGTCATAGGTCAAGAGCAACAGCGCATTGAACCGATCGAAGGCGGGCACGTGCGCGGCGTGATAGACCAGATGCGCCAGACCGCTTTCGTCGCGCCAATCCACCAGAACCGCGGACAGTGCCTCGATGCTTTCGGCGCGTTCTATCGCCCGGTGGGCTTGTTCGAATTCCATGCGCTTCCCCGGTGCAATGTTACCTACCGGAAGCGACAATGCAACTCGGCGCGCGCGGCCAATTTGCAGTTCAGCCATTCGAGCTTCGCGTGCCGCGGCCCCTTCCCGGGCCGCGGCGTCGTACTCGCGTCATTCAGGCACGCGCCAGTTCGGCCTTGGTCAGCGCGAACTGCAGTTGATAGATCCCGGGCGTGACGGACGACGCGCCGCAGGCGGTCAAAACCTGGTCGCTGCAGGCTTGCGACCTGAACGCGCGCAACGCGTCGAGACCGACAGCCTCGATCAGCAGGATCCAGGCGGCGAGCTTGTCCGGCACGCCGCGCAGTTTCTTCTCGACAGTGTCGGCCGGGCCGGCCGCGGCATGCCCACGCAACAGATGCAGGCCGACGATGCCGGGCACCGCGGTGAGAGCCTCGCCGACCAGCTTCTTCATCGCCTCCTGAAATGCCTCGGCGGCAATGGAGGTCTCAAGCTGGATCGCCGCGATCACCGCACCCTCGCCGACGCCCGTGCTCCAGGCGACATCGCAGATGGTGCGCGAGGTATCGGTGAAATGCGCGACCACGCTCTTGGTCCACGGGGTCGGATCGTTGAGCCGCGCCTGATAGGCCGCCGACGTGAGATCAGCGGCGGTCTTTGTCTCATAGAAATTGAAGTACTTCGGCTGTCCCTCGATCGCCACGTAACGGCGGCCTCGCTCGAAGCCGGGCAAGCCGACCCGCTCGGGAATATGCTCGCGCACGTGCCAGGCGACGAAGTCGTCCTCGGCCTCCGGCTTGATGCCGTTCCAGATCGCCAGTACGCCCTGCCCGATCAATGCCATCGTCGGTTCTCCTCAAGCGGCCGCGGAAAGCTTCTTCGCCCAGCGCATGATGTGGTCGGCGACGGCGACGGTGTCGCCGTGCTGGTTGACCACCTTGACCTTGGCGATGCTGCGCCCCTTCTCCTTGTCGACCTGGTCCACGGTGTAATGCGCGGTGATGGTGTCGCCAAGCAGCACCGGCTGCAGGAAGCGCACCCGGTCGTAACCGGCGGAGACCGGAAAGTCGGTCAGGCCTTCCTTGTGGATGACATGGGCGATGCTGATGGTCGAGACCGTCGACATGTAGCCGACCAAGAGCGCGCCATGGGCGATGCGCCGGCCGATGCTGGATTTCTCCTTCATGTACTGGTCGTTGACATGGGTATCGCTGAAATCGCCGGTGATGCCGGCAAACAGCGTGACGTCGGTCTCGCCGACGGTCTTGGCGAACACGTAATGCTGGCCCACTTCCACGAAATCGAGCCCTGACTGCGCCATTGCGGCTTCCTCCTGTGCTATTGACACCAAATGGGCGGTTATGTAACCGGTTACAGCGCGAGCCCCGCCGCGTCAATCGGGGGAAACAAGAAACTCACCCTGAGGGACATTCGGCGTCATGAAGGTCATCACCGCCCAGCAAGCCGCGCAGCTCGTCAAATCGGGCGACGGCGTGATGATCAGCGGCTCCGGCGGCGGCCACTGCATTCCGGAATCGATCCTCGCCGAACTGGAGACGCGCTTCCTCGCCGAAGCGCTGCCGCGCGATCTCTGCATCATTCACGTGGTCGGGCTCGGCGACCGCGCCACCCGGGGCGTCGCGCATTTCTGCCATGACGGCATGATCAAGCGCAGCATCACCAGCGCGCTGATCGATTCGCCGGTGATGATCCCGATGGTGCTCGCCGACAAGATCGAGTCCTACACCCTGCCGCAGGGCGTGCTGTCGCAGATCACGCGGGACATGGCCGGCGGTCGTCCCGGGCTGATCACCAAGGTCGGCCTGCATACCTTCATCGATCCGCGGCAGCTCGGTGGCCGCCAGAGCCCCAGCGCCAGGGAGGACCTGGTCGAGCTGATGACCATCGATGGCGAGGAATGGCTGCGCTACAAGCCGTTCCGCATCGACGTCGCGCTGCTGCGCGGCACCACCGCGGACGAGGACGGCAACATCACCATGGAGCATGAGGCGCTGTTCGGCGAGATGCTGTCGACCGCGCAGGCCTGCCGGCGCCAGGGCGGCACCGTCATCGTCGAGGTGAAGCGGATGGCCAAGCGCAACACGCTGCCGCCGAAGGCGGTCAAGATCCCCGGCATCATCGTCGACTACGTCGTGGTCGATCCGGCGCAGCTGCAGACCTATGCCACGCCCTACAGCCCGAGCTATGCCGGCGAATTGCGGGTGCCGCTCGACCAGGTCAGGCCGCTGGCGTTTTCGGAGCGCAAGATCGTCGCCCGCCGCGCCGCGATGGAGATCGTGCCGGGCGCGATCTGCAATCTCGGCGCCGGGATCTCGACCGGAATTTCCGCAGTCGCCGCCGAGGAAAACATCCTCGACGAGATGATCCTCACCAACGAGCAGGGCTTTATCGGCGGCGCGCCGCTGACCGGCGTCGATTCCGGCACCGCGCAGAACTATCAGGCACTGGTCGACGCGCCGTATCAGTTCGACTTCTACGACGGCGGCGGCCTCGACATCGCCTTCCTGTCGTTTGCCGAAGTCGATCCGAAGGGCAACGTCAACATCTCCAGGTTCGGCGACAAGATCGTCGGCGTCGGCGGCTTCGTCAACATCAGCCAGAACGCCAAAAAGATGGTGTTCAGCGGCACCTTCACCGCCGGCGGGCTGAAGACCGCGTTCGAGAACGGCAAGCTGCGGATCCTGCAGGAAGGTCAGCATCGCAAATTCGTCGGGGCGATCGAGCAGATCTGCTACAACGCGACGTTTGCCGCCGAGCAGGGCCGCACCGCGCTGTTCGTCACCGAGCGCGCGCTGTTCCGCGCCACCACAGCCGGGCTCGAATTGATCGAGATTGCGCCCGGCATCGATATCGACCGCGATATCCTCGCGCACATGGATTTCAAGCCGACGATATCTGCCGGCCTGAAGCTGATGGATGCGCGGCTGTTCATGCCGCAATTGATGGGGCTCGCCACCGACAAGGCCCACCACGCCAGGGTCCGGGAAGGACTGCGGGCATGAGCGCCGACCAGATCCCGGCGGCTCATCCGCCGCGCAGTGACCCGACCATCGGCGCGCGGCTGTTCCGCGTGCTGTGGGGCAGCCTGCCCGCGCTGGTGTTCGTCGCGCTCATCGCGCTCTGGTGGGCGGCGGTCGACATCCTCAAGGTGCCGTCCTATCTGTTGCCGCCGCCGCAGGACGTGCTGCCGCGCCTTTACACCTCGCGGCTCAGCCTGTGGAATCACACGCTGGTGACGGTGCAGGAAATCGTCATGGGGTTCGGGCTGTCGGTGATCACCGCCATCCCGATGGGCCTTTTGATCGCGCTGTCGCCGGCGGCCAAGCAGATGCTCTATCCGCTGCTGATGTTCATCCAGCTGGTGCCGAAGATCGCCATCGCGCCGCTGTTCGTGGTCTGGGTCGGTTTCGGCATGACCTCGAAGGTGCTGCTGACCCTGCTCCTGACGTTCTTCCCGCTGCTGCTCGCGTCGATCGCCGGCTTCCAGATTCTCGACCAGCGCCTGTTGTACCTGACGCGCTCGATGGGCGCGACGTTCTGGCAGACGTTCCGCTACCTGCGTTTTCCGTCGGCGCTGCCGGTGATCTTCGGCGGCCTGAAGACGTCGGCGACCATCGCCGCCACGGCGGCCATCGTCGCGGAGTTCGTCGGCGCCAACAAGGGTCTCGGCTACATCCTGCTGCAGGCCACCGGCACGCTGGATACCACCTACGTGTTCGCCATCCTGTTCCTGCTGACGATCATCGGCCTGGCGCTGAACACCATCGTCGAAGTCGCGGAGTATGTCATGACGCCGTGGCGCCGAGCGCACGAAAAATAATCACGTCGCAATGCCAAAAAACAACCGGGAGGGAAACATGTCGAAACTGTCTTCAAGAACCCAGCGAACGTCTCTGCTCATGGCCTCGCTCGCCGCAACGCTCACACTGGGCGCCAACGCCATGGCTGCCGAGAAGATCACCTTTCAGCTGAACTACCCGGCCGCCGGCTACAATGCCGGCTACGAGCTCGCGGTCGAAAAGGGCTTCTACAAGGCGGTCGGCCTCGACGTCACCATCGAGCCCGGCAACGGCTCGCAGATCACCGCGCAACTGGTTGCCGCGGGCAAGGCCGACATCGCCTTCGCCGACGCATCGCCGGTCATGAAGCTGATCTCGCAGGGCGCCAAGATCAAGGTGCTCGCCACCATCCTGCAGGGCAACCCCAACCAGGTGACGGCGCTGAAGAAGACCGGGCTGAAGTCGGTCGCCGACATGAAGGGACGCTCGGTGGCGGTGCCGAACGGCGGCTCGCAGGCGGCGATGTTCCCGCTGGTGCTGGCCGCCAACGGGCTGAAGGAGACCGACATCAAGGTGGTCAACATGCCGCCGGATTCCATGGTGCCGTCGCTGCTGCAGGGCACCGTCGACGTCATCCTCGGATCGGTCGACGCCTACGGTCCGCAGCTCAAGAGCATGAATGTCGAGACCGACAATTTCCTGTTCATCGATTCCGGCGCGCCGACGGTCTCGACCTCGATCATCGCCTCCGAGAGTTTCCTGGCCGCTCATCCCGACCAGGCCAAGGCGTTCGTCGCCGCCAGCCTGAAGGGCTGGTACGCCGCGCTCGACGATCAGCCCGCCGCGATCGCCGCGATGAAGAAGATGTTTCCCGACGCCAACGACAAGCTGGCGCCGAGCCAGATCGACGCCACGAAATTCCTGATGTGCGTCAACCGGGCAAAATTCGTCGGCAAGGCGAGCCCGGAACAGTGGAGCGACACGGTGAAGATCTTCGCCGCGATCGGTGTGCTGCCCGCCGACATTCCGGCGACCAGATACTATACCTACGACTACCTGCCGCCGGAGTCGGAGCTGCGGCCCTGCCCGCTGAAGTCGTGATGATGAGCCGGGTTTGAGAGGGTACGATATGGCAGCGACGGAAACGCGCGGCGTGCGGCTGGAGATCGATCGCGTCAACAAGGTGTTCGGCGCCTTCGAAGCCTTGCGTACGACCACCGTCGACATCGAACCCGGCGAATTCGTCTCGGTGGTCGGGCCAAGCGGCTGCGGCAAGAGCACCCTGATGCTGATGGTGGCTGGGCTCTTGAAGACCAGCCAGGGCAGCATCCGGGTCGGCGGCAAGGCCTTGACCGGCCCCATGACCGACGTCGGCATCGCGTTCCAGGATCACCTGCTGCTCGATTTCCGCACCGCCTTCGACAACGTGCTGCTGCAGGGCATCATTCGCGGACTGCCGATGGCGCCGGTTCGCGAGCGCACCCGGGAATTGTTCGAACGCCTCGGCCTGACCAACGCGGCGGACCGCTATCCGCACCAGCTGTCCGGCGGCATGCGGCAGCGGGTGTCGCTGGCCCGCGCGCTGGTGCTGCGGCCGCAGGTCCTGCTGATGGACGAGCCATTCGGCGCGCTCGATGCGCTGACCCGGCTGCAGGTCCGCTACGACCTCGAGCAACTGTGGATGGCGGACCGGCCGACGGTGCTGTTCATCACCCACAGCGTCGAAGAGGCGGTCGGTCTCTCCGACCGGGTGCTGGTGATGTCGCCCTCCCCCGGCCGCATCGTCGAAGAGCTGCGCATCGACCTGCCGCGGCCACGGCCGCTGACGCTGGGCGAGGAACCGGCGCTGAGCCGGCATGCCAAACGCATCTACGACCATTTCGCGCGGCTGGGGGTGATTCATGGTGCAGCGGCTGCAGTGCATGCGTGAGGGCATTGCGCCGCCCCATCACTAACCGTCATCACCCGCGAAAGCGGGTGACCCAGTATTCCAGAGCGTTGATTTTCAATCGAGATTCCCTGGAATACTGGGTCGAGCCGGGCGATGACGGCCGAATTTACCCCGGCGCCGGCCCCGACGATGCCCGCACCAGGATCTCGGCGTCGCATTCGAATTGGGTGGCTTCCTCGCGCCCCTCGAGCAAGGCCGCGATGTGGCGGCCGGCGCGGCGGCCGACTTCGTCGCTGAGTACGCGCACGGTGGTGATCGGGATCGGCAGTTCGGCCATGATCTCGATGTCGTCATAGCCGACGATCGACATCTCGTCGGGCACGCGGATGCCGAGCGCCTGGCTCTCCAGCATTGCACCGACGGCCAGATAGCCGTTGCCGCAGATCACCGCGGACGGTCGCGGCGCGTGGCTGACGATGCGGCGGAACAGTTCGCGGCCCTCGCAAATGGTCCACTTGCCGACCACGAAATGCTCCGGCCGCACCGCCAGCGCGTCTTCCGCCAGCGCATCGCGGATGCCCTGGTTGCGGGCCCTCGCGCGGTCGTTGGTGGTCGCATCCTGCGCGATCACGCCAAATCTCTTGTGGCCGAGATCGACCAAATGGCGGGTCAGGCGATAGAGCGCCTTGTGATTATCGGGGCCGATCGAGGTGCCGTGGGTCTTGGGATTGTAGACGAACATGTTGAGCAGCGGCACGCCGTTGCGCGCCAAGAAGTCCTGCATGTTCGGATGGTGCGATTCACCGACCAGCAGCAGCGCATCGACGCCGCGCTCGACGAATTTCTTGACCTGGCGAAATTCCTGCTCGGAATCGTATTCCGAACAGGCCAGGAGCAACGTGTATCCGAGCTGCGCCAGTTCGCGCTGCAGGCCGTCGATGGCGCGGGCGAAGTCGCCATGGGTCAGCGTCGGAAACACCGCGCCGATGGCGCCGGTGCGGCGCGTCGCCAGCGCCCGCGCGGCCCCGTCCGGCACCCA
>Ga0102590_1004458_pt1 | contig 11887 bp, 11 predicted proteins | sample AraplaMF_Col_mMF_FD_76859 | JGI IMG/M metagenome (GOLD analysis project Ga0102590, IMG submission 76859) | Arabidopsis root microbial communities from the University of North Carolina, USA - plate scrape MF_Col_mMF | ecosystem: Host-associated > Plants > Roots > Endosphere | place: USA...
GAGTGTAGTTACCGTTGCACCGATTGAGAGGATCGCAATGTCGGCGCTGGACTTCCCGGTTGCCTCATATTGAGCGAAACAGGCACGAGAAAAGCCGCGCGTTTCCGCGCGGCTCCTTCTGCCCCCCACTTTAAACTCCCCGATCTCAATCGCGCACGATCGTCCAGTTGTCGTCAGGATTGAACTCCTTGATCGCTGCTGCGCGCTCCTCCGTCTGCGGTCCCAGGTCCCGCTGATAGACGATATTGGCACCGTTGACGATGAAGGTCTGAACCCCAGTCACGCGATACTTGACCGGCCAGGCGATCAGCGCGAAACCACCCGTCATGTTGCCATTGACAATGTAGCTCTGTTTTCCGCCGATCACGTTCGGGCCCTGAGCCGTCAGGATGCGATAGCGGTAGCCATAGTAGCCTTCGCCACGCTTCGCCTTGCTGAAGGCGGCCGTTTCGACCAACGGTCCGGCCGGGCTCTCTTCATCGAAGGCACCAGGCTCCCAGTAGAGGCCGTCGCGCTTGCCTGGGGTGCTGATCAGCTTCTGTGCGAATTCGAAGAGACCGTCCTCGTCCTCGTCGATTTGCGCGTAGGCGTATTGGGCATTCACATAGTCATGCATCGTTTGGATCGTCGAGAGTTCGTTCTGGCCGACGCGCCGATTGACGATCTCCTGCAGGCCGACTTCCGTGTCGAAAGCCCATTTGCCGTCCTTGCTCTTCGAGAGGGGAAAGGGCAGCGGCCACAGGACGTCACCAATCAGAACCACCTTGCGATCGCCGATATCCTGCAACTGCAATTGCCGTGCAGCACCCTCACGGATCGTTCCGTAGCTTATCATCGCCTCGTTGCTGGATCGCAGCTTGGCCGCGTCCAGGCCGAGAAGGCCAGCCAAGCCATCGACATCATTGGCACTCAGCACGGTCTTGAGCCGTTGAAGCGCCGCCGATGGATCATCGAAAGACGGTGGCGCACCAGCCTCGAACTCCTGAAGATCCGTCTGGGTCTGCGACATGGATGGGGCCGCCCACGCCAGGGAGAGAGCCGTTCCGAGCAACAGCGGGATCAATTTCAACTGTGGTCTCATGGTTTATCTCCGGAAATCTGAATAGCTGGACACCCTATCGCCGGCCGCCGCCACCGCGACCGCCGCCCCCACGACCGCCACCGCCGCGGCCGCCGCCGCCGTGCGGCATCGGGCGCGAGCGTTGGGCGGAGGGACGTGGGCCACCGCGCTGCCCGCCTCCCATGCTCTGTCCGCCTCGCTTGGAAGCCACCGCCTCACGCCGACCGGACTGCACGTTGCCGAGGGCGTTGGGTTGGCGCGAACGATTGTCGGGTCGTGCCGCCATCTTCGGGCCGCTTGGCCTATTCTTGGCTGCCGCCTTTGATGGACGGTTGGCTGCGTTGCCCGGTCGGTTGGCTGCATTCCCTGGACGGGCATCCGGGCGATTGGCGACATTACCTGGGCGGGCATCCGGGCGCGATGCCCCCGGCCGGTTCGCGGCAATGTTCCCCGCTCTCGGATTTCCCTTCAGGCCCTCCGCCGTATTCTTGCGGATATCGTCAGCGCGGGCGCTGACATTTCTGCTTCCCTGGCCGCGGTTTGCCTGTCGGTCGCTGACCTTGTTCTTGAGCTGGTTGCGATTATCGGACTGCAGGCTGGATTTGATCGCCGAGCGATCGATGTTGGCGAGCTGATCCCTGTCGATATTCAGCTTGCTGCGATCCACTTTTGTCCAATCGATGTCGTTCCAGTTGACCTTGCCGTTGAAATTCCGGTCGTTGAAGCAGTTGTTGCAGTCGACATCGAGGTCGCCGCCCCAGTTGCCGCCCCAGACGCCCCAATCGTCCCAATTGACGATTGCCGCCCAGGCGACGCCCGTCACTGCGGCCGCGAAGAATCCGGCGCCCGGGTAATAGTAGTTGTCGTAATAATTGGGATAATAGGATATCGGTTCGGCCGCATAGCCCGGTTCGTACAGCATTTCAGGCGGGTACTGCGGGATATAGACCTTCTCCGGATCGGTCGGTCGAATGACGACATTCTCGTTCTCGGTCACCACGGTGATCTTGTCGTCGGTCTTGATGACATTCTTCGCCACCGCTTCGTCGCGAAGCTGCTGGATGGCGATCAGCACATCTTTTTGCTGGTTGGTTAGCGCGTCGCCAAGCGATTGAGTCCAATCGAGATCCTCGCTCATCATCTTGACGATGTCAGGATAATTCAGAAGCGATATGACGCTCCCATCCCAGTCGTCCTTCGGCTTGAGATTGGCATCTTTTTTCTTCGCCTCCAGGAAGCGCTGAGCCTCGATGATCTGCAGCGGAAACAGCGATGCTGCAGAGATCGCGGCGACGAGCTCATCCGGATAAAGCGCGATGCGGGCGACAAGCACTTCCATCTCGTCCTCGGAGAGGAGATCCGGTTCAGGCTCGGTGGGCGCCGCCGTCTCTGCCGACGCAGGCTTTGGTGTGGGGGTCGTGGTCTGTGAATATGCCGGTGGTCCCGGATGCATGGAAAAGATTGCCAGGGCAGAAAGCCCCGCCAGCAATCTGAGGGATCCTGCTTTCATCATGCGCCGACCTCCTTACAAAAAATGGTTCGGATGAATCTCACTGCGGCCTGGGTTTTGCTTCGCCCGACCGCCTGAGCATGACGACTTTCGATTGGGAAAGAGCATCGCCGATTTCAGCGATGAGCGCATCGACAAGGCTCGCATACTCCTGCCGTCGGGTCTCTCTAACACTCTCCGGCAGACGCTCCACATGCGCCAAAGCTTCGGCGGCGGAAGCGAGGTCTTCACACATCGTGCGGAACGTTTCGTTCATCTCGAAAAGATGCCGTACCCTCGCGGCCTGCGCAGGAAACTGCGCCTCTGCAATCCCTAAGGCAGACAAGTGTGTCGAATTACTTTCTCCCGACGTCATGCCGCCCCCCGCTGTCATACTCGCGTCAAGCAGATTGAAGTATTGTATTACAGCTACTTAGGATGGAGACGTAACATACGCGAACTTACGCGTGACGGCTCGTGATGGACCAGACCTACGTCAGTGATAGCCCGCGTCTCGACATTCTGAGCGCCAAAGTCGCAATATCCGCAGAACCTCCGCAACCGCCGGCAAGTCGGTCGAAACACTCTTCAATCCCGATGAAGATGAATTCCCCTGCAATTTGACACCCGAGGCCAGCGAAACACGCTGCCACGAACCGCCGCGCCTGATCACTGAAATCCGGACTGCCTGCCGAGCCACACGACGCTCGATAGATATTACGTGATGCTACGGGCGTTCGCGACCGGGCCGGTCTACTATTTCCATCTTGAATACGACCGGACGGTTCGGTGAACGGCCGAAAAGGAGTGACCGTGTTTCTCGATTATTTTGCACTCGGCGTGTTGGTGTTCGTCGTGGTCACGCTGTTCTACGCGGTGATCGCAATCCACGACATCCCGCATCTGATCGCCAAGGCCAGAAACCATCCGCACCAGGACGCCATCCATGTTGCCGGATGGGTGAGCCTGTTTACGCTGCACGTCATCTGGCCCTTCCTGTTCATCTGGGCCACCATTTATCGCGAGGATCGCGGCTGGGGCATCCGGGCAGACGGCAAGCTGTCGGCCGAGGCCGAAGCCAATGCCGAAATCGCCCGCCTCCACGCACGGCTCGCGGAACTCGAGGCGCCCACGGTAGAGAAGGAGAAAGTCTGATGGAATTACTCCTGATGCTGACCTATGCGGCATTTTGCTTCGCGATCTTCAAGCTGTTCAGGATTCCGGTGAACCAGTGGTCGCTTGCGACGGCTGTTCTTGGCGGCATATTCATCATCGCTGGGCTGGTGCTGCTCATGAGCTACAACCATCCCTACTCCAGCGATGGGCGTATTTACTTTACCTCGGCTCCAGTCATCCCCGTCGTGGGAGGTCAGGTCATAGAGGTGCCGGTCACGCCGAACGCCCCGCTGAAAAAGGGCGATGTTCTCTTCAGGATCGATCCCCGCCCCTATCAGTATACGGTCGATCAGAAAACGGCGTCTCTTGCGGAAGCCAAGCAGACCGTCCTCCAGCTGAAGGCTGCTCTCGACGCCGCCAATTCGGCCGTAACCGGTGCGGAAGCGTCAAGGGATCGCTCGCTGCAAGCCTTCGAGAAGTTCCAAGCATCGAATGAAAATGCAAAATCTAGCGGCAGAGGCGCCGTCTACTCGGAACTCGAAGTCGAGAACCGGCGCGGGATCTACCTGACTGCTGAGGCCGCCGTCGACACGGCCCTTGCTCAGGCAGCACAAGCAAAGCTCGCCTATGAGTCCGAGATCAACGGTACGAATCCCACGGTCGCGCGGCTGGAGGCCGAGTTGGCAAACGCGCAGTACGAGCTCGACCAGACAACGGTGCGCGCGCCGAGCGACGGATACGTGACGCAGGTTTTCCTACGTCCCGGCATGATGGCGAATCCCCTGCCTTTGCGACCGGTGATGGTCTTCATCAACGGTGAGGATCGGATGCTGGCTGCCGCCTTCATTCAGAACTCGCTCCAGCGCGTGCGGGTCGGCGACGAGGCCGAAGTCGCGTTTAAAGCCGTGCCCGGCAAGATCTTCAAGGCGCGCGTCGAGGAAGTCATCGACGTCATGGCGCAAGGCCAGTTACAGCCGGGCGGCGCCCTGATCGATCCGCAGTCGCCCGAACGAATATCGCCGGGGCAGACACTGGCACGTATCGAAATTCTGGAGAACACCGACGAATACCAACTGCCCGGCGGTGTAGTCGCTGAGGTAGCAGTCTACACACATTACTTTCACCACGTCGCTCTCCTGCGGAAGGTCCTGCTGCGTATGAGCAGTTGGATGAACTACGTCTTCCTCGAACACTGAAACGCATCAGCAATTTTCCGGCCGCTGCTTGGGTTCGGCGGCCGGACAAGCTTGGAGATCAACCACGAGAGAGCAAAGGGAGCCCGAGGTGATAGGCAGCCTACCAGTGTTGCGGGGCCTGGCCGGTTTCAAAAAGGACTGGCTTCGTAGCGATATCCCTGCCGGGTTATCGATCGCCGCTGTGGGTTTGCCGAGCGCCATCGCCTATCCGGCGATTGCTGGCCTGCCGCCGGAAACCGGCATCTATGCCAGCATCGTCGCTCCGATCGCCTATGCAATCTTCGGCCCGTCCCGCCTCCTGATCGTCGGCCCGGATGCCGCCACGATGACGGTGCTTGCGGCCGCGATGGCCGCCATCATTGCAGCCGATCCGGCTGCGGCCAACATCGACCGCGTTGCCATCGCATCGGCGCTCGCTCTTGGCGTCGGCGTGTTCTGCATCTTGGCAAAACTGCTGCGGCTTGGCGTCCTCGCGAGTTTCCTGTCACGTCCAATCCTGGTCGGCTTCTTTGCCGGGGTGTCGCTGTCTATCCTCGTCGGGCAGATCAGCCGCTTCACGGGTGTAAAGATCGAATCCGACGGTCTCCTTGCGCCTGTCGTCGAGATTCTCCGCAAGGCCGCCTTGATCCACTGGCCGTCACTTCTATTCGGCCTCTCAATGTTCGCGCTGCTTTGGATTGTGAAGGCTTTCGACCTCAAGATCCCGGGTCCAGTTCTCGTGGTTGTTATTTCCGTCGTTCTCTCGGCGCTCTTCGACTTCCGCGGACACGGCATGGCCGTCGTGGGCGATATCCCAAGCGGCTTCCCGAGCTTTTCCCTGCCGGCAGTCCATCAGATGCCGCTTGATCAGCTCGTGCTTGGTTCGGCTGTGATCTTCCTGGTGAGCTTCGGCGCCGGCATCGTAACCGCGCGAAGCTTTGGATCGCGCACCGGTGAAGATGTCGATGCGAACCAGGAACTGATCGGCCTCGGCGCAGCCAACATTGCACCCGGCCTGTTCGGTTCATTTCCCATCAGCATGTCGGACTCGAGAACCGCCATAAATCTGTCGACGGGCGGCGTCTCCCAGCTGGCGGGACTGGTCTCCGCCGCCACTCTGGTTGCAGCTCTTGTATTCCTCCACAGCGCCCTGCGGATCCTGCCGATCCCCGCACTCGCTGCTATCCTTGCAACCGCGGCCATCAGTCTTATCGACGTTCAGGAACTCAAGAAGATCTGGCGCATCAGCCGCATGGAGTTCGTCTTTGCGCTTATCGCGATGTGGGGCGCAATCAGCTTCGGCGTCCTGAACGGCGTGATTGTTGCCGTTGCCGCGACGTTCGTCTACCTCCTGCACAAGACGATGTTTCCGCGTGATGGCCTCCTTGGCCACATTGAAGGTCGGCACGGTTTCTTCGACCTCGCCCGTTTCCCGGAAGCTCGCCCTGTCGATGGGGCTGCCGTCTTCGCGATCCAGGGCAATATCCTGTTTTACAACGCCGACTATGTCCGCATGCGGCTCACGGCGGTCGCCCGTGAGCTCGCCCCCGGAACCAAGTGCTTCGTACTCGACGCCAGCGCCATCACGCACGTGGACAGCACCGGCGCCGTCGCACTCGATGCCGTGGCCGACGCCTTGGCGAAACGGGATATCGTCTTTGCCATCGCCGATCTTAGCCAGGAAAGCCGCGGCATTCTTGAGCGTGCCGGGGTCATCAAGAAGATCGGCATCCACAATCTTTTCAATGGTCGGGAAGAGGCGTTGCGCGCGCTGATAGGTAATTCCGCAGAACAGTGAAAGCGCACAGCAACATAAAACAATGGAGGGAACGATGGACGAAGCATACGATCCGAAACAAGAGGCTCAAACGGAACGCAAGGGCAAGCAAAAGAAGGCCAAGTCCTGGGACTACAACAAGGAGATCAAGCGCCTGCAAATCGAACTGGCGCATCTGCAGGCATGGGTAAAGAAATCGGGCGCACGGATTGTTATCATCTTCGAAGGCCGTGATGCCGCCGGCAAAGGCGGCATGATCAAGAGGATAACGGAGAAAGTCAGTCCCCGCGTGTTCCGCGTCGTCGCTTTGCCCGCTCCCACCGATCGCGAGAAATCCCAGATCTACATGCAGCGCTATATTGCGCACTTGCCGGCAGCCGGCGAGGTCGTGATCTTCGACCGCAGTTGGTACAACCGGGCGGGGGTCGACCGCGTCATGGGTTTTGCCAGCGAGAAGAAGGCGCAGCGTTTCCTTGAACTGGCGCCCCGCTTCGAGGCGGCCATTGTCGAAAGCGGCGTCATTCTGTTGAAGTATTTCCTGACCGTCAGCGAGGAAGAACAGGAACGCCGCTTCAAGCGCCGCATCGACGATCCGGTCAGGCAGTGGAAACTCAGCCCCATGGACGTCGAGTCTTATCAGCGCTGGTGGGACTATACGCGGGCCTATGACGAGATGCTGCGGATGACGGACAGCAACCACGCGCCGTGGTGGATCGTACCGTCCGACGACAAGGAGCGCGCCCGGATAAACTGCATCTCGCACATCCTGCAGTCGATCCCCTACGAGCGCGTGAAATTCGAGGCACCGGATCTCGGAAAACGGCAGAAGCGGCCATCGAATTACGTTGAGGATCAGGGCTTCAGAAACGTCGTGCCGGAAACGACACGATGAAGCACCATCCGTTCTGGCACCCCTTATGGAAACCCGCGGCATAGGCATACGGCGATGGAGCAACCAACGAGCGGGACAGCGGCGCAAGCTGGTCCCGCGCAGATCTCCGTAGAAGCACGGGTCAGTGACCTGGTGCGGATCGGCATCATTGGGCTGTTCGCCTATTGGAGCCTGCAACTGGTTGCGCCATTCGCGCTGATCATCATCTGGTCCGCAATCCTTGCCGTGGCCCTCTTCCCAATGTTCGACGCCTTGTCCAGGCTGCTGGGAGATCGGCCAGCGCTTTCGGCAACCGTTATTGTCATCGCATGCCTTGTGCTCATCATTGCACCATTGGCGCTTGTCGCAGTCAATTTTGCCGATGCAGTCCAGGCCCTCGTCAGTCAGTTGAAGACCGACAATTTCACGCTGCCCGCCGCGCCGGAAGCGATACGTGGCTGGCCGGTGGTTGGCGAGCGCCTCTATGCCGGCTGGAACCAGGTCGCAAGCAATCTCGCTGCTACGATCATGAAATTCCAGGCACCTCTTCGCGAAATCATGGGCGTCGTTCTCGCCAAGCTGGCTTCGATCGGAGGCGGGGTGTTGAGCTTCGTTGCTTCCATCATTCTCTCCGGCATCTTCCTCACCATGTCTCCTCGCCTCGCGGCAACTATCCAGGTATTGGCAAGCCGCATCGGCGGAGAGAGGGGTGTCGGTTTTGCGCGGCTGGCCGGGTCAACGGTTCGCAACGTCTCGCGCGGCGTCATCGGCGTGGCCCTCCTTCAGACGCTGCTCTGCGGCCTGTGTTTCGCCTTTTTCGACATTCCGGCACACGGCGCCTTGACCTTTCTCGTGTTCATGCTTTGCCTGATGCAGCTCGGCCCGGGCCTCGTTCTTGTGCCAGCCGTCGTCTGGGCATGGTTCTCCTGGCCGACATCGTTGGCATTCGCCTTTACGGTCGTAGCGATCCCGATCACGGTCGTGGACAATGTCTTGAAGCCGATCTTGATGTCCCGAGGGCTATCGACCCCGATGCCGGTGATCCTCATCGGCGTCATCGGCGGAACCCTTTCGCATGGCTTGCTCGGACTGTTTCTGGGGCCCATTGTCCTCAGCGTGTTCTACGAACTGCTGCGAGCCTGGGCGTGGCCCTCCGCACCTGCCGAACAAACGGCAGCGACCCTACCGCACGACGACCGGGACAAAAGCATCGAGGGCGCCGCGCCGGGCTGATTCTGGGGAGGATTTCGTCACGCATTTCGTCTCAGGCGCCGTTGCGCAATGTCAGGAACGCATCTGCTTCCCGCCCTGCGTGCCACAGTACAACACTCCTGGATGTCGCGGCAAAGCCGCTCATGCTCGAGGACTTACCGCGCGGAAGCGTTCAAGCGCACAGACGGCTAGATCATAGGATTCGAAAAGCTCGCCAAATGTGTCGCTTGCTGAGAAAGCAGGGAAGTGACGAATCTCGGGAGCCTTCAGCATCAGCCTCTTACGCCCGCGCTCTCGACTCATCGATTGCCTCCGGCCTCCAATCGTATTTTAGAATTTGCAGTGCGTACTCGCTGAAATGTTGGATCGTTCCGTTTGAGGAATTCAACCGCTGCGATGGAGCAGGCATTTGATGGAAACGAGCAGGACCCATATCGCGGATGTCATTGATCCGGGCGACGCTCTCGGCGAAGTCCTGTTCGGACTGATCATGGCGCTGACATTCACGGTCGGCTCGCGGCTCATCTTCACCGAAGAAGGCCTTGACGTTCGAGAGCTGATCGTCGCGACGATCGGATGCAATGTCGCGTGGGGCATCATCGATGCAGTGCTGTTCGTCCTGGGAGCGGTTTTCTACAAGAGCCGGCGCGTGCGCCTCTTCAGGCAGATCAAGGCGGCCAAGAGCGAGCGAGAGGCGATATCCGCGCTTCGGAAGGAATTTCCCATCGACGACGAACCACTTGTTTCCACAGCCGCAGATGAAGAGGTGCTCTACCAAGCCATGCTGGGACTCGCGCGGCGCGGAAGCCCTGCCAAGCTTCGCCTATCGAGAGACGACTTTCTCGCCGCCTTCATTGTTTTTCTCCTGGTATCGGCGACATCGCTACCCGCGGTCATTCCTTTCTTCATGATCGGCAATGCTGACCTTGCCCTGAGAACGAGCAATTTTCTGCTGATTGCCCTGCTCTTCCTGACAGGCTGTGCCTGGGCGCGCTTTTCTGACGCGAAACCGCTCAATGCAGGTATAACGATGACCTGCCTTGGCCTCGTGCTGGTCGGCATTGCAATCGCTCTCGGGGGCTGAGTATGGAGCATCCCATCAAGCCATCGCCCGCGACGAGAACCACAAAGGCAGCGGATTGGGCATTTCCCCTGCAGTTGCATCTCAGCGTCATCATTGTCGGGTTGCTTGCCTGCACGGCACTACCGCTGGTTTGGATGGCATATAGTCAAGGCAAGGTGACCGCCCTTTCCGCCGGCGAAGCACAAATGCGTCAGCTCGGGTTGCGTACCATCGAGGACTACCGCAATGTCTTTACAAGTGGATATGCCGCGATCGAGACGACCTCTGCCGTTCCGCAAATGCTTACGCCGCCTCCCCAGGACTTACCGGCGAAGCAGAAGCTTCTGCTGCACGCGTTGAAGTCATCGTTCCGTATAGACGGAGTCTATGCCGGTTATGCGGACGGGACGTACATGCAAGCGACCAACATTGCGGCAAATCCGACCTGGCGCGACGCCCTGGATGCGCCAGCCGGCGCCGCGTTCGCCGTTCGCACAATCACCAAGGTCATCGGCATTCCGGTGACGACGTGGACGTTCTTCGACAAGGACGCTCGTCCCCTCGCTCGCCGTGCCGACCGCGACGATGTCTTCGACCCGCGCTCCCGCCCCTGGTACCGCGCCGCGCTCTCGGAGGGACGGGCAACGTCGGTCGGCCCCTACATTTCGGCTGCAACTAACTACCTCACCTTGACATTTGCCACGCCTGCGGGCGGGGAGGGCCAAGTCGTTGTCGGCGCCGACGTGATGCTGTTGACCTTGGGGGAGGTTCTCGATGTCGGCACGATCTCGAAACAGGCGCATGGCTATGTCTTCGACAACACTGGTCGCCTGATCGTGCATTCCGATCCCGCATTCATGGCGAAGCTGCGCGATAACATTCGTCGCGGGAGAGTGCTATCCGCCGCAGATATCGCGGAAGCGGACCCAGCCATCCCGGCCGTCACGAACCTGGCGCAAGGCCGCGAGTTGCCGGATGGCGCTGTCGCGCGCTTTCCGGTGGATGGCCGCGAATATCTAGCCCAGAGCTTCCATGCGGAAGTAGCCGGTATGCTGAAAGACTACACTGTGGTCATCGCAGCACCGCTCGACGCCCTCGTCGGGCCGGTCGAGCGAACCCTGAGGCGTAACCTTGTTGCCGCGGCCGCCTTCCTGGCCGCCGGCGCAATAGCCGCGATCATCATCTCCCGATTGATCAGCCGGTCGCTCTATGCATTGGCCGACGAGGCAAGACAATTGGGCAATCTGGAATTCCGACAGAGCCGCGTGTCGCACTCCTGGATATCCGAGGTCAACGCGCTCGGGAAAGCGCTCGGCTCCGCCCGCGATACGATCCGAACGTTCTCGCTCTATGTACCGCGCGAACTGGTCCGCAGGATTGTCATCGCCGGTCAATCGGCCATCGGTTCCGCCTCGCGGCAGGAGATCACCGTCCTCTTCACCGACATCCGCGAGTTCACGACGATCTCCGAGCGACATTCGCCCGAAGATGTCGTCGCCCTGCTTTCCACCTATTTCGAAGCCCTCAATTTGATTGTGGAACGCCATGGCGGCACTATCGTCCAATATATCGGCGACTCTGTTTTCGCGATGTGGAACGCACCCGTTCGCGACGAGCGGCATGTCGAAAACGCCTGCCGCTGTGCCTTGTCAATGAAAGCAGCGATCGACGCGATGAACGCTTCCAATCGCGCCGCCGATCGCCCCGAACTTGTCACCCGCTTCGGCCTGCATACCGGCCAGGCTGTTGTCGGCAGTGTCGGCGCTGAGACCCGTCGGCAATACACCGCCATCGGCGACACGGTAAACATCGCCTCGCGGCTGGAAGGTCTGAACCGGGACTATGGAACCTCGATCCTTGTCAGCAGTTCGATCCGCGATGCGGTTGAGGAGAGTTTCAGTTTCATGCCGATCGGAACGGTCAGCGTCAGAGGCCGAACAGGGCAGACAGAGCTCTACGAGCTTCGCGGCTGAGCGCCAGCTCTGCAGCTCGTGGGAACGGGTTCCGCTTGGGAGATCCGCCCAGATCTTTCTAGCTTTTTAGGGGATTGGTTGCGGGGGCAGGATTTGAACCTGCGGCCTTCAGGTTATGAGCCTGACGAGCTACCGGGCTGCTCCACCCCGC
>Ga0102590_1004459_pt1 | contig 11887 bp, 9 predicted proteins | sample AraplaMF_Col_mMF_FD_76859 | JGI IMG/M metagenome (GOLD analysis project Ga0102590, IMG submission 76859) | Arabidopsis root microbial communities from the University of North Carolina, USA - plate scrape MF_Col_mMF | ecosystem: Host-associated > Plants > Roots > Endosphere | place: USA...
TGTTGGGAAGAATGGTAGGTCCGTTGCCGGAACGCCGAGAAATATGAAATATCCGGTTTTGCTATCGGAGAAACCGATGGCTTAGCCATGCCTCTTGCAATCGACTCGCTGGCGCCTTTGGACGTCACGCGTTACAATCCGTCACGCGTGACATGATTGGAGATTACGATGACGGCCGCGGAACGTATGAAGGCGATGCGTCAGCGGCAACGGTCGCGCGGACTGCGCGACGTCCGGTTGAGCGTCCCCGATGCCCGGACGAGCCTCGTCCGGAAGCGTGTCGCCAAGCAGGTGGCAGCTCTCGATCGGGCCGCGGAGGGCGACGCGCTGGAATGGATCGAGACCGTCTCTGAATTCGACGACGATGCGTCGCGGTGACGTCGTGACGGTCGCCGCTTCCGGTGACTACGGCAAGCCACGACCCGCCGTGGTCGTACAGTCCGACGCATTCCCGCCCGAACACGCATCGATGATCGTCTGCCAGATGACATCGGAGATCGCCGACGCTCCTGACTTCCGGATCACGATCGAACCGGCCCCCGAAAACGGCCTCCGGGTCCGCTCCCAGATCATGGCGGACAAGCCGGTGACTGTGAGGCGCGAGCGCATCGGCCGGAGGATCGGCCGGTTGTCGCCTGCCGACATCGCGCGGCTGAACGTGGCGATCGCTTTCGTCATGGGTTTGGCCGACTGAGGGGCTACAGCGACCGCAGGCGCGGTGCCGGATGGGTGCGGGCGACCTGGATGAAGGTCTCGGCCTGGGTCGAGAGCGGCGAGCCGCGGCGCCAGACCACGCCGACATCCAGCGTCGGCAGCGGGTCGGCCAGCGGCCGGGCCTCAATCCGGTCGCCTTCCAGCGACCAGGGGCGATAGGCCATGTCGGGCAGGATGGCGACGCCGGCGCCGGTCGCCACCAGGCTGCGCACGGCCTCCACCGACGCCGTGCGCAGCACCCGCTTCGGGATCAGCCCGGCGGCGCGCCAGAACAGGTCGCTGGCCTCGACGATCTCGTCCACCGCCAGCGCGATCAGCGGCTCGTCGACGATCTCGGCCAGTGGGATGGCCTCGCGCCCCATGAAGCGATGGTCCGGCGGCAGCCACAACCGGCTCTCGGAGCGGACCAGGATCTCGCTCTCCAGCGCGTCGCGGTTGTCGAGCGTCGAGACGATCATCACCGCGACCGCGATCTCGCCGTTGATCATCAGGTGCTCGATATAGGTCCGCTCCTCCTCGATCACCTCGACCGTGACATTCGGGAACACCCGCCGGAACCGGGCCAGCAGGTCGGCCAGGAAATAGCCGGAGACCATGGTGGTGACGCCGAGCGGCAGGGTGCCTTGCACCGCCTCGGGCAGGGTCTTCAGCGCGTTCTGGGCATCGGCAACCGCGGCCAGGATGGTGCGGGCATGGCGCAGGAACTGATGGCCGGGATAGGTCAGGATGACGCCGCGGGCATGGCGCTCGAACAGCCGGGCGCCGGTCTGCTCCTCCAGCGCCTTCAGCGCGTCGGTGATCGCCGATTGCGAGATGCCGACCGCCGCGGCGCCGCCGGAGACCGATCCGGCCTCCGCCACCGCGGTGAAATAGGCGATCTGGCGCAAGGTGACGTTCATGCCACGTGTCGCCTCTTCTCTCCCGTCATCCCCGCGAAAGCGGGGATCTCCCGACAATCCGGATGAGATTCCCGCTTTCGCGGGAATGACGATAGGGGAATTCGATAGCTGATAGGTGGCTCCAAGTGAATCCGAACGAAATTTTCTAAGGCGTCATGCAGGGCAGGAATGCAAAGCACCGACAGCCTTGACTTTTGTGCACTGCGCAACGACATTCCCGGCGCTGTCAAACGCAGCCGTCGGCCACCGATCGCGTGAGCGCTCCCCCTGGGATGCGTCCTGTCGGTCCCGATCGAAGTCATCCGACTGCCCAGATCGCGCGGGGCGTCATCGTCAACCCCGCGCTTATCGCCATGATCCGGTTGAACCGGAGTCAGTGGTCCGGCGTCGTTGTTACCGAAAGCATCTCTTTGACCAACTTTACCGATCTCGGCCTGAACGCGCTCATCCTCAAGGCGCTGGCGGCCGAGGGCTACGAGACCCCGACGCCGATCCAGGCGCAGTCCATTCCCCATCTGCTGCAGGGCCGTGACCTGCTGGGCGTCGCCCAGACCGGCACCGGCAAGACCGCCGCCTTCGCCCTGCCGATCCTGCACCGGCTGATGGCCGACCGGCGCACCGCGCCGCGTCGCGGCTGCCGCGTCCTGGTGCTGAGCCCGACCCGCGAGCTGGCCAGCCAGATCGCCGAGAGCTTCCGCGTCTATGGCCGTCACCTGCCGCTGACCCGCACCACCGTGTTCGGCGGCGTCGGCATGGGCCCGCAGATCCGCACCATGGCGCAGGGCGTCGACATCCTGGTCGCCACGCCGGGCCGGCTGCTCGACCTGATGTCCCAGGGCGCCATCCGCCTGAATGAGCTCGACGTCTTCGTCCTGGACGAGGCCGACCAGATGCTCGACATGGGCTTCATCCATGCCATCCGGAAGATCGTCGCGACCCTGCCGGCGAAGCGGCAGAGCCTGTTCTTCTCCGCCACCATGCCGACCGACATCTCCGACCTGGCCGGCCGCCTGCTGACCGACCCGGTGCGGGTCGAGGTCGCGCCGGTCGCGACCACGGCCGAGCGCATCGACCAGCGCGTCATGTTCGTCGAGAAGGACGACAAGCGCTCGCTGCTGACCGAGATCCTGCGCGACGACGAGAGCATCCGCCGCGTCCTGGTGTTCACCCGCACCAAGCACGGCGCCGACCGCGTCGCCAAGCAGCTGACCCAGGCCGGCATCAACGCCGACGCGATCCACGGCAACAAGTCGCAGAGCCAGCGCGAGCGCGCGCTGCTCGGCTTCCGCAACGGCAAGGTCCGGGTGCTGGTCGCCACCGACATCGCCGCCCGCGGCATCGATGTCGACGGCGTCACCCATGTCATCAACTTCGAGCTGCCGAACGTGCCGGAGAGCTATGTCCACCGCATCGGCCGCACCGCGCGCGCCGGCGCCGACGGCATGGCGATCTCGTTCTGCGACGTCGAGGAGCGCGCCTATCTGCGCGACATCGAGAAGCTGATCCGCCAGCCGGTGCCGGTGGTGCAGGAGCACGCCTACCGCTCCACCATCCCGTTTCGTCAGGGCAACGCCGGCCCGGCGCCGCGCGGTCAGGGCCGTCCGCAGCAGCGCAGCGCCCGTCCGCAGGGGCATCAGGGCCAGCGCCCGCACGGCCATGGCGGTCATCACGGCCAGGGGCAGCGGCCCCAGGGCCAGAACGGCCAGCGTCCGCATGGGCATGGCCATCAGGGTCAGCGCCCGGCACAGCAGGGCGCCGACCGCCGTTCGGCGCCGGCCAATGACGCCGGCTCGGCGCCGATGCGTCGCCGGCCGGTCGGTCGGTAAGTGAACGCGCCGGGGCTTCGGTCCCGGCGCTCTTCCCGGTAGATTGCGGCCATGACCTCGACCGCCGACACGCACCGCCTCTCCGTGGCGCCGATGATGGACTGGACGGACCGGCATTGCCGGTACTTCCTGCGCCAGGTCTCGCGCCGCGTCCGGCTGTACACCGAGATGGTGACGACCGGGGCGGTGCTGCATGGCGACCGCGAGCGCATCCTCGGCTTCTCCGAGGCCGAGCAGCCGGTGGCGCTGCAGCTCGGCGGCAGCGACCCGGAGGCGATGGCCCGCGCCGCCACGATCGGTGCCGACTGGGGCTATGCCGAGATCAACATCAATGTCGGCTGCCCCAGCGACCGGGTGCAGTCGGGCCGCTTCGGCGCCTGCCTGATGGCCGAGCCCGTGACCGTCGCCGCCTGCGTCGCGGCGATGCGTGCCGCCTGCGACGTGCCGGTCACCGTCAAGTCGCGCATCGGCATCGACGACCGCGACAGCTATGAGGAGCTGGTGGCCTTCATCGGCACCATCGCCGAGGCCGGCTGCGACACCTTCATTGTCCATGCCCGCAAGGCCTGGCTGAGCGGGCTGAGCCCGAAGGAAAACCGCGAGATCCCGCCGCTGCGCTACGAAGTGGTGCACCGGCTGAAGCGTGACTTCCCGCAGCTGACTGTCGCGATCAATGGCGGCATCACCTCGCTTGATGCCGCCGAAGAGCAGCTCGCCCATCTCGACGGCGTGATGATCGGCCGCGAGGCCTATCAGAACCCGTGGATGCTGGCCGAGGCCGACCGCCGCATCTTCGGCGAGGACGGCCCCGTCCGCAGCCGCCGCGACGCGGTCGACGGCTTCCTGCCCTATGTCGAGGCGAACCGCTCCAGGGGCGTGCCGCTGGGGTCGATGACCCGCCACATCCTCGGCCTGTACCAGGCCGTGCCGGGCGCCCGCGCCTTCCGCCGCCACCTGGCCGAGAACGCCCATCGCCCGGGGGCGGGGCCGGAGGTGCTACGCGCCGCCGTCGACCTGGTCGAAGCCGCGATCGAGCAGCGCCGGGCGGCCTGACGAAAACACCCTCGGGCCGCCGCATTGCGGCCTTGACAGCCGGGGTGCCGCCTCGTACTTAAGCGGCCCCGACGACGCGGGGGCGCGTAGCTCAGCGGGAGAGCACTCCCTTCACACGGGAGGGGTCACAGGTTCAATCCCTGTCGCGCCCACCATCCATCCTCCGTCGTATCGCTGCCGAAGCAGCAAGTGGACATCGCACGACGAGAAGAGCACTACGTTGACATCGTAGGAGCCGCTCGGTCGCGCAATTCGTCGTTCTCCTGGATATCGCCGCAATCGCGCCCCAGTTTCTTCCCAGTCTGGCGCCCTGTCGCCGCTGCGAGGTACTCGACGCGCATGCCCCGTTTCCTCCCGATCGCTGCTTCCGCTATTTTCCTGGCCGCAGGCCCCGCCGTGGCCGCCGACGTCAATGCCCGCATGACCTATGACGTCTATGTCGGCGGCGTGCGCATGCTGGAGGTGACCTCCGGCGTGTCGCTGGGGAGCGACCGCTATGATGCCGGCCTGTCGGCCCATGTCGTCGGCGTTGCCGCCGCCTTCAGCGACTGGCGCTCGAACGTGCAGTCGAGCGGCAGGCTGGACGGCGCCCTGGCCCGCCCGGCGCGCAACGTGGTCGAGCGGATCAACGGCGACGACGCCCGCACCACCACCATCACCTTCCTCGGCGGCGGCCGGATGGATGTCGAGATCGTGCCGAAGAAGAAGCCGAAGCGCGAGCAGACCATCCCGCCGGAACGGCTGGTCCATGCGGTGGACCCGCTCAGCGGCGTGGTCTCGATCCTGCAGGCCCTGCACATCGGTGCCGAAGCCTGCAAGGGCCAGGTGCCGGTGTTCGACGGGCGCCGGCTGTACCGCGCCGACCTGGCCGACGGCGGCTCGGTGATGCTGGAGAAGTCCGATCTCGGCATATATGGCGGGGCGGCCCAGCGCTGCACCGTGTCGCTGACGCCCGTGGTCGGCGATTTCAACTTCGGCGACGAGCGCCGCAGTCCCAAGCCGACCGAGTATTTCCAACAGAGCTCGCGGGCGCCCGACCAGCGGGTGATCGACACCTGGCTGGCCTCTCCCGGCGCCGGCCTGCCGGCGGTGCCGGTGCGGATCCAGAGCGAGTCGCCCTGGGGCCGCGTCATCGTGCATCTCCGCGCGGTTGCGGCAGGCAGGTCTTGAGTCAACCGAAGCGCGTAACCCGTCGAAACAATAATTGAATTTGCCTTTCGTGGCAGGCGTGGCAGATCACTCAGGATAGTGGTCCGTGATTGTGGAGCCTTCGCCCCGTGAGTGCTGTCGCCTGCCTCATCCTCGCCGCCGGCAAGGGCACGCGGATGAAATCCGACCGCCCCAAGGTGATGCACGAGATCGCCGGCCGGTCGATGCTCGGCCATGTCGTCGCCGCCGCCCAGACGCTGGCGCCTGAGCGGATCGCCGTGGTGGTGGGCCCGGGGATGGAGGCGGTGGCCGACAGCGTCGCCCCGGTCCCGACCATCGTGCAGCCGGAGCAGAAGGGCACCGGCGACGCGGTGCGCGCGGCGCTGCCGGCGATCGGGGGCTTCGAAGGCGACGTCATCGTCCTGTTCGGCGACACGCCGCTGCTGACGCCCGCCACGCTGGAGCGGCTGGTCGAAGCCCGCCGTGCCGCCGAGGATCCGGCGGTGGTCGTGCTCGGCATGCGCCCGGCCGATCCGCTGCAATATGGCCGGCTGGTGCTGACCGGCGACGGCGGGCTCGACCGCATCGTCGAGTTCTCCGAGGCCAGCGAGGACGAACGCCGGATCGGCCTGTGCAATGCCGGCATCATGACCTTCGACGGCCGCCGCCTGCCGGAGCTGATCGCGGCGCTGCAGGCCGACAACGCCAAGGGCGAATTCTTCCTGACCGACACGGTCGAGGCCGCCCGGGCCCGCGGCTGGGCCTGCAGCGTGGTCGAGGGCGACCCGGCCGAGGTGCTGGGCATCAATTCGCGGGTCGAGCTGGCCGAGGCCGAGGCGATCCTGCAGGACCGGCTGCGCCGCCAGGCCATGCTCGGGGGCGCGACGCTGATTGACCCGAAGACCGTCTGGTTCTCCATCGACACCAGGCTCGGGCGCGACGTGCTGATCGGCCCGTCGACCTATTTCGGCCCCGGCGTCACCGTCGAGGACGGGGTCGAGATCCTCGGCTTCAGCCATATCGAGGGGGCGACCATCCGCACCGGCGCCCGGGTCGGGCCTTTCGCCCGGATGCGGCCGACCACGGTGGTGGGCGAGGGGGCGCATATCGGCAACTTCGTCGAGCTGAAGGCGGCCGATCTCGCCGCCGGCGCCAAGGCCAACCACCTGACCTATCTCGGCGACGTCTCGGTCGGCGCGAAGACCAATGTCGGCGCCGGCACCATCGTCTCGAACTACGACGGCTACAACAAGTTCCGCACCAGCATCGGCGCCGAGGTCTTCATCGGCTCCGACACCGTGCTGGTGGCGCCCGTGACGGTCGGCGACCGCTCCAACATCGCCGCCGGCAGCGTCATCACCCACGACGTCGCCCCGGACGCGCTGGCCATCGGCCGCGCCCGGCAGGAGGACAAGCCCGGCTGGGCGCCCGGCTATCGCGAGAAGAAGAAGGCCGAGAAGGCCAGGCGCGCGCAGGAGAAGGGCTGATGTGCGGCATCGTCGGCATCGTCGGGACGCAGCCGGTCGCGTCCCGCCTGGTCGAGGCGCTGAAGCGCCTGGAATATCGCGGCTATGACTCGGCCGGCATCGCCACTCTGGTCGACGGCCGGATCGAGCGCCGCCGCGCCGAGGGCAAGCTGGTCCATCTCGAGGCCCGCCTCGGCGAGGCGCCGATCGACGGCAGCATCGGTATCGGCCACACCCGCTGGGCCACCCATGGCCGGCCGAGCGAGACCAACGCCCACCCGCATGCGACCGACCGGGTCGCGATCGTGCACAACGGCATCATCGAGAACTTCCGCGAGTTGCGTCGCGAGCTGGAAGGGCTCGGCCACGTCTTCGCCACCGAGACCGATTCCGAGATCGTCGCCCATCTGGTCAGCCATTATCTCGACCGGCAGATGGAACCGCGCGAGGCCAGCGCCGCGGCGCTGAAGCGGCTGGAGGGCGCCTTCGCCCTGGCCTTCCTGTTCACCGGCGAGGAGAATTTGCTGGTCGTCGCCCGCCGCGGCTCGCCGCTGGCCATCGGCTTCGGCGATGGCGAGATGTATGTCGGCTCCGACGCGCTGGCGATCGGCGCCTGGACCGACAGGATCTGCTATCTCGACGAGGGCGACCGGGCGGTGATCGCCCGCTCGGGCGTCGAGATCTACGACGCCCAGGACCAGTCGGTGGCCCGGCCGGTGAAGCCGATCGCGACCACCGGCGCGCTGATCGGCAAGGGCGATTTCCGGCACTACATGCTGAAGGAGATCTACGAGCAGCCGGCGGTGGTGGGCGACACGCTGCGCACCATGCTGGACCCGGCCACCCGGGCGGTCGTGCTGCCGGCGCTGCCCTTCGACTTCGCCGCGGTGCCGCGCGCCACCATCGTCGCCTGCGGCACCGCCTTCTATGCCGGCATGGTGGCGAAATACTGGTTCGAGACCGTGGCCCGGCTGCCGGTCGAAATCGACATCGCCTCGGAGTTCCGCTACCGCGAGGCACCGCTGCCCGAAGGCGGCTTGGCCATCTTCGTCTCCCAGTCGGGCGAGACCGCCGACACGCTGGCGGCCTTGCGCTACGCCCGCTCCCAGGGCCAGCGCATCCTGTCGATCGTCAACGTGCCGGACAGCTCGATCGCGCGCGAGAGCGACGCGGTGATCCAGACCCTGGCCGGGCCGGAGATCGGCGTCGCCTCGACCAAGGCCTTCACCACCCAGCTGACCGTGCTGGCCTGCCTGGCCGTCGCCGCGGCCCGGGCTCGCGGCGCCATCGACGCCAAGCGCGAGGCCGAGCTGTCGACCGCCCTGACCGAGGTGCCGAGCCGCCTGGCCGATGTGCTGAACCACGACGCCACGATCCGTGACCTCAGCCACCAGGTGGCGCTGGCGCGCGACGTGCTGTATCTCGGCCGCGGCCTGTCCTACCCGCTGGCGCTGGAAGGCGCGCTCAAGCTGAAGGAGATCAGCTACATTCACGCCGAGGGCTATGCCGCCGGCGAGATGAAGCACGGGCCGATCGCGCTGATCGACGACAAGGTGCCGGTGATCGTGCTGGCGCCGCGCGACCCGGTGTTCGACAAGACCGTGTCGAATGTGCAGGAGGTGATGGCGCGCGGCGGCAAGGTGATCTTCTTCTCCGACCGCGACGGCATCGAGAAGCTGGGACCGGGCCCCGTGGCGGCGATCGACCTGCCCGGCGTCGACCCCTTCGTGGCGCCGATCCTCTATGCCGTGCCGGTGCAGCTCCTGGCCTACCACACCGCCGTGGCCAAGGGCACCGATGTGGATCAGCCCCGCAACCTGGCCAAGAGCGTCACGGTGGAGTAGGGGCGGCCGCCCTGGCTCCATCTGTCATGGCGAGGAGGCGCAGCCGACGAAGCAATCCAGGGGCCACGGCAAACGGCCCTGGATTGCCTCGCTGCGCTCGCAATGACGGTGCGGGGCGGCCCCTTCAGGTCAAGCCGCCAGCCACACTCGGTTCAGATGCATCTCGCGGGCGAAGTGGTATTCGAAGCCCTGCACCTTGTCGCTGCTGGCGGTGAAGATCTTCAGCCAGAACGGGATGATGGCGATCGCGTCCTCCTGCATGATCTCTGCCAGCTGGTGCACCAGCACCTTGCGCTTCTCGAGGTCGAGCGTCGCCTGGGCCTGGTCGAGGATCTCGTCGAACTCCGGGTTGGCGTAGCCGGTCTCGTTCCAGGCCACGCCGCTGCGATAGCCCAGCGCCAGCACCTGCACCGCCAGCGGCCGGGTCAGCCACTGCGTTACCGAGAACGGCCATTTGGTCCAGCGGTCCCAGAAGGTGGCGCCGGGCAGGACGTTGACCTTGAGGTCGATGCCGGCCGGCTTGACCATCTCCGACAGCACCTGGGCGGTGTCGATCTCGTGCTTCAGCGCATCCTGGCAGTTGATCTCGATCGACAGGCCGTTCGAATAGCCGGCCTCGGCCAGAAGCTTCTTCGCCTTGTCGATGTCCGGCGCCGGCAGCGGCAGGGGCGTGTATTCCGGATGGATCGGCGAGACGTGGAAATCCTCGCCCGGCGTGCCGAAGCCCTGGTAGGCCAGCTCGGTCAGGCGCTTGTGGTCGACGCAGGCCTGGATCGCCTGGCGCACCGCCTTCTTGTCGAAGGGCGGCTCGCTGAGGCGAAAGCGGGCGACGCCCGTCTCCGCCGTCAGCTTCTCGTAGGTTTTCAGGTTCGGCACGGACTGCACCGCCGGCAGCAGGTTGACCGGAACCTGGCTCACCAGATCGACCTGGCCGGAGCCCAGCGCCGCCAGCCAGGCGGCAGGGTCGCTGCCGAGGTCGATGTACTCGACACCGTCGAGATAGACCTCCTCGCCCCAGTATTCCGCCGCCGGCCGCTTCTCGAACACGGCGCGCGACCCGACCGCCGCCTCCTTCAGCGTGAACGGCCCGGTGCCGACCGGGGTCTTCATCAGGTTGGCGCCGGACTTGGCGAAATCGCGATGGGTGATCAGCGCCGGATAGTCGCCCAGGCTCTCCGGGAACTGCAGCATCGGGCTCTGCAGATGGAAGCGCACGGTGTGGTCGTCGACCCGCTCGATGGCGTTGGGCGCCATCTTGACCGCGTCGCCGTCCTTCACCGTCAAGCCGCTGAACCGGCCCTGGTTGGAGGAGCCGGTCTTGCTGTCGAGCCAGCGGGTGAAGGTGGCGATCACGTCATCGGCGTTGAAGTCGTCACCATTGTTCCACTTGACGCCGCGGCGGAGGTGGAAGGTCCACTGGCTGACGTCGTCATTGGCCTCCCACTTCTCGGCCAGCCAGGGCCGGGCGACGTCGTCGGTGCCGATCGACACCAGCGGCTCGACGATCAGCCGGGCGACATTGCCCTTCTCCGACCAGTCATAGATGGCGGGATCGGCGCAATCCATCACCGGCATGCCGATGCGTAAGGTTCCGCCCTTGCGCGGCATGTCCTGGGCCTTGGCCTGCGGGATCATGCCCTCGCCGGTGATCCGCCCGGCCAGGGCATAGGCGGCCGGCGCCGCCATGCCGAGCAGCGCCGCGGTGCGGATGAAGTCGCGCCGCCCGATCCGGCCGGCCTTCAGCTGCTCGGCCATCGGCGGAATCGCGGGATGCGCCCCGCGCAGAGTCTCGTCGTCCATCAGGCACCCCTGTTTGTTGGTTCCCGGCCCCTGGCGGGCCGGTTCGATCAGGCTCAGTTCAGCGGCAGGCGGCGGAAATGCCCCGGCCGGAACGGGTCGTGGAAATGCTGCATCGGCCCGTTCTCGACGAAATGCCGGTGCCAGCGGTCCAGCGCCGGACGGTCGAGGGTGACGCCGAGGCCGGGGCCGTCCGGCACCCGCACCGTGTTGCCGGTCTGGCGGAACGGCCCGCCCTCGATCACGTCGCCGACCTGCCAGCGGAACAGCGACTGCGCCGGCTCGCGGATCCAGCCCGTCGCCGCCGAGACCTGGAGATAGGCCGCGGTGCAGATGCCGGTGTCGCCGCTGTAGCACCAGAAATCGACGCCCATGGCCTCGCAGCCGGCGATGAAGCGCAGCGTCCGGCCGATGCCGCCATGCACGGCGAAGTTGGTGACGAAGGCGTCGGGCACGCCCAGCGCCAGGGCGCGGCGCAGGTCCGGCACATGCGAGGAGAAGGGGATGGCGCTGTGCTGGCGCAGCTTCTGCATCTCCTCGAAGGTCGCGACCGGGTCCTCGTAGTTGCGGATGTTGTAGGGCTCGATCGCCTGCAGCACGTGCCGCGCCGTCGGCAGCGACCATTGCATGTTTGAATCGAGCCGGATCATCGCCTCCGGCCCCAGCGCCTCGCGCAGCTTTCGGACGGTGCGGATCTCCAGCTCCGGGTCGCCGAGGCTGAGCTTGCCCTCGAACATGGTCGAGCCGTGCGCCTCGCGCATCCGCAGGCAATAGTCGACGATCGCCTCGGCCGACATCTCGCCGCCGGCCGTCCCGGCGGCCTCGCGGAAGCTGAAATACTCGGTGAAGGGGATGTCCCGGCGGACGGCGCCGCCGAGCAGCTTGTAGATCGGCTGGCCCCATTCCTTGCCGCGGATGTCCCACAGCGCCATCTCCAGCGCCCCGAAGGCGATCACCACGGCGTTCTCGCCGGTGTTGGCGGTGATCTGGATCGAAGGCAGGCACAGGCTCTCGATCGCGGCGATGTCGAGCGGGTCGTGGCCGATGATCCGGGGCGCCAGCTCATGCTCGATGATCGGGCCGAAATGCCACCACGGCGCCTCGCCGAGCCCGGTGATGCCGGCGTCGGTCTCGACCTC
>Ga0102590_1004465_pt1 | contig 11861 bp, 11 predicted proteins | sample AraplaMF_Col_mMF_FD_76859 | JGI IMG/M metagenome (GOLD analysis project Ga0102590, IMG submission 76859) | Arabidopsis root microbial communities from the University of North Carolina, USA - plate scrape MF_Col_mMF | ecosystem: Host-associated > Plants > Roots > Endosphere | place: USA...
TTCGATGTCGCCGTTGGTCTCGGTCAGCGCCTTCTTGCAGTCCATCATGCCTGCGCCGGACTTTTCGCGCAGTTCCTTCACCAGTGCAGCCGTAATCTCGGTCATAAGCTTCCTCTTGTCGGTTTATACGGTGGCCCGCGGAACGCGGTGCGGCACCGGATTGAGGCACGAAATGTACCTGTATGTATGACAGCGTTATGAAGACGCGCCATAACAGAATTCATGGAGGCAAAAGCAGTCACGGCTTCCGCCTGAAAAGGGCAAGGCCGCCGAACTTCTGAGAGTCGCGAGCGGCCTTTCCCAATCTTTACAAGCTTGGCGGAGCTTTGCTCCGCCTGCTTTATCAGGCGTCGGCTGCCTCATCGAGCGCCGGCTCGACCGGAACTTCGGTCGAGGCGCCGAGGTCGCGGCCCGATGCGCTCTGCTGACGGGCAATACCGTCGATGGCAGCGCGGGCGATCAGGTCGCAGTAGAGAGCGATGGCGCGCGAGGCGTCGTCGTTACCCGGAATCGGATAGTCGATCAGGTCCGGATCGCAGTTCGAGTCGATGATGGCGACGACCGGGATGCCGAGGCGCTTGGCTTCGTCGATCGCGATCTTTTCCTTGTTGGTGTCGATGATGAACATCAGGTCCGGCGTGCCGCCCATGTCCTTGATACCGCCGAGGGCCTTATCGAGCTTTTCGCGCTCGCGCTCGAGGTTCAGGCGCTCCTTCTTGGAGTAACCGGACTGCTCGGCGCTCAGGATTTCGTCGAGCTTGCGCAGGCGCTGGATCGAGTTGGAGATCGTCTTCCAGTTCGTCATCATGCCGCCGAGCCAACGCGAGTTGACGTAGTACTGGGCGGAACGCTTGGCCGAGTCAGCGATCAGCTCCGAAGCCTGGCGCTTGGTGCCGACGAAGAGAACGCGACCGCCACGAGCAACGGTGTCGGACACGACCTGCAGGGCGCGCGACAGCATCGGGACGGTCTGGGCCAGGTCGATGATGTGGATGTTGTTACGATCGCCGAAAATGTACGGCTTCATCTTCGGGTTCCAGCGGTGCGTCTGGTGACCGAAGTGGACGCCTGCTTCGAGCAGCTGGCGCATAGAAAAATCAGGCAATGCCATGCCTTGTTACTCCTTTTCCGGTTGAACCTCCGCAAGGCGAACAGCATCCTCTTCGAAGATGCCACCGGGCGGAAAAGCCGGATTTCTCCCGGACGATCCCATGCCTTACGTGTGGAATGCGCGTCGCCTTACATTCGATTTCCTGCAAAAGCAAGGCTTGCGCCAAAAAATCTGACGAGAACGGACGAATGAGCCGCGCCTACAATATATACGCGTTGCTGGCTCAGCTTGCCAGCATGTTCAGCAGCGAGAGCATCACGCCAGCGTCCGGGATCGGCAACACGGCATCGATCTCGGCCGGCAGCCGGCCGGCGATCGGCCCCTTGGTATCGCCGGTTGCCGTGCCGAGCGGCCCGCGAAAGCCGTGTTTGGTCCAGGCGAGCTCCTGCAGGCGGGCATTCGTCAACGCCTCGATCAGGCGTTCGGCCGTTTCATCGACGACGATCAGCGGGTGGGCCGAATAGACAGTCGGGCGCGGATAGAGGACGACCGGCTTGGCGCCTGGCCCCGACTGGATACGGCTCCATCGGTCGGTATCGGCGAGCGCCCATTCGACGAGCTGATTCTCGTAACCGACGATCATCGGTTCGCCGCCGAGGCCGCCCGCCAGATATTGATCGAAAAGCTTGCCTGACGACGGCGACTTGAAACCCATATTGCGGAAGATCGATTGCACTTTGCCGCCATATCGGGCGAGATCGTCCGATGTTGCGACATTGCCGCTGAAGAGGCTGAGCGTGAGGCCAGAGAATATAAAGCCCGAATTCGATCGGTTCGGATCGGTGGACACAATACGCGCCCGGCCATAAAGCGCATTGACGCCGAGTTTCGACCAATCCGTCCCGGCAAGGATGGCGTCGAGCAAAGCCTTCAGGTCGAGCTGGTGATGACCGTCGGCTACGGTCACGAGGCCCGATTTGATCAGCCACGACAGGCTGCCACGTGTAGACGACGACGGGTGTGTTGAGCATGACCCTGTCATCGCGGATCTTCACGCCGCTCTGACGGGCGATATCCACCATGATGGACGATGACGGCCAAAGAAATTGCGGGTTCTGCGAGAGTAAGGCCTGCTCGCGCACCATTTCGACCGAGCCGGCGACGCGACTGTCTATCGAAAGGCCGTAACCGTTGATAGCGTCGACGACATCGGGGTCGGCGAGGAAAGCCTCCTTCTCGCCGCCGATGAAGCCGAACAGCTTTATGCGCGTACCCAGCAGGCCCTGCAGTTCTGGCCTGTCGCGGACGGCGAAATAGCCGCCGGTGTCGGCAATACCGGTGGCAAGCAGTCCAACTCCAAAGGCGCGGCGGGAAAGAGCCATCAGCGTCCGAGATCCTCTTTGAGCGATGCCTGGATGAGGCGCAGGTCGGTATCGAGCGTGCCGAGCGCATCATCGACAACGCTGTCGGCGTAATGAACGAAGGCGTCCTCCAGTTTGACGAGCACGGCGCGTACATCCTCCAATTGCTTGATGTCAGGAGCGCGCTTCGCCTCGATCACCGCAAAGCCTTCGGCGACTTCGGCCGCGCGCGGCAGATAGTAGTTGAGGAAGCGGCGCACGGCATTGGCGCTTTCCGGCTTGGCCTCCACCTTGCGGAAGACATCGGCGGCGATTTCCGCCAGATGGCGCACGCGCACTGCCGTCTGCTTGTCGGTGATGTCGTCTGCTGCCGTTTCCAGCCTTTGCGCGGCGGGCGCAGCCTCTTCCAGCAATTCTCTCGCGAAGGCAACGCGACCGCGGCCGATCGCATTGATATTGAGCCCCTCGAAAAGCCGCCGTGGTGCCAGCAGGAAAACCAGGCCGGCGAAGACGAAGAGGCCGATCACGGCGGCGATCCAGAACGGCATACCGGCAGCGAAGGCGAGGACGGGAACGAGAATGGCCGTCACCACTCCCGCCACGATCCAGTTACCGTCATTGCCGAGCCAGTTGCGCATGCCGGTCCTAATTATAGCCGCGAGCGGTACGGAACGCTGCCGCAAGGTCCGAACGGCCGTCGAAGACACGCGCCGATGTCGCTGCAGCCAGATTGTCGAGCTGGGTGTTGTCCGCATCGCCGAAGGTAATGCCGAAGATCGGCACGCGTGGTTCCATCGCGTTCCAATCCCTCATGAAGGCCGCACTTTGGTCATCGGATCGGCCGTCGGTCATGATGATGATCGCCGGCAGATAATTGGACAGATCAGCGGTTTTCGCCATCTGCTGGAGCGCCCTTTCGGCGCAGGCATACATATTGGTGCCGCCGCCGGCATGCTTGCCGGCAACGGCGTTGAGAAGCCCCTGCTGCTCCATCGCGTCACCCGAAGCCGAGAAGATATCGCGAACATCTGCATCGAAAGGAATGACGAAGATGCGATCGGCTGGCGACCATTGCACCAGTCCCTTGCTTGCCTCTTCGGGCGTGAAGAGAAAGCGCATCGCCTGCTGCAGACTGTTCTCGCCATCCCCCTGCATCGAGCCGGAGAAATCGAGGCAGAGCGCCGTCAGTGACGGTTTACGCAGCGCCGCTTGATAGAGCGTGAGCGCCTGGCGAATGACAGCGGGCTCCGGCATGCGGATCGCGGTCACCAGTTTGGCTGGATGGAAATTCCAGCTCGGCTCAGATTCGGCGGTGACGCTGCCGAGCGGGAGGCGGCGGCCAGTTTCGGCGATCCTCTTCTGGACATCGGACGAGCGGAGATAAGCGAGCAGGTCCTTGAAGAAGGTCTGCACCTCGGGACCACGGCCATGATCGACAAAGCCGATCGGCGAATCCGCCATCGCCACGCCATCGGCGGGATAGATGGCGTAAAGCGGCTCCTTGCCCATGCCCGAAAGCTTGTCGTTGGTCTCCTTGATGACCGCCTCATAATTCCACATGGCATCGTAGATCGTGCCCTTGCTGGCGGAATCCGTATAGAGGTCGGCAAGCCAGCCCGAGGAACCGGAGGAGCGTGCAACACCGGCAAGCAGACTTCGAACGGTGTCCTGAACCGTCTTGTCATCGAGATCGCCAGGCTCGATCACGGGCTTGTTGCCGAGCGCACTGGAGAGCATGGCGAGATAGGCGCGGGCGCCGGAATTCGACTGCGTGGCCGATGTCATCAGGAACTTCAGCGAGCCACTGTTCACGGCTGCCAGGATATCTTTCATGAAGACATCCTTGCCGATCCAGCCGAGCTGTTCGGCCTTCGACTTGCGCACGCCAAGGATGACGGGCGTCTGCGCCACAGACGTCAGGTCCTTGACCCTGCGCTTGGTATCGAACATGTCGACCCAGACGCTGGAGGCCGGCCAGACGGCATCCTGCTCGACACCCCGATCGCTCTGCAGCGCGAGACCAATATCGAGCGTGCCCTCGTATTTGAAGGAGCAGGTCGCATGCTTCTGCTTGCAGAACTCCTCGACGATCGGCTGCAGCACGGTGTTTTCCGAGCCGGAAACGATCGAGAAATCCGGGCCGATGCTGAAAGCATCGCAGCCTGCCAAAGCCGCGAGACCAGATAGCGCCAGAGCGCAGAGGAATGAGCGGATCATGGTTTTGCCGGTCACGCCTGGGTCATTACCTTCTTGAGGTCGATCGTCAGCTGTTCCATCTGCCGCTCCGCCTGGGTACGCTTCTTGCGGCCCTCCTCCTGCACGCGCAGCACGCCGGTCACGGTGTCGATCAGATCCTGATTGGCCTTGGCAAGCGTCTCCATGTCAACGATGCCGCGCTGCGACTGCTGCTCGATGGCGATCGCCTGATCCTTCATCATTTCAGAGGTTTGCCGGATCATGTCATTGGTGGCGTCGGTGACCGTCTTCTGCAGGTCGAGGGCCGATTTCTGCTGAGTGAGCCCGAGAAGGATCACCATTTTCTGCTTCCAGGCGGGGACTGTCAGCACCGATGTCGCCTGCAAGTTCTCGATCAATGTTTCGTCGCCGGCCTGGACGATGCGGATCTGCGGAAGCTGCTGGATACCGAGCTGGCGGGCCTGCTGCAAATAGAAGATCCGCTTTTCCAGCCGGTCGAGCGCCTGCACGCTGTCCTGATAAGCCTGCGCTTCCAACATACCGCCGCCGGGGCTGGAGGCCGAGGTGTCAGCCACGCTCTTCAGTTTCGGCAGCTCAATCGAACGGAATTGCTCGGCGAAATTCTTGCCCGCGTGCACATAGGCATCGAGTTTCACGATCGACTGCTTCGTTTCCTCGTACAGCCGCTTAAGCTTGAGGCGAAGGCCGCCTCAGTGGCAGGCCGGCGCAGCCTTCTTGTCGAGAAGCTCGAGCTTGGCGAGCTTGCCGGTCAGGACGAAATCACCGTAGTCCATCGTCAAGTCGCGCGTGATGCCGTTCTCATAGAGCTTGAACGACATGCGGTAGACCGGCAGCGTGTCCGATTTGGCATTCTCGTTGAAATAAGAGATCGTCACCGGCCAGAAGGACGACTTGGCGAACTGGCCAGCATTGCCGGCATCGGCCTCATCCGTGACCGGGGTCTCCTGCTTGCCGACAATGGTCGTGGTGACAAGGGATTTGTCGCCGTCGTCGGAGCCGTCGAAAACGCGAGCCTCGAAGAAGCGCTTGCCATCCTTGGCATTCTGAATGACGTCGAGCATGTGCTCGGTCGGAAAGCGGCTTTCCTCGAGTTGCAGCTCACGGCTTGCCGGCTGGGTGAGGTCGACCTTGACGCCTTCCGGCTTATCCTGAGCCGCGCCGTTGACTTCCTTGTCGAGCTGATCGTCGGTGAAAGACTTGGTATCGAAGGTGAACTTGCCATCCTTCAGGCTCTCGAAGGTCTTGGTCTGCTGGTCGCTGACGCGCACGTTGTCGCCGGTGTCGATCTGGGTGACGAAGCGGAAATTCGTGGTGAAGCCTTCGCAGTAATTGCCGTCGAACTCATAGACCATGCGGCCATACATGGAAGAGATGCCGGAGCGTTCCGAAGCGTCCTTCAGTTCCAGGTCGTAGATGGCGCGGTGAGCGACGAGCCCGGTTGCGATCGCAGCGCTCGTCGCCGGCGCGGCCGCCCAGGCATTGGCGGAAACGCTTGCGAGAAGAAGAGCGGCAAGTGACGATCGGAACATTCATTAACTCCTGTTGGACTCGTCCGCGATGTTATAAGAACGCTTTCGGCCAAATCGAGGCTCGAAACTGTCACATTAAAGATTCTAGTCTTGATGCATTCTTTTTGAAGAATTGACAACAAAAGCGGAGACGAAAATGTCCGATGTAATCGCAACGCGCCTGTCGGAAATGGGGATAACCCTGCCCGAAGCCGCAGCACCCGCCGCCAATTATGTCCCCTATGTCATCAGCGGCAACCTTCTCTATATTTCCGGCCAGCTGCCGCTCGAAGGCGGTAAGGTTGCCGTCTCCGGCCACCTCGGCAAGACTGTCGATGTTGCCACTGGCCAGCGTGCCGCAGAGCTTTGCGCCATCAACATTCTTGCTCAAGCAAAGGCAGCGCTCGGCGGCGATCTCGGCCGCATCCGTCGCGTCATCAAGCTCAACGGCTTCGTTGCGTCGGCACCTGATTTTGCCGAGCAGCACCTCGTCATCAACGGCGCCTCGAACCTGATCGCCGGCGTGCTCGGCGAAGCCGGCAAACATGCCCGCGCTGCCGTCGGCATGGCAGCCTTGCCGCTCAGTGCAGCAGTCGAAATAGATGCTATCATGGAAATCGCATAATGACGAATGCCGCCTGGATCAAAGAGCTGCCGGTTGCGCACCGCGGCTACCACGACCTCAACAATGCCGTCTGGGAAAACACGCTCTCGGCCTTTTCACGGGCCGTCGAAGCGGGCTTTGCCATCGAATGCGACCTGCATTACGCCTCCGATGCCGTGCCGGTCATCTTCCATGATGAGGATCTGGAACGCCTCTGCAATCTCAAGGGCGACGTGCGGGAACGGACCTCCCAGGAACTCGGGCTGATCGCCGTCGGCGGCACGAAGGACAAAGTGCCGACGCTGAAGCAGCTTCTCGCGCTCGTGCAGGGCAAGGTGCCACTGGTGCTGGAACTCAAGGGCCGCGAGGCCGATGACGAGGGCTTTGCCGAAGCCGTTCTCGACGTACTCGAGGGCTATGAGGGCAAGGTTGCGCTGATGAGTTTCGACCATTGGCTGCTGAAAGATCTCAAAGAGCTCAACGCGCCCTGCCCGATCGGGCTGACGGCCAACGGCAATACGCCGGAGGAATATGCAGAGCATGAGAAGGCGATGGAGATCGGCCTCGATTTCATTTCCTACTATTATGCCGACCTGCCGAACCCGTTCATCACCGACCAGCGCGACAAGGGCGTTCCGGTCATCACCTGGACGGTGCGTGATGAACAGGCTCGCAAGCAGACTTTCGAGAACGCCGATCAAATGACTTTCGAAGGCTTCGATCCGCGCGCGGCAGTTTGACGCTCGCTTTTTCGACAAGATCGTGCGCAGACTGGGAGGGAGCCAACTCCCTCCCCTAACGGCTTCGCATTTGCTTCATGACAGACGAATCGTCAGACGAACTTTCCATCCGCATCGAGCGATCATTCACCGCAATTTCCCCCGACCGCTGGTCCAGGCTTTCGGGAGCATCGAAGACGTGCGACAGCGTCGCCTATAATCCCTTCGTCTCGCATGCCTTTCTCTCGTCGCTGGAAGAATCCGGCTCTGCCACTGCGCAGACCGGCTGGCTCGGCCATCACATGCTTCTGGAGACGGACAAGGGTGAACTGGTCGGCGCCTTGCCCGGCTATCTCAAGAACCACAGTCAGGGCGAATATGTCTTCGATCATGGCTGGGCCGACGCTTTTGAACGGGCCGGCGGCAGCTATTATCCGAAGCTGCAGTGCTCGATCCCCTTCACGCCCGCCACCGGCCCGCGCCTGCTTGTGGCCGAAGGCCTTGCCCGCCTGCCAATTCAGAATGCCATGGCGGAAAGCCTCAAGGAAGTCGTCCGCCGCCTCGATATTTCCTCGGCCCATGTCACCTTCGTGCCCGAGGACGAGATGCCGGTCTTCGAGACCGACGGCTACCTGCACCGCACGGACAAGCAGTTCCATTTCATCAATGAAGGCTATGCCAACCACGACGCGTTCCTGGAAACGCTTGCCTCTCGCAAGCGCAAGGCACTGCGCAAGGAGCGTCGGACGGCGGTTGAGAACGGCATCACCATCGACTGGCTGACCGGCAAGGACCTGACCGAAAAAATCTGGGACCAGTTCTTCGCCTTCTACATGGATACCGGCGGCCGCAAATGGGGCCGGCCTTATTTGACGCGCAAATTCTATTCGCTGATCGGCGAGCGCATGGCCGACGACATCCTGCTCGTCATGGCCAAACGCGACGGCCGCTATGTGGCAGGCGCCATCAATTTCGTCGGCGGCGATACGCTCTACGGGCGGCACTGGGGCTGCATCGAAGATCATCCCTACCTGCATTTCGAGGTCTGCTACCATCAGGCAATCGACTTCGCGCTGGAAAAGGGTTTCAAGAAGGTGGAGGCCGGCGCACAGGGCGAACATAAGCTTGCGCGCGGCTACCTGCCGGTGACGACGCATTCCGCCCATTATATCGCCCATGCGGGATTGCGCCGTGCGGTTGCCGGCTACCTCGAGCGTGAGCGGGAGGATGTCGAGTACATGAACGAGATGCTGAGCGAACATACTCCCTTCCGCAAAGGCGAACGGCTGCAGGAGGATTGACGCGCTTGGCTCCGCCGCGCTACGCGATCAAGGAAAGCACGAGGAGATTTCGCCATGACCAGCGCCGCCTATGACGACAACAACATCTTCGCCAAGATCCTGCGCGGCGAGATCCCGTCGCATCGCGTCTATGAGGACGACAAGACGGTCGTCTTCATGGATGTGATGCCGCAAGCGCCGGGCCATGTTCTGGTCCTGCCGAAGGCACCTTCCCGCAACATCTTCGACGCCGATCCGGCTTCCCTTTCGCACACGATCACTGTCGTCCAGAAGGTCGCCAATGCGGTGAAAGAAGCCTTCGACGCCGACGGCGTCTTCATCGCCCAGTTCAACGAGCCGGCAGCAGGTCAGACGGTCTTCCACCTGCATTTCCATGTCATTCCGCGGCATGAGGGTGTGGCGCTCAAGCCGCATTCCGGCAAGATGGAAGATGGCGCGGTGCTCGCGGCCAACGCGAAGAAGATCAAGGCGGAACTCGCGTAACGGAAACGTCGCCTTATTTTTCGGAATACTAAATTACTTCATCGATTTAGGAGGAAATCATGATCCGCCATATTGTTGCGTTCCGCCTGAAGCACGCCGCCGGCTCCGCCGAAGAGAAGGCTTTCCTACTGCATAATTCCTCAAATCGGAATCGATTTGAGGATGAAATTATGCAGCAATTCAAAGTGCTACAGCGTCCTTTGCGCGCCTGAAAAGACGCGCGGCGCTGTAGAAGAGGCGCTGACGCTCAAGCAGATCCCAAGCGTCGGGAATTTCGGGCAGCTTCGCCAGACGAGCCCGAAGAACGATTTTACCTTCGGCTTCTCGATGGAGTTCGACGATCAGGCTGGTTACGACGCCTACAACGTCCACCCGCTGCATATTGCCTTCGTGCGCGACCGCTTGGCGCTGACTTCCTCGATATCGATTACACGAGCCTCTGACACATCCGAGCAAACGAAAAAGGCCGCTTTGCAGCGGCCTTTTCGTTGTCTCTGTTCGAAGCTCTTACTTCTTGCGCGGAACCTTCGGAACCGTCGAACCCTTCTTGGGGGCGTCGCGGACTTCGGGCTCGGGCTGCGGCACGGTCTTGGCCTTCGTCTTCTTGACCGGCTTGGTCTTCAGCTCGCCATCATCCTCGTGGGCCGCTTCCGGGTGAACCAGTTCGGCCTCCGGCTTCGGCTTGATGGGGGCCGTTTCCGGAATGGCTTCCAGAATGAGGCCGGGCTTGCCGTCTTCCTTTGGACCGACGGTGACGTTGACGACGCCGCCCTTCTTCAGTTTGCCGAAGAGGATTTCGTTCGCCAGCGGCTTCTTGATGTTTTCCTGGATCACGCGGGAAAGCGGGCGGGCGCCCATCTTCTCGTCGTAACCCTTTTCGGACAGCCAGGCGATCGCATCCTCGTGCAGGTCGAAGGTGACGTTGCGTTCGGAGAGCTGAGCTTCCAGCTGCATGATGAACTTCTGTACGACCTTGTGAATGACGGCCGTCGGCAGCGCCGCGAACGGGATGATCGCGTCGAGACGGTTGCGGAATTCCGGCGTGAACAAGCGGGTCAGAGCCTCTTCATCTTCACCGGTGCGCTTGGACGAACCGAAGCCGATGGCAGCCTTGGCCATTTCCGAAGCACCCGCATTGGTCGTCATGATCAGGATGACGTTGCGGAAGTCGATCTTCTTGCCGTTATGGTCGGTCAGCGTGCCGTGGTCCATGACCTGCAGCAGGATATTGTAGATATCCGGATGCGCCTTCTCAATTTCGTCCAGCAGCACCACGCAATGCGGATGCTGGTCGACGCCATCGGTCAACAGGCCGCCCTGGTCGAAGCCGACATAGCCGGGAGGTGCGCCAAGCAGACGGGAAACCGTATGCCGCTCCATGTATTCCGACATGTCGAAGCGCAGAATCTCGACACCCAACGAGACGGCAAGCTGCTTGGCGACTTCCGTCTTGCCGACGCCCGTAGGGCCGGAGAAGACATAAGCGCCGATCGGCTTGTTCGGCTCGCGGAGGCCCGCACGTGCCAGCTTGATTGAGGTGGACAGGGCTTCGATCGCCACATCCTGACCATAGACCACCGAGCGCAATTCCTTCTCAAGGTTGGCAAGAACGGCTTCGTCGTCCTTCGAGACGGTCTTCGCCGGGATGCGGGCCATCGTCGCAATCGTCGCTTCGATCTCCTTTTCGGTGATCAGCTTGCGGCGCCTGGACGGCGGCAGCAGCATCTGGGCCGCACCGGTCTCGTCGATGACATCGATCGCCTTGTCCGGCAGCTTGCGGTCCGAAATGTAGCGGGCCGAAAGCTCGACGGCCGTCTTGATCGCCTCGTTCGAGTAGCGCAGGTGGTGGTATTCTTCGAAATAGGGTTTCAGACCCTTCATGATCTCGATCGCATCGTCGATCGACGGTTCATTGACGTCGATCTTCTGGAAGCGGCGGACCAAAGCCCGGTCCTTTTCGAAGAACTGGCGGTATTCCTTGTAGGTGGTCGAACCGATGCAGCGGATCGCGCCCGAAGACAGAGCCGGCTTCAAGAGGTTCGAAGCATCCATTGCGCCGCCCGACGTTGCGCCCGCACCGATGACGGTGTGGATTTCGTCGATGAAGAGCACGGCACCCGGATATTCTTCCAGTTCCTTGACGACCTGCTTCAGGCGCTCTTCGAAGTCGCCGCGATAGCGGGTGCCGGCAAGCAGCGTGCCCATATCGAGCGAGAAGATCGTGGCGTCAGCCAAAGCTTCCGGCACCTTGCCTTCGACGATGCGCTTGGCGAGGCCTTCGGCGATCGCCGTTTTGCCGACGCCGGGGTCACCGACGTAGAGCGGGTTGTTCTTGGAGCGGCGGCACAGGATCTGGATGGTCCGGTTCACCTCGGCGTGACGGCCGATCAGCGGGTCGATCTTGCCACCCTTGGCCTTCTCGTTGAGGTTTACGCAGTAGGCCTTCAGTGCATCCTGCTGCTTCTTCGGCCCGCTTTCTTCCTCGTTGCCGCCGCGTGCGGTCGGCTTGGACTCGGACTCGTCCTCAGCGCCGCGCGGTGGACGGCTTTCGGATACGCCGGGGCGCTTGCCGATACCGTGGGAGATGTAGTTGACGGCGTCGTAGCGGGTCATTTCC
>Ga0102590_1004467_pt1 | contig 11860 bp, 12 predicted proteins | sample AraplaMF_Col_mMF_FD_76859 | JGI IMG/M metagenome (GOLD analysis project Ga0102590, IMG submission 76859) | Arabidopsis root microbial communities from the University of North Carolina, USA - plate scrape MF_Col_mMF | ecosystem: Host-associated > Plants > Roots > Endosphere | place: USA...
GCCGCCTCAGGCGGGTGCGCCCCCAGTGGCGCTCCAGTGGTACAGCGTCATGGCCACACTGGTCGCGAGGTTGTAGCTGGAGACCTGGGGGCGCATCGGCAGGGCCACCAGGTGGTCCGTGCGGGCGCGCAGCTCGGCGGACAGACCGGTGCGTTCGGAGCCGAACGCGAGGACGGCGTCGTCGGGGAGCTTCAGTCCGCGGATGTCCTCGCCCTCCGGGTCCAGCGCGAACAGCGGGCCCGGCGGCAGCTCGGCCACGGTCAGCCGCTCCACCGCGGTAGCGAAGTGCAGCCCGGCCCCACCACGGACCACCGTCGGATGCCACGGGTCGAGGGTGCCCGTCGTGACCACCCCGGTCGCGCCGAAGCCGGCCGCGAGCCGGATCACCGCGCCCGTGTTGCCCAGGTTGCGCGGATTGTCGAGAACGATCACGGGTGCGCTGCGGCCGGGGCGAGCGAGGGTCTCCAGGTTGGCCTCACGCGAGGGACGCTCGGCGAGGGCGGCGACCCCGGTGGGATGCGGACGGGGCACCAGGCTCCGGTACGCGTCCTCGGGGATCTCCGTCAGGAGCGTCTCCAGGGTGACGCGGACATCGGGGGCCAGTTCGTCGGCGAGGGCGAGTGCCGCGCGCCGGTCGGTGGTGACGGCCACCGGGACGTGCGCGTGGAACCGCACCGCGTGCTTGAGCGCGTGGAAGCCGTCGAGCAGCACGGAGGCATCGGCAAGCCGGTGCCAGGTGCTCAGCGGGGCGGCGGTGCCGCGGGCCGGATCCGTCATGCCGTGCAGCCTACGTGCGGCGCCGGCCGGACCCCGCGCGGATCACGGCCGCCCGGCCGGACGGCGGGGCGTGCACTGTGCGGCCCGGGCCGCAGGACCCGTTTGTGGCACCCCAGCGTTGCGGCCCCCTCGTGCTGCCCGCTGCGTACGATCCGTTCGCGGAGCCTGAGCCGTACGGCCCTCTCGTGCTGCCCGATGCGCACTGCCCTCTCGTGGCGCCCGCGCCGTAGGACCCCATCGTGCTGCCCGGGCCGTGCGCCTCGGGAGCACGGCCCGGACAGGCGCACCCCGGCCCAGGAGCGTCGATGCGCGGCTCACGCCCTCGAACCGGCGGGCGTGTGCTCGGCAGTCTCCTCGGCCGTCGGCGGGGCCTCCTTCCGCGGTCCGGGCAGAGCGAGACGGGCAAGGCCTCCGCGGACGAACCGTCCGCGCACGCGACCCGCCTCCGCGCCCACCCGGCGCAGGAAGGACGTCGGCAGGAACACGGCATCGGCCGCGATCATCGCGAGCGAGAAGAAGGGCAGCCCGAGCACCACGGCGATCACCGCGTGCTCGGTCATCATGGCCGCCAGCAGGACGTTCTTCGCCCGCCGGTTGAGCAGGGTGAACGGGAAAGCGACCTGCACGGCGACCGTTCCGTACGTCACCAGCAGCACGATCACGCCGTACGAGGACATCAGATCGGACAGGGCGGGCCACGGCGTGAAGTAGTCGAGATGGAGCGGGTAGTAGACCGCGGTGCCGTCCTGCCAGCGGGAACCCTGGATCTTGTACCAGCCGGCGGTCGAGTAGATCAGACACGCCTCGGCCATGATCACGAACAGGGCCGCGTTGTGGACGGCGTTGGCGACGACGTCCAGCAGGATGCGCGGCTGGGAGTGCGGGGCGCGCCTGCCCACGTACCACCACAGACCGTGCACGGCCCACAGCACCCAGAACAGGACGACCCAGCCGACGCCGAGGAAGCCCGCGCCCGTCACCACGGCCAGCGCGAGGCCGACCGCACACCACAGAACGGGGCCCGCCCGGTCGGGCGCCGGGAACTCGCCGCGCGCGCGTGCCGCCCGGGCCCGCCGTGCGCGCCGCTCGTCCAGGGACCACACCTGCCCGCAGCGCGTGAACACCAGGTATATCGCCATCAGATGGATGACGTTGTCGCCGCCGTCACCCACGAAGACGCTGCGGTTCTGCAGCGACAGCACGCCGATCATGAACAGCACGGACATCGTGCGGGTACGCCAGCCGACCAGCAGCAGGGCGCTCGAGAGCAGCGCGAAGACGTAGACGGTCCCGAACCACACCTGGCTGCCGGACCACGTCAGGACGGTGAAGGCGTGGTTGCCCGCGACGAGTTGCCGGGCCATGTCCAGGCTCCACGGCGCGTCCGGCCCGTACATCTCCTGCCGGTGGGGGAACTCCCGCAGCAGGAAGAGCAGCCAGGTGCCCGCGAACCCGATACGGACGACCGCCGTCTGGTAGGGGCCGAGGGCGGTCTCGGTGACGCGGCCGATCCCGCGCGAGACGGCCAGAGCGAACCGGCTCATCAGGCGTTCACCCCCGACCGCTCGCTCTCCGGCACCGACCACCAGGGCAGCTCACGGTAGACGGGCGTTCTGGACACCTTCTCGTCGCTCCATCGGGGAGGCGGCACATTGGTGGTACTGGAGCGGACCTGGACCCGTGCGAAGGAGTCCCCGCGGCCGAGCGCGTGCTCACGGCCGAGGCGCATCACGACCAGGCGGCGCAGGTAGTCCTCGGACAGGGCGCCGCGCAGACCCGAGGGCCGGTTCGCGGTGTCGTGCGCGCCGAGGTAGAAGTCCCAGGCGCGGCGCAGTTCGTTCTGCTGGCTGTGGCTCGGCAGCGGATTGCCGTGGATGGCGGCGCCGTCGAGTGCGGACAGGTCGTACCAGCCGGTCGTCCGTACACCGCCGTCCGCGGTGAGCACCTCGGCGCGGACCTGGACGTCGATGTTCTGCTGCAGCGGGTTCGGGGCGAACAGCTTCCAGTTCTGCTCGAACTCGGGATAGATCCAGTCGTCGATCGCCCTGCCGTGCTTCTTTGTAAGGGTGTTCGACGGCGCGACGTGCAGGAAGACCATCCCGACGTGCACACAGGCGGCGACTGCGACGACCGCGAGCGCCAGAGCGGCGGCTATCTGGTACCGCAGGGAGAGGGCCGCCATGCCGCGGCGAGGTGCGACCGGAATCACGCCGCCGGGATCCGCGACAGGGGCGGGCGGCGGTCCGTGCGGGTCCATGGCCTCCGGAACGGGGCCGCCCCTTTCCATGAGCCGCGCGACCTCGCCCGTCTCGTCCGGGCGTGCACCGTCCGGGCCCGGAGCTCCTGTGTCGCCGCCCGCACCGCCGGAGACCGGACCGCTCTCGCCCGCAGCGTCCACGGCCTTGCCCGCCTCACCCGGAGCCGCAGCCGCCGGGCCCGGAGCACCTGTGTCCCCACCCGCACCCGTGGAGGCCGGACCGCTCTCGCCCGCAGCATCCGCGGCCTTGCCCGCCTCACCCGGAGCCGCAGCCGCCGGGCCCGGAGCAGGTGCGACGTCGTCCGCCTGCGGATTCTCCCGCTCGTCCCGCGCGACACCCGCGGGCAGGCGTGACACCGGGGCGTCGGAATCGCCCGGCCGGTCCTCCGGCTTCTCGTCGTACGTGTCCATCCCGCCCCGTCTTTCGAGCCTCGCCTGCCTCGATGCCCTGCCGCGCGCACCAGGACCGTCCGGCAGCTGCCGTCACCGCCACGGACCGCATCACCCGTTCGCAGCACGGCGCCGTACGTGCACCGGAACCGTACTCAGACCCACCCGTACCGCACACCCCAATGGACACAGCGGCCGCACCACGGCTCGGAGGTTGTCCACAGCAGTTGACACCCTACGGCGCCGCGGCCCACCATTGAATTCAACGGACCGAACGATCGGTCGGGAGACGGAATGGTCGAGGGGGACCGCATGGCGACAGCAGCAGCGCACCGGACGGCCCACGCGGACGGCGCGGCGCAGGAGGACACATCGGCCTTCCAGGCCGCCTTCGACGCCGCCGTGGCCGCCGAGGAGCGCATCGAGCCGCGTGACTGGATGCCCGACGCCTACCGGGCCACCCTGGTCCGGCAGATCGCCCAGCACGCGCACTCCGAGATCATCGGCATGCAGCCGGAGGCCAACTGGATCACCCGCGCCCCCTCCCTGCGCCGCAAGGCGATCCTGATGGCCAAGGTCCAGGACGAGGCGGGCCACGGCCTGTATCTGTACAGCGCGGCGGAGACGCTCGGCACCGGCCGGGACGAGCTGCTGGACAAGCTGCACACCGGTCGGCAGAAGTACTCCTCGATCTTCAACTACCCCACCCTGACCTGGGCGGACGTCGGCGCCATCGGCTGGCTGGTGGACGGCGCCGCGATCACCAACCAGGTGCCCCTGTGCCGCTGCTCCTACGGCCCGTACGCGCGCGCCATGGTCCGCATCTGCAAGGAGGAGTCCTTCCACCAGCGTCAGGGCTACGAGCTGCTGCTCTCCCTCAGCCGGGGAACCGCCGAGCAGCACGCGATGGCCCAGGACGCGGTGGACCGCTGGTGGTGGCCGTCCCTGATGATGTTCGGCCCGCCCGACGACGAGTCGGCGCACTCCGCGCAGTCGATGGCGTGGAAGATCAAGCGGCACTCGAACGACGAGCTGCGCCAGCGCTTCGTGGACATCTGCGTCCCCCAGGCCGAATCCCTCGGCCTCACGCTCCCCGACCCGGCTCTCGTCTGGAACGAGGAGCGGGGCCACCACGACTTCGGCCCCATCGACTGGACGGAGTTCCACGACGTCCTCAAGGGCAACGGCCCCTGCAACGACCAGCGGATAGCGCGGCGCAGGCAGGCACACGACGAAGGCGCATGGGTACGAGAGGCGGCCGCGGCCCACGCGGCGAAGCACGGCAACGCCGGGACGGGAGCGACGCACGCATGACGAACACCGACTGGCCCCTGTGGGAGGTCTTCGTGCGCTCGCGCCGCGGCCTCTCGCACACCCACGCCGGCAGCCTGCACGCCCCGGACGCCGAACTGGCCCTGCGCAACGCACGCGATCTCTACACCCGGCGGGGCGAGGGCGTCTCGATCTGGGTCGTCCCGTCCTCCGCCATCACGGCGTCCTCGCCGGACGAGAAGGACCCCTTCTTCGAGCCGGCCGCCGACAAGCCGTACCGGCACCCGACGTTCTACGACATCCCGGAAGGGGTGAAGCACCTGTGACCGCCACCGTGCACACATCGGCCGCGCTGGCCCTCGGCGACGACGCCCTGGTGCTCTCACACCGCCTGGGGGAGTGGGCCGGGCTCGCACCCGTGCTCGAAGAAGAGGTCGCCCTCGCCAACATCGCCCTGGACCTGCTCGGCCAGGCCCGGGTACTGCTGTCGATGGTGGGCGACGAGGACGAACTCGCCTACCTCCGCGAGGAGCGTGCCTTCCGCAATCTGCAGCTGGTGGAGCAGCCCAACGGCGACTTCGCGCACACCATCGCCCGCCAGCTGTACTTCTCCACCTACCAGCGCCTCCTCTACGGTCGGCTGGCCGAGGGCCAGGGCGAGTTCGCCGGTCTCGCGGCCAAGGCGGTCAAGGAGGTCGCCTACCACCAGGACCACGCCGAGCAGTGGACGCTGCGGCTAGGCGACGGCACGGACCTCAGCCATGAGCGGATGTCACGCGCCTGCGAGTCGCTGTGGCGGTTCACGGGTGAGATGTTCCTCCCGGTCGAGGGCGTGGACGTCGACTGGGCGGGCATGAAGGACGCCTGGCTGGAATCGGTGAGCGACGTACTGCGCCGGGCCACCCTGGAGGTCCCGCAGGGACCGCAGTCCGGCGCGTGGACCGCCGGCGCGGGGCGGCAGGGCCTGCACACCGAATCCTTCGGGCGGATGCTCGCCGAGATGCAGCATCTGCACCGCAGCCACCCGGGTGCGACATGGTGACGACCACGGCTCTCGAGGAGGAACTGCGCCGGCTGGCCGGTTCGGTCCCCGACCCGGAGCTGCCCGTGCTCACCCTTGAGGAACTGGGCGTCCTGCGGGCCGTCCACGCCCGCGGCACGGACACGGTGGAGGTCGAGCTGACCCCCACCTACACCGGATGCCCCGCCATCGAGGCGATGTCCCTGGACATAGAGCGGGTCCTGCACGCCCACGGTGTACGGGACGTCGTCGTTCGCACGGTACTCGCCCCCGCCTGGTCCACCGACGACATCACCGACGAAGGCCGCCGCAAGCTGCGGGAGTTCGGGATAGCGCCCCCACGGCGGCACCGCGAGGCATCCGGCCCGGTGGCCGTCCGGCTGGGCCCGACGCGTACGGCGGCCGAGGCGCCCCACCCGGAGGACGAGCCCGTGCGCTGCCCGCACTGCGGATCCTCCGCGACCGAACTGCTCAGCCGCTTCTCCTCCACCGCGTGCAAGGCACTGCGCCGCTGCCTGGACTGCCGCGAACCGTTCGACCACTTCAAGGAGTTGTGATGGCCCGGTTCCACCCGCTCCCGGTGGCTGCGGTCGACCGGCTGACCGACGACTCCGTGGCACTGACGTTCTCCGTGCCGCCCGCCCTGCGCGAGGAGTACCGGCACGCCCCCGGCCAGCACCTGGCACTGCGCCGGACCGTCGACGGCACGGACGTGCGCCGCACCTACTCGATCTGCTCCCCCGCCCCGGCGCCGGACAGTGCGGCCCCGAGCACACTGCGGGTCGGAGTACGCCTGGTCGACGGCGGGGCCTTCTCCACGTACGCGCTCAAGGAGATCGCCGTCGGCGACGAGCTCGAGGTGATGACCCCGGCCGGCAGGTTCACTCTGGATCCCGCACCCGGGCTGTACGCGGCGGTGGTGGGCGGCAGCGGGATCACACCGGTGCTGTCGATCGCGACAACCCTGCTGGCACGGGAGCCCGGGGCGCGGTTCTGCCTCATACGCAGCGACCGGACGTCCGCCTCCACGATGTTCCTGGAGGAGGTCGCCGACCTCAAGGACCGCTTCCCCGCGCGGTTCCAGCTGGTCACGGTGCTCTCCCGGGAGGAGCAGCAGGCGGGCCTGCCGTCCGGGCGGCTGGACCAGGAGCGGCTGTCCGGGCTGCTGCCGGCACTGCTGCCGATCGAGGAGGTGGCCGGCTGGTTCCTGTGCGGGCCGTTCGGGCTGGTGCAGTCCGCGGAGCGGGCTCTACGCGGGCTCGGGGTGGCGCGGACGCGCATCCACGAGGAGATCTTCCATGTGGACGCCGGAACCCTGGTCGCGCCGGCCGTGCCCGCGCCCGCACACAGCACGGTGACCGCCCGGCTCGACGGACGCGGCGGAAGCTGGCCGGTGCAGGACGGCGAATCGCTGCTGGAGACGGTGCTGCGCAACCGCCCCGACGCCCCCTACGCCTGCAAGGGCGGGGTGTGCGGGACCTGCCGTGCCTTCCTGGTCTCCGGCGAGGTGCGCATGGACCGCAACTTCGCGCTGGAGCCGGAGGAGACGGAGGCGGGCTATGTACTGGCCTGCCAGTCCCACCCGGTCACGGAGAAGGTGGAGCTCGACTTCGACCGATGAGCGGCGCTGAGCCCCGGCACGGATGAGCGAAGGAGCCGTCCCCGACGGCGGTGCGGTGCCCGGCCGTTCCCTTCTTCTAGAACCTGTTCTATCTTGACGCACCGTCAGGGAACCGGATGCGCCGGAAGGACAGGCCGTGGACTTCACCTTCAGCGAGGAGCAGCAGGCGGCGCTCGAAGCGGCCCGGGCCGCGTTCGCCCGGGTCGCACCGGACGACGTACCCAGTCCCGCACTCACCACGGGCGCCGTCGCCGACGACTTCGACCGCGCCCTGTGGAAGCGGCTCGCGGACGCCGCCCTGCTGAGCCTGCTGCTGGACCCCGAGCACGGCGGAGCGGGCCTCGACCCGATCGCCCTCTGCCTGGTACTGCGAGAGTCGGCGAAGGTCCTGGCCCGCGTACCGCTGCTGGAGAGCACGGCCGCTGCCAGGACCCTCCAGGCCTACGGCAGCCCGGAGCTGAAGGCGGACATGCTCGCCCGGGCAGGTCGCGGAGAACAGGTCCTCACCGTCGCCGCACACGGCCGCACCGGCCACGACCCGGCCGAACTCGCCGTGGTCGCACACAAGGACACGGACGGCACTTGGGTGCTGGACGGAATCCACACAGCGGTCCCCTGGGCGTACAACGCCGACGCCGTCCTCCTGCCCGCACACACCGACGACACCGGCCGAGCCGTCCTCGCCCTGGTGCCACGGCTGCACGAAGGCGTCGTACTGGCCGAACAGTTCTCCACCACGGGGGAACGGCTCGCGGAACTACGGCTCGAATCCGCGCGGCTCGCACCGCACCACATGATCGACACCGAAGAGGCCTGGGAGTCGCTGCGACTGCTGCTCACCACCGGGACGTGCGCGCTCGCGCTGGGCCTCGGCGAAACCGTGCTGGAGATGACAAGCACGTACACGGGCAGGCGCGAGCAGTTCGGCCACCCGGTCGCCACATTCCAGGCTGTCGCCGTACAGGCCGCCGACCGGTACATCGACCTGCGCGCCATGGAAGCCACACAGTGGCAGGCGGCATGGCGGATCAGCTCCGGGGAGGCGGGTGCGCTGCCGGGGTCGGCGGACGTGGCGGTCGCGAAGATCTGGGCATCCCGAGGGTGTACGGCGGGTGGTGCAGACCGCCCAGCACCCGCACGGAGGCTTCGGCGCCGACACCGACTACCCGCTGCACCGCTACCACGCGTGGGCCAAGCACCTGGAACTCTCGCTCGGCCCGGCGGCCGCCCACGAGGAAGCACTCGGCGACCTGCTCGCGGCACATCCGTTGGGATGAGCCGCGGCACACTCCGGCGCGGGCCGCAGGCCCGATCTACAGCACGAAGCCCGACTCACCCTTGGCGTCCACAAGCGGACGGCCCGCGGCCGCCCAGACCTGCATACCGCCGTCGACGTTCACCGCGTCGACGCCCTGCTGGACCAGGTACATCGCGACCTGAGCCGAACGGCCACCGGAGCGGCAGATCACATGGACCCTGCCGTCCTGAGGCGCCGCCTCCGTGAACTCTCCGTACCGTGCGACGAACTCGCTGAGGGGGATGTGCAGCGCCCCCTCGGCGTGACCCGCCTGCCACTCGTCGTCCTCACGGACGTCCAGCAGGAAGTCGCCGTCCTTGAGGTCCGTGACCTCGACCGTGGGCACACCAGCTCCGAAATGCATGCTTCGACGCTACCCGACGCCGGCCCAGGGCCGCCTCGGCCCCGACCTCCGGTACCGTGAGCGACCGGCCGTGCACAGCCGATCACCTCCCGGGCGCCGCCACAAGGCTGTTCGCGCGGCCGGTTCAGCCGCGCAGCGACTCCAGCTCGGCTTCCTTCTGCGCCACCTGGGCCAGCAGCTGTTCCGCGATGTCGTCGAGGAGACGGTCGGGATCGTCGGAAGCGATCCGGAGCATCGAGCCGATCGCGCTCTCCTCCAGCTCCCGAGCCACCAGCGTGAGCATCTCCTTGCGCTGCGAAAGCCACTCGAGGCGCGCATAGAGCTCCTCGCTGCGGCTCGGCCGGCGCTCCGGAGGGACGGGGCCGGCCGCCCACTCCGCGGACAGTTCCCGCAGCACGGCCTCGTCGCCGCGGGCGTAGGCGGCGTTGACCCGGGTGATGAACTCCTCACGCCGCTTGCGCTCGCCGTCGTCCTGGGCCAGATCGGGGTGAGCCTTGCGGGCGAGCTCACGGAAGAGCTTGCGGGCCTCCTCACTGGGGCGCACACGCTGCGGGGGCCGCACGGGCCGGTCCGTCAGCATGGCCTCCGCCTCCGGGAACAGCCCCTCCTCGGAGTCCAGCCAGCCGTGGAACAGTTCCTCCACGCCCGGCATCGGCATGACCTGGGCGCGCGCCTCCTGGGCCCGGCGAATGTCCTCGGGATCGCCGGTACGGGCCGCCCGCGTCTCCGCGATCTCCGCCTCCAGCTCGTCGAGGCGCGTGTACATCGGGCCGAGCTTCTGGTGGTGCAGCCGCGAGAAGTTCTCGACCTCGACCCGGAACGTCTCCACGGCGATCTCGAACTCGATCAACGCCTGCTCGGCGGCTCGCACGGCCCGCTCCAGCCGCTCCTCGGGCCGCGCACCGCCCTCGGCAGCGTCCTCACCTGGGCCCGCGGCCTCCCCGGATCCGGCGCCCTCGGCAACCGGCTCCTCGGCATCGGACAGCGACTGGCTCTGCTCGGCTTCGGGCGTCGTCACCGAACCAGCGTAAGACACGTCCGCGGGGGCGCTTCCCGCTCCGGTGAAGTCCTGGGCGTGGGGGATCGGGACGTCCGGGGGTGCCCCGAGGCGCTTGGGGGGCCTCCCCCTCCCCCCTCCCTCCCCACCCCCCTCGAACTCAGACCCCCATCTCCCCCTGGATCCGCCCATCACGCACCGCCGCCACCAGTTCGTCGTGGTCCGCCTCCGTGCGGTCCGCATAGGCGACGGCGAACGTGGCGATCGCCTCGTCCAATTCCTCGTTCTTGCCGCAGTAACCGGAAATCAGGCGCGGGTCGGCGCTGTGTGCGTGGGCGCGCGCCAGCAGCGCCCCGGTCATACGGGCGTAGTCGTCGACCTGGTCGGCGGCCAGTGCCGCCGGTTCGACGCTGCCCTTGCGGTTGCGGAACTGCCTCACCTGGTAAGGCCGTCCCTCGACCGTTGTCCAGCCGAGCAGGATGTCGCTGACGACCTGCATCCGCTTCTGGCCGAGGACGACCCGGCGGCCTTCGTGCTCCACCTCCGGCACCGGGTGGCCGGCCGTGGCCAGATGGGGGAGCAGGGCGGACGGACGGGCCTCCTTGACCTGAAGGATGAGCGGCTCGCCCCGGTGGTCGAGGAGCAGCACCACGTACGAGCGGGTGCCCACGCTGCCCGTGCCGACCACGCGGAACGCCACGTCGTGCACTGCGTACCGGGCCAGGAGCGGGAGGCGGTCCTCGGACAGTGTCGTCAGATACTCCTCGAGCGAGGACGCGACTGCCGCCGCCTCGGAGTCGGGTATGCGGCGCAGTACCGGCCGTGCGTCGACGAAGCGGCGGCCGCCGTCCTCGAGGGGTTCGGTGGCCTTCGCCGCGAACCGTCCGCTCGTGTTGTTCCGCGCCTTCTGCGACACCCGTTCCAGGGTGCCGAGGAGGTCGTGGGCGTCGGTGTGGGAGACCAGTTCCTCGTCGGCGATCGCGTTCCAGGCGTCGAGGACCGGGAGCCGGGCCAGGAGGCGCATGGTGCGGCGGTAGGCGCCCACGGCGTCGTGTGCGGCCGCCCGGCAGGCGTCCTCGTCGGCCCCGGCCTCGCGGCCGGCGAGGACGAGTGAGGTGGCGAGGCGCTTGAGGTCCCACTCCCAGGGGCCGTGCACCGTCTCGTCGAAGTCGTTCAGGTCGATGACCAGGCCGCCGCGTGCGTCTCCGTACAGGCCGAAGTTGGCCGCGTGTGCGTCGCCGCAGATCTGGGCGTTGATGCCCGTCATCGGGGTGCGCGCCAGGTCGTAGGCCATGAGGCCCGCCGAGCCGCGCAGGAAGGCGAAGGGTGTGGCGGCCATCCTGCCGACGCGTATCGGTGCGAGCTCGGGGATCCGGCCGCGGCTGGACTCCTGGACCGCGGTGAGCGCGTCGGGGCGGTCGGTGTCCACGGCCAGTTCGGCGTGTGAGCGGCGGCGGACGCGGGCGCGCAGAGCCTTGCCCTCTTCCTTGGGGGAGCCTTGTACCGGCCACCGCGCGAAGCCGCGCACCGGGGAGATCCTCGCCCGCTGCCGGGGCACCGCCACCCCGATCTCCGTTCCGACCTCGGTCATTCCGACCGCCTCCCCCGCTGGCCATGCTGCCGTTTGAACATCAACTGCGGACGACCGTACAGCCGGGGGGTGGGGAGGCGTCAGGCCCTGTGGACAAGTCGGTTGTTGTGGAAAACCCCGGTCGCTTCGGCATGTTCGGGCGGCCGACCGCGCCACGGCACTCCGGCCGTACAACCGGGCTCCCGACGCCCTCGCCGCGCAGCCTGGTCCCCCGGTTCCGGCCGCGCAACCCGGCCCCCGAGCTTCGACCGTGCAACCCGGTCCCCTGACGCT
>Ga0102590_1004468_pt1 | contig 11852 bp, 12 predicted proteins | sample AraplaMF_Col_mMF_FD_76859 | JGI IMG/M metagenome (GOLD analysis project Ga0102590, IMG submission 76859) | Arabidopsis root microbial communities from the University of North Carolina, USA - plate scrape MF_Col_mMF | ecosystem: Host-associated > Plants > Roots > Endosphere | place: USA...
AGATCGAGCTCCGCCTGGGGCCAGCCGTGGCGACGCTCGATGCGCTGATCGCCGCCAATGTCGAGCCCTTCGACTTCGCCTTCATCGATGCCGACAAGACCAATTATTCGAACTACTACGACCGCGCGATCCAGCTGGTGCGCCCGGGCGGCCTGATCGCCATCGACAACGTGCTCTGGGGCGGCTACGTCGCCGACCCGAAGGAGAACGACGAAGACACCCAGGCGATCCGCGCGGTCAACCAGAAGGTCCGCAACGACGACCGCGTGACCTTGGCCCTGGCGCCGATCGGCGACGGGTTGACGCTCGCCCGGAAGCGCTGAGCGGCGTCCCGGGATCTGCTTTCGAGTCCATTCTCCGCCCTGACCCGCATTGGTTGACCATTGACTTGATGCGCGCCAGAGTCGCGGGCAGGCGATTCGGCGGACTCGGCATGAACGCAAGCTTTGACCTGGGCGACATCGCAACTTGGGCCGGAACCATCGTTGCCGTCATCGCACTCTTGCGGCCGGAGCTTGGCGCTCTCTTCACCAGGGTCACCAACAAGCTGGAATTCTACCCGCTGGATTTCGTGGAAGTGGGATTCAGCAACTTCGGCCCCACGATCGGGATTGCCGGAACGGTCGAAGCCCTGCCGAACAGCGAGCTGATCAGCTTGTCGAAGACGGTGGTTGCCCGGACGGAGAATCCCGCACATGAGCTGAGATGGCTTGCTTTCAAGCCGTTGAGCGTTGCGCTGCAACCCGACCTCAAGGATGTGCAGGCAGCTGCTCCCTTCAGGCTGCCCGGCCAGCAGGCACGACAGATGTCGATCCTCCACTGCGATCGCGGCTTTTTGAAAGACATATCCAACGACCTGTTGCTGTTCCGGAATCGCTGGAATGATTTTCTCGCGCGGGATCTTCCGAGCATCCCGCCGGTGCAGGCGCAGAATCCCTTCGAAGTCTTTCGACGCTTCAGCGAAAGACCGGAGAATGTTGCGATCCACGACACGTTGAAAAGCAAGTTCATCTGGGAATCCGGTGCCTATTCCCTGGAGCTGATTTTTGAATGCACCAAGCCGCGACGGGAATTTCGCCACGCGTTCCAGTTCGAGCTCTCGCCGGAAGACGCGGCGTTGCTTCGCCAGAACGCGACCATTTGCTTGATGGAAGTTTGCGGGGTTCCCAATGTCCGCTTCAACTTTGCCTATCCGCCTTTGGTGGGTCGCAATCCGGAAGGCGTCAAGACCGATCCGCCCAGCTAGCGCCGGCCGCGCTCCGAAACGCCGAAAGTTCCAGCGTGGCATGACAGAATATTCCTCGTCCGCGCTCCAAATCGCGGAACTCCCCCCGTCGGCAGGGTTTCGGGCTATGGGCGGCGTCTTCGCCCGGATTCGGAGCGCCCGGCCCATGAACCGGGCCTTGGGTTTCAGGAGAGCGGAATGGCAGAATCCACGAACAACAACGCCGGCGGCAACAGCAGCAGCGGCGGCAACAATTTCCTCTACTTCATTGTCGGCGGCCTGGTGGTGATCGTCGCGCTTGGCTTCTTCTTTATGCAGGGCGGCGGGATCGGCCCGACCAAGACCACCACCGAACAGACCACCACGGCGCCGGCCCCGGACAATTCAGGCGCGACCACGACGACCACCACCAAGCAGACGACGACGCCGAACTGATCCTCGGCTGATTTCAGGGACGGTCATGCCTAACGCATGGGCGGGGCTCCGGTCCCGCCCATGCTTCGCCCCGCCCATTCATCGTCTGAGGCACCTCCCCTTTGCGCATTGCAGCGGCTATGCTGGCGCCATGACCATCATGGCGTCGCCGGTCGTCGAATACCCGGAGGTGATCTCGCCGATCCTGCGCGAGGGCTACGGCTATTGGCGGGCCAAGCAGGGTGATCGCCCCTTCCCGGCCCGGGCCGATTTCGATCCGATGCTCGAAAACCCCAAGCTCGCCCGCAGCATGATGCTGCTGGACGTCGAGCAGGACCCGCTCGATTTCCGCTATCGCCTGATCGGCGACAAGCTGCGCGACCATATGGGTGAGAACTGGATCGGCCAGCGCTGGTCGGAGATCGAGCAGCAGCGCCCGCCCAACCCGATCTGGCTGCATCACCAATGGGTGGTGGAGAACCGCCTGCCCCGCTTCATCCGCCCGAACTATGTCGGCCCGCACCGCCAGTTCATGTTCATCGAATCCGCGGTGCTGCCGCTCGGCGCCGATCCGGAGCGGGTCGACATGCTGATGCTGTTCGTCGATTTCCTGTCCAAGGTCGGACGCTAGCCGTTCACAGCGCGGCACGAAACGAGGCGCGTGCGACGCGCCCGGCGTTTGCGCGTCCGGACCCGTGGCGCTAAGCTGGAGAACCATTTGGGGAAATGCCAGCCATGAGCCTCGACTTCCTGATCACCTCACTGATCATCGTCGCTTCGCCGGGAACCGGCGTGCTCTATACGCTGGCGGCCGGGCTGTCGCGCGGACGCAAGGCCAGCGTGGTCGCGGCTTTCGGCTGTACCCTCGGCATCGTCCCGCATATGGCGGCCGCGATCCTCGGCCTCGCAGCCTTGCTGCACACCAGCGCGGTCGCTTTCCAGACTTTCAAATACGCCGGCGTCGCCTATCTGCTCTACATGGCCTGGATGACCTTGAAGGAGCATGGCGCGCTGAAAGTGGAGCCGGACGAGAGCGGCCGCTCCGCCTTGCAGGTGACGATCCACGCGATCCTGATCAATATCCTCAATCCCAAACTTTCGATTTTCTTCTTCGCCTTCCTGCCGCAGTTCGTCCATGCCGACGAAACCCATCCGCTCGCCCGGATGCTGGAATTGAGCGCGGTGTTCATGGCGCTGACCTTCGTGGTCTTCGTCGGCTATGGTCTGTTCGCGGCCGCGATCCGCCAGCACGTGATCACGCGCCCCCGGATCCTGACCTGGATGCGCCGCGCCTTCGCCGGTGCCTTCGTGGCTTTGGGCGCGAAGCTGGCCGTTGCCGACCGCTAGAGGTCGCGGGCCATCACCCACATGCCGATCTCGTGGAGATCGGTGGCGAAAGGAAACTCGCCCACGGTCTGAAAGCCGTGCCGTTCATAGAAGGCGCGCGCGCCGGCGTTTGACTTCAGCACATCCAGCCAGATCAAGCCGCTTTGCCGCGCGTGATCGACAATCCGCTCCAGCATGGCGCCGCCATGGCCTTGTCCGGTTTTCTCGGCCAGCAGATAGATCTTCTGCAGCTCGGTGCCGGAGCGGGCCGGCGGGATTGGCAGCGCGCGGTTCCAGTTCAACTTGGCGAAGCCGATCGGTTCGCGATCGACCTCCGCGACCAGCCAGATGGCAAGCGTCGGTCGCGCCAGGCTTTCGGCGAGCGCCGCGGCGCCGTATTCCGCGGCGATATAGGCTTCCAGCCGTGCCGGCGACCAGATCGCGGTGAAATGGCTGCGATAGGTGGTCTCCCCGAGCCGCTCCAACAGGGAAATATCGGCAACTGATGCTTGGCGTACGGTCAGCATCTCATTGATTCAAAATCATTAATTTTCGCTCGCGGAGGCGTCCGGTTCCGGCGGCTCCACCGGCTGGAGGATCTATTGTGCCGCCTGCGTCTGATATTCGACCCGGTCGCCTTCCTTGATGCCGAGCGCCGCGGCGGTACCGCCGTTCACCTCCAGCACCGCTTTCACCACGGCACCGGAATCGATCGGCGTTTCGTCCATCGGCACCGCGTTGTGCGCGATATGGGCGATGCTGCCGTCGGCTTTCAGGAACAGCATGTCGAGCGGGATCAGCGTGTTCTTCATCCAGAAGGAGACCGCCTGCTCGTCCGGATAGATGAACAGCATGCCGGCATTGGCCGCCATCGCCTTGCGGAACATCAGCCCCTGCGCGCGGGTCTCCGGCGTGGTGACGACCTCGACCTCGAACTTATAGGCGCTGCCGCCGGCATGGATGACCAGAGGCTCGGCACGCGCCGCGGCGGTGCCGAGAACGAGAGCCGCGACCAGCCCCAACAGAAACCGAACCAAGCGCAAACTCACAGATAATCCTTCGCACCGCTGCGATGATAGGTGAGCGCCAGCGCGATGCAATGCCGGAGCGCTTCTTTCGGCAACGGCCGGTCGGCGTCCAGCAGGATGCTGCGGTTGCCGCCGAAGCTGAGCTCTTCGCGATAGAGCTGGCGGAAGGTCGAGACCAGGGTGGTCTGGCAATGGACATAGAGCGCATAGCGTTCGGTCTCGTCGCCGGCCTCCGGCTTCACCCGGTCGATCCGGATCGTGCTGCCGCTCCGCGTTTCGCTTGTCAGGTAGCTGGGCTGGCCCCATTTCAGGGTCTCGTCGAGGGCGCCGACGCCGGGCGTCTTCGCCGCCGTCTCCAGGATGAGCTTCCGCAGCGCCAGCAGCTTCGCCTGGATCCGCTTCGGATAGGCGGCGAACACCGCCGCGACCGCGGGATCGGCAAAGCCGTATCCCGTGCCGGCCTTCTTCCTGGTCCTGGTCCGCGACTCCTGCATCACGCCATTAAGCCCGAGCCGCTTGAGAAAGATCAACTCACGTCGGCGTTCCGTCGCCGGTGCGGCCGGGGCGTCGTTGGTGCACCGGCCTCGCTCCGCCTTGACTTGGGACGGATCGCCCGGAAAGGTGAAGGCCCCACCTCAAGAGGACTGCCCCATGGACATGACGGGAGAACACACGATCAGGGCCTCGCGCCAAGCGGTCTGGGCCGGGCTCAACGATCCCGAAGTCCTGAAGCAGTCGATCGCCGGCTGCGAGGAGCTCAACAAGACCTCCGACACCGAGTTCCAGGCCCAGGTCACCGCCAAGGTCGGCCCGGTCAAGGCGAAGTTCGGCGGCAAGGTCACTCTGAGCGATCTCGATCCGCCGAACGGCTACACCATCTCCGGCGAAGGCTCCGGCGGCGCGGCGGGTTTCGCCAAGGGCGGCGCCAAGGTGCGGCTGGAAGATGCTTCCGGCGGCGGCACCCTGCTTAAGTATGAGGTGCATGCCCAGATCGGCGGCAAATTGGCGCAGATCGGTTCGCGCCTGGTCGATGGTGCGGCGCGCAAGATGGCGGATGAGTTCTTCCAGACCTTCGCCGCCGTGGTCGAGGCGCAGGCGGGCACCGCCGCCACCGCACCGGCCGCGGGCGGCAGCGCCGAACCCGCGATGCCTCCAGGCGCCGGTCCTGCCGCTGCCGAAGCCTCGAAAGGCCTGCCACCAATCGTCTGGATCGGCGGCCTGATCGTCATCGCGGCTGCCGTCGTCTGGTTCGTCACGCGTTAGACTTGCGCTGCATCAAACCGTCATGGGCAGGCGGGTGCACGCCGCCTTGACCGCCGTTTCGGAACACGCTCATACTTAATGCCTGCCAATAAGACCGGGAAAACCGGCGATCGGCGGTACGGCAATCGGCGCCGCCGCGACCAAAAGGGAGGTTTTCAATGCCCACCGTATCCATGACGGTGAACGGAAAAGCTGTAACCGGTGAAGTCGAGGGCCGCACGCTGCTCGTCCACTTCCTGCGCGACAAGCTCCATCTCACCGGAACCCATGTGGGCTGCGACACCGCCCAATGCGGCGCCTGCACCGTCCATCTCAACGGCAAGGCGATCAAGTCCTGCAACATCCTCGCCCTTCAGGCGGATGGCGCACAGGTGACGACGATCGAAGGCCTGGCGCAGAACGGCACCTTGCATCCCATGCAAGAGGCGTTTCGCGACAATCACGGCCTGCAATGCGGCTTCTGCACCCCGGGCATGGTGATGGCGGCGGTGTCGCTCGCCAAGGACACGCCCAATCTCACCGAAGAGCAGATCCGCCATGGGCTCGACGGCAACATCTGCCGCTGCACGGGCTACCACAACATCGTCAAGGCCGTGAAGGCCGGCGCCCAAGCCATGGGAGGGAAGTGATATGCCCGAAGGAACAGGCAACCCGACTGGCATCGGCGCCAGCGTCAAGCGCAAGGAAGACTTCCGCTTTCTGACCGGCCGCGGCACCTATACCGACGACATCAACCGCCCGGGTCAGACCTACGCCTATATCCTCCGCTCGCCGCATGCGGCCGCGGACATCGTGAAGATCGACACCGGCAAGGCCGCGAAGGCCCCGGGCGTGGTCACGATTCTGACCGGTGCCGATTACGACAAGGGCGGCCTGCCCTGCGGCTGGCAGATCCACAGCAAGGACGGCTCGCCGATGGCCGAGCCGCCGCACTTCCCCTTGTGCAAGGACAAGGTGCGGCATGTCGGCGACCAGGTCGCCCTGGTCATCGCCGAGACCTATGCCCAGGCCAAAGACGCGGCCGAGCTGATCGACGTCACCTACAAGGAGACCAAGCCGATCATCTCGCTCGCCGATGCCGACAAACCCGGCCAGCCGCAAGTCTGGCCCGACGCCAAGAACAACACCTGCTTCGACTGGCATATCGGCGACAAGGCCGCGGTCGATGCGGCGTTTGCCAAGGCGGCGCATGTCACCAAGATCGACATCGTCAACCAGCGCCTGATTCCGAACGCCATGGAACCCCGCGCCGCGATCGGCGACTTCGATCGCGCGACCGGCGAGTTCACGCTCTACACCACGAGCCAGAACCCGCATGTCATCCGGCTGCTGATGGGCGCCTTCGTGCTGCAGATTCCGGAAGCCAAGCTCCGGGTCGTGGCGCCCGATGTCGGCGGCGGCTTCGGTTCGAAGATCTTCCACTACGCGGAAGAGGCGCTGGTGACCTGGGCGGCCGGCAAGATCGAGCGTCCGGTGAAGTGGACTGCCGAGCGCAGCGAATCCTTCCTGACCGACGCGCATGGCCGCGACCAGATCAACCACGCCGAACTCGCGATGGACAAGGACGGCAAGTTCCTCGCCCTCCGGGTCGCGACCAAGGCCAATATGGGCGCCTATCTCTCGACCTTCGCGCCCTGCGTGCCGACCTATCTCTCGGCGACGCTGCTGGCGGGTGTCTATTCGACGCCGGCGATCTACGGCGAGGTGAAGGCGATCTTCACCAACACCGCGGTGGTCGATGCCTATCGCGGCGCCGGCCGTCCGGAGACCACCTATCTGCTGGAGCGCCTGGTCGAGAAGGCGGCGCGCGAGACCGGGATCGACCGGGTCGAGATCCGGCGGAAGAACTTCATTCCGAAGGATGCCTTCCCCTACCAGACGCCGGTCGCCCTGCAATATGACAGCGGCGATTACTTCTCGACCCTCGACATGGCGTTGAAGACGGCCGACTGGGCCGGCATCGACAAGCGCAAGGCGGAAGCGAAATCGCGGGGCAAGCTCCGCGGCATCGGCATCTCCACCTATCTCGAGGCCTGCGGCATCGCCCCCTCGGCGGTGGTCGGCAGCCTCGGTGCCCGCGCCGGACTCTATGAGACCGGCCAGATCCGCGTGCATCCCACCGGATCAGTGACGGTCTTCACCGGCACCCACAGCCACGGCCAGGGCCACGAGACGACCTTCGCCCAGCTGGTCTCCGAAGGGCTTGGTATTCCGATCGAGAATGTCGAGGTCTCCCACGGCGACACCAACAAGATCCCGTTCGGCATGGGCACCTACGGCTCGCGGTCGCTGGCGGTCGGCGGCTCGGCGATCGTCAAGGCGATGGACAAGATCATCACCAAGTCGAAGCGCATCGCCGCCCATCTGATGGAAGCCTCGGTCGCCGACGTCGAGTTCAAGAACGGCGTCTTCACCGTGGTCGGCACCGACAAATCGGTGCCGTTCGGCACCGTGGCCTTGACCGCCTATGTGCCGCATAACTACCCGATCACCGAGCTCGAACCCGGCCTCGAAGAGACCGCGTTCTATGACCCGCTGAACTTCACCTTCCCGGGCGGCTGCCACATCTGCGAGGTGGAGGTCGATCCCGATACCGGCGTGGTCGAGGTGCTGAAGTTCACCGCGGTCGATGACATCGGCCGGGTGATCAACCCGATGATCGCCGAGGGCCAGATCCATGGCGGCGTCTGCCAGGGCATCGGCCAGGCGCTGCTGGAGGCCGCGGCCTATGACGAGGAGAGCGGCCAGCTCCTGACCGGCTCCTACATGGACTACTGCATGCCGCGGGCCGACGATCTGCCGAGCATCAATGTCGGCAACCACGTGACGCTCTGCACCCACAATCCGCTCGGCGCCAAAGGTGTCGGCGAGGTGGGTGCGATCGGCTCGCCGCCGGCGGTGATCAACGCCGTGCTCGACGCCCTGCTCCCGCTCGGCGTCACCGACATCACCATGCCGGCAAGCCCGCACCGGGTCTGGCAGGCGATCCAGTCCGCGTCGAAAAAAGCGGCGGAATAAGGGAGGTAGCCATGCACAACTTCACCTATACCCGCCCCGCCTCGGTCGCCGATGCGGCCAAGGCTCTGGGCGCCGCCGCCGACGGCAAGCTGCTGGCCGGCGGCCAGAGCCTGCTGCCGACCTTGCGGCAGCGCCTCGCCGAACCCTCCGATGTCATCGATCTCGGCGCGATCGCCGAGCTGAAGGGCATCAAGATCGAAGGCGATGGCGTCACCATCGGCGCCACCACCACCCATGCCGAGGTCGCGGCCTCGGCCGATGTGAAGAAGACCATCCCCGCCTTGGCCGTGCTGGCCGGCGGCATCGGCGACCGTCAGGTTCGGCATCGCGGCACGATCGGGGGTTCGCTCGCCAACAACGATCCGGCTGCGGATTATCCCGCGGCGGTGCTCGGGTTGGGCGCCACGATCCGCACCAACAAGCGCGAGATCAAAGCCGACGACTATTTCAAGGGCATGTTCGAAACCGCGCTGGGCGAAGGCGAGATCATCACCGCGGTGCATTTCCCGAAACCGGAGAAGGCCGGCTACGTGAAGTTCGATCAGCCGGCTTCGCGCTTCGCGCTGGTCGGCGTCTTCGTGGCGAAGACCAAGAGCGGTGTGCGCGTCGCCGTTACCGGCGCCGGCCCCGGCGTCTTCCGCTCGAAAGAGCTGGAAGCGGCGCTGGGCGGCAACTTCTCCGCCGACGCCGCAAAGGGTGTGAAGATCAGCGCCAACGGCCTCAACGGCGATCTGCACGGCTCGCCAGAATACCGCGCGTCGCTGATCTCGACGCTCGCTGGAAGAGCGGCGGCCAGCGCCAGCTAAAGAAAAGCGTACCTGAGAGAAGGAAGAGCCGCCGGGGCAGCACCCGGCGGCTCTTTCGTTTTAAGCCGCAGCGCAAACCTGCCGCGTGTGTGTCGGGCCCTACAGCCGCTTCTCGTAGAACACACTCGTAGCGATCGCGTTCGCCGGCATCGCGGCATAGGGGCCGAAGGCTCCGCACTTGCGATAGCCCTCGCGCTCGTAGAAGCGCATCGCCTCCACCTGAAGGTTGCCGGTTTCGATCTGCACCAGCGTAATTCCCGCTGCGTGCGCTTCCGCCTCCAGCCGTTGGAGCACTGCCTTGGCAACACCCTGGCCGCGCACTTCGGGCTTGGCATACATGCGCTTCAACTCGGCGTAGCCGTCATAGACGCCGATGCCGCCACAAGCAACCGCCGCGCCATCAACACGGGCGACGAAGAAGCGGATGTTCGGCTGGAACAGTTGCTCGACCGAAAGCGCGTGTTTCTGGTCCGGGGCATAGCCGACGTCGAGCGCGCCGTTCAATTCTTCCAGCAGCTCCACGATCTCCGGCGTCGGGGCCGTCACGCGTTCCAGCGCGAGGTTCACTTGGTCGCCCGGTTGGACTTCCGCTCGGTCAGGGGCGCGGTGTCCTCGCCCTCGAACAGGTTGCGGATGAAGCCGGGGGCCAGGGCCGACCAGCCGTTGACGTCGATCTTCGGCTCGCTCAAATCGCCGGAGATGGAATAGGTCGCCGAGAACAGGCCCTCGCCCTTTCCGCCCTGGATCCATTCGCCGATGATCGGGATGTTGCCGAGGATGCTGTTCAAGGCATAGGCCGGCACCAGCGCGCCCTTCAAGTCGATCTTGTTGGCGTCCATGTCGATCGAGCCCTTCGAGGTCAGACCGATCGACGGGCCGGCGGTGCGGAAGTCGCTCACATCCACCTTGCCGCGGGTCTTGGAGAACTTGGCGCTGGCGCCGGCGAACAGGAAGCCCTCGCCGGTCAGCGAATCGACCAGGCCGGTCAGGGTGGCAACCGAGAGGAAGCGCACGGCAAACGGCGTGTGCAGCAGGCGGAACGAGGTCATCTTCATCTGCCCTTTCATCGGCCGATGCGGCTCGTCGTCCTTGACGGTGCCGTCGATGTCGAGCTTGCCGCCCTTGATCGAGTCATAGATGCCGAGCGTCTTGAATGCGCCGCCGCCGTCATCGGTCTCGACCTTCAGACGATGCGTACCGGGATCGCCCGGCGCGTAGGAGAAGACGATCGGCACGCCGCTCGGCAGCTTGCCGTTGAAGTAGATCTTGTCCCACCAGATCGGATCGTGCCGGATGTCGAAGGTGATGTTGGTGAGCTCGTCGCCTTCCGAGAGCCGCACCTTGGCGAGCTGGCCGGCGATCGCATAGGGCCGCTGCTCCTTCAGCTCATCGGCATCGAGCTGCTGGGTGGTTACCGGCTTGTCCCGCTCCGCCATCCACGGCTCGACATCCATGACGCCACCGCCGACCGAGACACTGGTCGCGTTGTTGGAGAAGTCGGCGACCAGGTCGATGAGCGCACTCTTCGCGATGTCGGCTTTCTTGAGCGAGAGCTTGGCGATGCTCCCGCCATCGGGCGCGAAGGTGGCACCGCCAGCGATCGAGAAGCCCTCGCCGTCGATGACGAGGTCGGTGATGTCGATCGGCTTGTCGCCTTTGAGATGGAGCTTCAGCGATCCTTGGCCCGGGATACCCTCCGGCTTGCGCCATTTGAGGAAGTCCATCGCCAGCACGGCGTCCTTCAGATCGAAATTGGCCTCGAGCGTGCCGCGCCCGTCGTCGCGGCGGCTGAACTTGAGATCGACATCGCTCGGTCCGTCGACCCAGGGCCGGAAGTCGTAGCCGACCAAGGCGCGACTCCCGGTCGAGGTGCGGCCCTTGGCCTGGAAGGTCTCGCGCACATCGACCTGGTCGGCGAAGGCCTGCGACCATTTGATGTCGAGATCGGCGCCGGCATACTTGACCGGCCCGCTCACCGTCATGCCCTTCTCATCGAGTTTCAGAGCGAGCGTGCCGTCGGTCACGTCCTGGCCGAAGCGGATGCGCTTCATCGCCACATTCTGGACCTCGGCATCGACCTTGATCTTCACCCGGGCGAAGGTCAGCGATTTCTCCGCCGGGAAGTCGAAGTCCAGGGAGGCCTGCGCCGCGCCGCCGGCCTCGTCCGGCTTCAGGCCGATCTTCGAGGCATAGCCCAGGCGCGGATGGTCGAGCAGCTTCAGCGCGTCCTTGAGGGACGAAGCGACATCGCCGCCGACCTTGATGAACTGGTCCTCGACGTCGAGCCCGGTGATGTGCAGATAGCCTTTCTGGAGCTTGATATCGCCGACATGCCCGCCGGTGATGACGGCGTCGAAGGAATCCGCGTCGAAGGTTGCGGTGGCGACGCCGTCGGTGATCGGCGGCATCGGCCGCAGATAATGCACGGTCAGGCCGCTGGTCGACATCGCGCCCTTCAGGTGCTCGAGCTTCGCGGCACCGGTCGCTTCGCTCGGAAGGCGCAGCGCCATGTCCGCCGTCACCTGCTCGACCATGCCTTCGGGGATATTCGGCACCAGCCAATCCCGCGTGTTCGCCGCAGCACCGGCCGGCCAGTAGCGGTCCATCCAGCTCGCCGGGTATTTCTCGGCTTTCAAGTTGAGATTCAGCAGCGGGGCGCCGCCATCGGAAGCCGCGCCGGACATGGCCCCGTCGATATCGCCGCTGACCTCGATGGTCGGCCCGCCGATATCGAGCGAAAGCTTCTCGAGATGGAACAGGTCCTTGTTGAAG
>Ga0102590_1004470_pt1 | contig 11849 bp, 2 predicted proteins | sample AraplaMF_Col_mMF_FD_76859 | JGI IMG/M metagenome (GOLD analysis project Ga0102590, IMG submission 76859) | Arabidopsis root microbial communities from the University of North Carolina, USA - plate scrape MF_Col_mMF | ecosystem: Host-associated > Plants > Roots > Endosphere | place: USA...
TAAGCCAGGCGCAAGTGCTGACCGGCATACCATCCACTTGGCCCTGAAGCTCGTTTAGAGACCAACGGCGCGCGACCGTCGGTGCGGCGGCGGCCGGCGCCGGACTCCACGCGCGAAGACCCTGCAATAACAGCCTTCGAGCGGCTGTTCCGCGAGCGCGGACTGCCGCTGGCCATTCGCTCCGACAACGGCGTGCCGTTTGCCGGCCTCAACGCTCTGTTCAATCTCTCAAAGCTCTCGGTGTGGTGGCTCAGGCTCGGCATTGCCATCGAGCGCATCAAGCCAGGCCATCCACAGCAGAACGGCCGCCATAAGCGCATGCATCTCACCCTCAAGAAGGAGGCCACGCGCCCGCCAGGATTCAATAGCCTGCAGCAGCAGGATCGCTTCGACAGCTTCCTGCGCGAGTTCAATGAGGAGCGCCGTCACCCATGTCTTAGGTACGTTTCGTTACCTATGTGTCCGGGCTGGACAATCGCAGGATTGGTAGCGGGGAGGGACTCGCCCCCCCGACCCAGGATTATGATTACCCGCCTTTTATGGTCTGGGAGCCTCGCTGGCTGACCTTTGTGGATTTTTTCTCGAAAAACCGGGGAGGTCCCATTCCTTGAAGCTGCAATCCGGCCCGGTTCCTTGGTTTCGTTGGCACGAGCGTGGTACGATCGCCCAGGGAGTTATGTTGGTTTCCGAGAGGTTCAACGAGCGGACCATATCCAACATGATCGGTGGATCGATAAATCCGAATTTGGCATCGACTTTTCGTAGCATCGTCCATGATTTAGGGTAGAACATGATCTATGGAGGGATCATCGCGATGGATCGCAACAAGGTCCATGCGTAGCTCGAATATTTTGTAATCGTGGGCCTCGAGAAACGACCTAAGACCGCTCTTGTTCGACTTGATGAATTCCACGACGACAATCGGCCTTAATCGGCGCAGAATGTCCGCAGTGCCTGCAAGCGCCTCCCTCTCCATGCCTTCGATGTCGAACTTGATAAGATCGACACGCTGGAGCCCAAGCGAATCCAGAGTCAGGCTCGGCAGCTCTTTCGTACCTCGATCCGAGTAATCGACGGACTGGCCGACGAATTCGGTTGCTTCCTTTCGAACAAGCTCGACGCTGCCAAAACTTGCCGGTCGGGTATGATCCAGCACGGGCACCTTGATCGAACCGACCTTGCCACCAACCGCCGCGAGCGTTGCGCGCGCATTGAAGCAATTGTTCAGCGCGATGTTTCCGGCCAGGGCATAAAAGACGCGTTCCTGAGCTTCGATGGCGATAACTTCGCCCCATCCCGTCATGGTCCGCGCCCACTCAATGGTATGGACGCCGATATTCGCACCGCAGTCGATCGCCACCACGCCGTCACCGAAATAGCGGCGGCGCAACGCGAGCATCGTAAGTACGAGATCGACCTCCTTAGACGAAAATGACGATTTTTCGAGGAGATCGAAACCGACACCGAAACTGCTGCCATCGGCCACCGTTCGATAATCAAATCGATTGACGATCATTGGGCCGTGATCCGACGCCGCCAGAACGAAGGCGATCTTGCGCTTGATCCAATTCTTCACGAGCAATTCTCGTCGCGCACCAAAGCCGGACACCTCAGGGGCGACCGTCACGCCGAAACGCGGGAATGCGGGTAATCGCCGCTTTCACCTGCTCCGCGGTGATCAGCCGGGTGCATTCGAATTGCCGGGACGTATCCTTGTGCCGCGGGCACCACAAAAAATCCTTGTGGTCGAAGCGCAGCCGCACATCGTTCCAGCAGGAGTTGCAGGCGTGATAGTTGATCACCCGATACGGCGTATCGAATTCGTTGGTCGGATGGGTAAAGCCTGAGATCAAGACCACGGGCACGCCCGAAGCCCAGGCAAGCCATGACAGGCCGCTCGACAGTCCGATGAAGAAGTCCGCATGTGCCAGCCACCGCGCTCGCTCAGCCAATGGTCGATCACCAGTCTGGTCTTCCGCACCGTAGGGAATGTGATTCCAGAGCAGCCCGTGCCCATGCGTCGGCTTCTGATCGATGCAGATGACGCGATAGCCGGCCTCCTTCAGGAAGGCGACGATCTCGCGCCAACCGTGCGGGTTATTCCAGTACTTGCACTGGGTAGTGCTCTGCGCGGCGATGCAGACGTACCGGTCGGCGATCGGCCTGCCCCCATCCGCCAATGCGAGGCGCGGAGCTATCTCGGTCGGGTCAACGCCGAGGATGTAGCCGGCGGTGCGATGCAGGCCCACGTGGCGGAAGTCGCAAGGCTGCTGCACGCCATCTTTGTCGTCGAAGAAAAGACCCATCGAATAGGTTGCGTAGTAGCGACTGGGCTCGACCTGTTCATGGGAAATGAAATTGATGTCGGGATAAACCGGCTCGAGCAACTGAATGAGCTTCTCCCCCATGGCACAGGTCAGCTTACAGCCATGCTTGTCCTTAAACTTGACCGCGTAGGGAAACCAGCCGAGCGAGTCACCGAGCGTACCGACTGGAAACTGAACCATAATATCGCGGTTCTCGGCTGAATAATCGTGGCTCAGAACTTCCTTGCCGTCGGCCCAGACCTCGATGCGCGCACGCACGAAGTAACGCTTGGTGCTGTTGATCCGCCCGGCCTTCAGATCCGTCTCGAATAAAATATTACCGGTGTCGAGATCACTCAGGCGGACTCGCCAGGGATGCTCGGCTTCGGGGAGAAGGACACGACAGCCATCGTTGAAGTCGTACAGAATTCCCAGCGGCCCCGGCTGCGTGGGTGTTTCCGCAGGGGCCGGATAGGGTCGGCTCGACGGTGCGCTTGCCGGCTGCGCCGAGGCAGCCTCCAGCTTCGGAGGTTCGACAACAGCGGTTGGATGTTCCTCGTCCGCTTTCAGCTGATTGAGATCGAGCACCAGGTTCACGTCAGTCCTCATCCTATATCGACGTATCGGCACATCGGCGCCGAGGAGATTGTACCTCGGCGCCACTTCGATGCTTCTCAGCCATGCCATGCGGCAGCAAGCAGCCTCTGAACGGCCGCGTCAGATTGTGGCGATTGGGATAAGGCGGCGAAATCTGGTCCGGCCCCCGCGCCCTCGTACCCTGCCATCGCACTGATCAGTCTCGACAGATCAGCCTCTAGCTCGACGCCGGAATTGCTCGCGCCTCCCGACAATTGCTGCGACTTGGCAAAGTCGAACCATTCGGAGAGAACGGATCGTCCACCGGCACCTGGAATGGCGATGTCCGACTGAGACGAGCGCAAGAACTTCTCGATCGGTGTCAGCGTTTCGGACTCGGAGGACGTTCGGTCGATCTCGAAGCCCGACGATTCCCTGGCAACCGCCCCAGCCTGGTGAATCGGCGGATCGCCAACCAACGTTCCGCCATGACCGTCGGTCGCCGACGTGAACTGCGCCGTCACATACTGGCCAAGCAGCGTGACATGGGCGGAATGAACACCATCGCTGACCGTCAAGGTGCCGCTCTGATTGGTACCCGCCTCGGTAAAGCTCAACGTCGTGCTCGATCCGAATGCGATATCGGCCATATCGATATGATCGGGTTGGGTGAAACCGGAAATCGTCCCGCCGAAGGATATGGACGAGTCAAGCTTCAGCGTTCCGCCACTGACGAAGGTGATGGTCCCGCTATTGGCGGACGCGCCGGCCGCGACTTCCAGTGTACCGGCGCTAATCGTGGCTCCGTTGATGAAGCCTCCGGACGTGACAAGCGCGCTACCTCCGCTGGAGACAACGGTATCGCTGGCGATGCCGCCTGATGAAACGACCAATGATCCGCCGAAAGATACCGTGATGCCTGCATCGGACTGACCGGCCAGGACGTCCAGAACGCCGCCGGAGGTGATTGTGGCTCTGCCGCCGGAGGCAATGGTCGCGCCAATGACGGCGCCCTTCACGTTGAGCTGACCGCCGCTGCTGACCACCGCATTGATGGCCGTACCGCCGGACGACACCACCATGGTCCCGCCCGCGACGACCAGAGCACCCTGATCCGATTGCCCGGACAGAACGTTCAGCGTGCCGCCGCTGGACACCACGACAGAGCCGCCCGCCGCAACAGTTGCACCGTTCGCTATGCCGTTGACCAGCAATTGACCGCCCGCAGCGACCGTCGTTCCGCTGGCGGTACCGCCGGACGAGATGACCATTGCGCCGGCGTTCGCAACGGAAATGTTACGCACGGTCTGGCCGGAGAGCACATTCAGGTTGCCCCAAGCCCCGACGGAGATCGTGCCGCCCGATATCTGGTTGACGCCAACCACCGCGCCGTCGACGACCAGAGTACCACCGCTGCCGACGGTGGCGTTGGCCAATGTCCCGCCGTACAGCACATCCAGAGCGGTACCGCTGTTGATGGTTGCACCGTTGAGGGTTTGTCCAGACCCGACTTCGAGAATGCAGTTTGCGTTGGTCGAATAGCCGCTAGCTATTCCGCCGACGAGCTCCAGGTAGCTGCCCGGAGTAAAGCCCGCAGAATTTGCATTGCCGCCGGCGAGCACTTCAAGCGTTCCGCCGCTCGAAACGATCGCCCCGTTGGCCGTGCCTCCCGAGAGCACCTTCAGTATGGTGCCACTGGCAATAGTGTAGCCAGTCAACGTATCACCGGCTCCCACCGCCAGGATTCCCCCGCTACTGATCATCGTTCCAGTCGCGCTGGCGCCCGAGAACAACTCGAGGGTGCCACCACTCGAAACAACCGTCCCGACGGCGTTTCCTCCGGAGGAGACGGTTAGTAGTCCGTCACCGGCAACCTTGACGCCGTTGACCGTCTGGCCCGCACCGACATCGATTTCACCGGAGGCTGAAATCAACGCCACCGAACCGCTGAGGATGTTCGTGCCCGCAAGATCCGCGTTGTAGACCTCAAGAGTGCCTCCGCTGCTCACGGTGACGTTCGTCGCGAATCCACTCTCGTCGACCAGGAGTGTTCCCCCCCTGCTGACCGTGACACCGCTCACGGAGAATCCACCAATATCCAGCAGACCGCCGCTCGATACGACGGCACCTCCGTTCGCGATCGTTGCGCCGATAACGGCGCCGTCGACGATCAACTGACCGCCACTGTCGACCGTGGTGTTGCTGACGGTGGCCCCCGATGAGACGACCAGATGTCCGACGCTGGTCACCGACACATTCCAATCAGTCTGGCCCGATGTCACGCTGAACGTGCCGCCTCCGACGATGGCGGCCCCGCCATTGATGACCGAAGCGCCCGCAACGGTGCCGTACGTCGTCAGCTGGCCACCGCTGCTTACAAAGGTGTTGCCGACCGTTGCACCGCTTGAAACGACCAGCGACCCACCCGTCAGGACGGTTGCACCGGTGACGGTTTGCCCCGACGAGAGATTGAGGACGCCCCCACTGGCGACGATGACGATCCCGTTTGACGAAGTCGCGCCATTGACCGTCCCCCAGACGTCGAGCTCGCCGCCGCTATTGACCGTAACATTGCTGACCACGGAGCCGGCGAACGCGCCTTCCACAACGCCGCTGCTGACGATATAGCCGCTTTGAGTAGTCCCGGCTTCGACAAGGAGCTGGCCGCCAGCTCTGATCGTCGTGCTGGTCGCAGTGCCGCCAAACAACTCCAGGATACCGCCGCTTGAAACGGTCGTGCCGGAGATTGATCCGCCCGATGCCACTCCTACCGTTTGCCCGGCAGAAACGGTTGCGTTGTTCAACGAGGCGCCCGAGTTGACATAGTAGATGGCGCCTGAGGTCAAGGTGAGATTGCTGGTGGTTGCGCCGCCAAAAACTTCGATCGCGCCGCCGCTCGACACGACGGTCCCGTTGGCCGTACCGCCGGAGTAGAGGGTCAGAAGTCCGCCGCTTTGGACGGTGCCTCCACGGAGGGTTTGTCCAGCCGACACAATCAGGTCGCCGCCATTGCCGACGGTCACGTTGGTTCCCGTTCCGGCAGTCGCTCCGCTGACAGTGCCATAGACGGCAAGGCTGCCGCCGCTATTCACGCTGACGTTGCTTGCGACGCCACCGTTCGCGACAGTGATTGCATTTCCGTTTGTGACCGTCGCGCCGGCGACCGTTCCGCCGGATCCGACGTCCAAGGTCACTCCGTTGCTGGCCGTGTAGTTGCTCAGCGTGTAGCCGTTCCACACCTCGAGGGTGCTGCCCGACTGGTACGTCGTTCCGTTTGCAATGGCGCCGGAGCCGAGGAGCAGAAATCCGCCGCTCGAGACCGTCGTTCCGCTGACGGTACCTCCAGAATCGACCTGGACAATTGCCCCATTCGAGATAGCGAAGTTGCTCTCGGTAAAGCCCCCTCCAATCTCGAAGTATCCGCCGGATTGAACTGTAACCCCTGTCACGCTGGCGCCGCCAAAGACCGCCAGATCACCGCCACTCAACACGGTGGTATTGCTGGCGCTTCCACCTGAGGCGACCTGGAGAAGACCGCCATTGGCGATCTCACTCCCACTCACCGAGCCAAAGACGACCGCTGTTCCGGCTCCGATCACGTCAATGACGTCGTTGCTTCCGCTGACCTCAACGTAGCTGCCGCTCTCGACATAGATTACGTCATTGTTGCCGATGACCTGGTCCGGATCGGTGTAGGTGCCGACATTCGTGCCGATGGTGATCGTCGCGTTCGACGCCTGCGTGATCGGTGAGGCACTGGTGTAGGCAAAGCCGCTCAGCGTGCTGCCGGATCCGACGTAGATCTGATCACCGGTGCCCGACGTCAGGGTCAACGACGTCGGACCGACCTGGGCGATCTGGTTGTTGTTTCCTGACACTGTCGCGACACCGCCATCCTCCACGGTGATCGCCGCATTGGACGCATTGATCGTCGCTGTCGGACCAGGAATATCGACTGCATTGTTATAGCCGTTCAGCGTGAGGACGCTTCCGTTCGTGGCGACCACCACGTTGCTGTTGCCGTTGATCGTCATGGTCGTGCCGCCGGTCCCGGCAGCGAGATTGCCATCCTCCAGCCATTGCCCAGAATAGGCATACGTACCCGAGGTCGTCAGTGCGACGACCTTGCTTGCCGGGCTGATCCATTGCGGTGCGGTCGTGACGAGATCCCGGTTACCATCGACCAGGGTCCGATTATTCTCCGCGCCCCGATCAGACGCATATTGGGCAACGGCAACAGCCATATTTGCCAGTTCGAGTGCCGTGGGCGCCGCGTCGTGGACAAACTGGCCAAACGTTCCCATCTCCAACGCCGTCGGAAGCCGTCCAAAAGCGTTCTGGAACGCGGCAGTCACATCGAAACCGAACCAATAGAAACTCCCCGCGGTTGGGCCCGGAACGCCGTAGTTCGATTGATAACCGGTCGTCAGCAGGATGCCATAGGCCAGATCGACTCGATCCAGCCGTCCCGCATCGATGAAGTTGATGAGATGCTCAGTCTCCATGTTGTCCATCGAGCGCCCGAGCAACGTTCGATAGATCTCGTTGGCAATCGCGATATCCTGCTTCTCGGTTGCGACATTGATGGAAATTGTGCGGGTGGGACTGAACCCGTCGTTCACCGTCCAGGTGTCGATGCCGTTGGCATCAATGATATGCGAAGCAGCGCCATTGCGAAGCGCGGCCGCCGGGCTGTTTGGAGCCACGGTCCGCGACCACTCGTAACTGCCGTTGGCATTCGGCAGGATAACCGTTGTGTCGGTCGTACCTTGCGAGCTCGTCAGCGTCGTGACTAGCCCGTTCGCGCTGACGGAGTATGTGTTGATGCCGAGGATGGTATTCGCCGTCGCCGTCGTGTCGCCATAATAGGTCGAGACCTCGGTCTTGGAACCATCCGGAGCGACGTTCGTGGTAACGACCTGATTGAAGATGCCATTGCCATTATTGTCGACCTTGGTCACGGTCGTAAGACCGTTGGCACTGGTCGTCTTGATCGATTGCGATCGGAGGTTTGCGAAGCTGCTGCCGTAGGCGGTCGTCATCACCTCGGTCTTGCTGCCGTCCGCATTCAACGTCGTGACGTCGGACGCGATAATGTCCGTCGCCAGCAGAGACGAGGACAGGGCTCCGCCATTGAGGATGGCAGCCGCCGCCGAGTTCAGGTTCGCCAGCGTCTCCAATCCGGTCGTGTCGTAGACGAAGCTCTTGACCAAGCCGTTACCGGAGACGTCGGCGACGATCTGTCCCACGGTCAACCAGCCGGTCGGATCGTAGGTGGTCGTCGTCACCGTCTTACTGGCGTCAGCGTTGGTGACCTTGTTGATTGTTTGGATGAAAGCGATCGAACCGAAGGACCCGGAACCGGTGCGAGTTTCGGTCGTCGTATTGTCGGCATTCTTGACGAACGTGTCGGTGAGGACATTCCACTGAGTACCGTCATAGTCTCGGTAGGAGGTCTCGGAGATTGTCCGTCCGTCGAGGCTCGTCGTGACGATGTCCTGACGCTCGATGAAAGAGGGTGTCGCCGAATTGTAGTAAGTGGTCGTGTCGGTCTTCGACCCGTCGAGTGCGGTGACCTTGGTGTCCTGGATGAGCGCGGAGCTTTGTCCGGCAAGGGTCACTGTTGACGTGACGGAAAGACCGTCAGCGGCTGTGACGATCGTTTGCGAATCGCCGATGGCCGGATAACCACTCGACGTGACGGCGATCGTCTCGGTCGAGTTGCCGTAATCGTCAATCGCGACGCTGTCGCTGGTCGTCGCCGTCGCGTTTTGCGCGAGCAGCTGGGACAGCGCTCCGGTCAGCACCATCGTGGTGAACTTGGTCTGGGCGTTCCCGGAGACCAGGGTCTTCACCGATGTCTTGAGCGTCGTCGCGTTGACGATGTCGGTGTCTTCCCAATCGATTAGTCGGCCGCCCTCACCGTTGGTGTCGTAGGTCGTCGTCTCGCTTTGGGTATCGACGGTCGTTGCAGTGCCATTCTTGTAGACCGTCTGAACCGACAATCCGTTCCCGCTGGTCGTCTTGACGATGGTCCCCAGCAGTGCGTGGCTGGCGTCGTAGCTGGTCAGCGTATCGACAATCGACCCATTCGCCTGTGTTTGCGTGGTCTCGGTCTGGTCGACGGTGGAGATCGTCCCGGTCTCATTGAAATAGCGACCCACCGAAATCGTCTGCTTGTCGGCACTGACGGTCGTGGCCGTCTGGGTTGTCATGCCGCCATTAGCATTGAATGTCGTCACCGTTTCCGTACGACTGCCGTCCGTCCTGTTGAGGACGGTGTTGTCCGTCGTCACCAAATTGAAGACGGGCGATCCGCCGTTCAGCGCGCCGTTGGCGTCGACCTCCGTCGTGACCGACAGCCCGTTTCCGGACGTGATGGTGACGGTCTCGTCGAGCAGTCCCGAGTTGTTCAAGCTGCTGATGGTTTCGGTTCGGCTGCCGTCGGCATTGAGCACGATTGCATCCGTCGTCGAGAAGTCCGCCGTCGTGTCGCCATTGACGGCGGTCGCCACCGTCTTGATCAAACCCGTCGCATTCGTCGTCGCGATGATTCGCAGCAGGAGCGCTCCACCCGACGTCGTGAAATAGTCGGTCGTATCGATGGTGCTGCCGTCGGTCCCCGGCAGAATGGTCTCGCTCCGATAGGTGGGCACCGAACCATTGGACTGCCGGGTGATGGTCGACTCCAGGCCGGCGCTGGTGACGATGATCCCGCTATGGACCGTCGTGACATCGCGGACTGTTCCCGCCGTCGTACCGGTATAGTCGGTGACCACTTCGGTCCGGCTGCCGTCGGCATTGACCGTCGTCATATCGGTCGTCGACCTGTCGACCACGCCATCGCCATCGAGGTCATGGGATATGGTGCTGCCGAGCCCGCCCGCGGCGGTCACGGTCTGCGTCGAGTTGATCTTCGTCGCATTGTAGCTGTAGTCGGTGACGCTCTGCGTCGAACTGCCATCGGCATTGAGCGTCGTCGCTGCAATCGTCTTCGTTGCGTAGTGAGCGGTCGCGTAGGGATTGACCGTCGTCGTGGTCGTCAATCCGTTGGCCGTCGCCGACGTCATCGAGGTCGACAGCAGCGTCCCGTTCTGCGAATTGGTATTGATGGTCGTGCTGCGGCTGCCGTCAGCGTTGATCGTGGTCGTCGCCGTCGAGGTCTGATCGAAAGCAAGCCCGCTCGATGAATAGACCGCCGCCGTCTGCCCCTGGACATCAGTCTTGACGGTCTTGACGAGACCATCAGCGGTGGTGGTCGTCAGCGTTGCACCGAGGACGTCACCCTGCTGGTCGAAATTGACCACCTGATCCTGCAAGGTGCCGTTGTTCTGCAACGTCACGGTCTCGACCTGCTTGACGAGGCCGCTGGAGCCGAGGGTCGTGGTCGTGGTGACGAGCTGGCGGTTTGCGGCAGTGTTGGTCTGCACCGTCTTCAGGGTGTGCCCCGCACCGTCAGTGACGGTCAACGTCTCGCTCAAGGCGCCGCCGGCGCTGATCGTCGTCAGGTCGGTCGAGATCCGGTCCCAGGTCCCGGCGCTCGCCAGCGACGACGCCACGAAGGCGCTGGAAACGATGGTCTCGAGGCCGCCCGACATCACCACGGTCTGGGACTGGTCGATCTTGTAGCTCGTGGACGAGCCGTAATGGGTCACGGTCTCCGTCGACGTCCCCGCCGAGGTCGTGGTGTTAGCAGTGGTAATATGATCGAACACCGGCGCGGCAACCGTGCCGCTACCGGTCGAATCGATCTGAATGGTCTTGGCCAGGCCGCCGCTCACCGTCGTGGTCACGACTTCGCCCTTCAGCGAGCCGTTGCCATTGAGGGATTCGGCGGTATCCGTCGTCGTTCCCGAGCTGACGGTCACGTTCTCATATTGCGTGATCTTGCCGTCGCCATTGCTATAGATCGTCGTCGTCCTCGCCGCGCTGCCGAGCGTGGTCGAATTGATGCTTTTCGATCGCTGCGTGCCGTTGGCGCTGTTGTCCACGATGGTGGTCGTCTGCGTCCCGCCGGCATTGGAGATCGTCGTGGTCTTGTTGTCGACCACGATGAATGCGCCGTTGTCGAGCTGCGACGTCACCGCCGACGTGACGAGCCCGCCGCTGCTCTGCGGCGTCTGCGACGTGACCGTCTGGTCAAGCAGCGTGCCGTTGGCGCTCCGGTCGGTCGAGCTCGTGACCGAGCCGCCGGAATTCGTCACGGTTTGGTCGATCGACGTCCGGTTGAGGGTGACACCATCGGTCAGATAAGAACTGGTCGTCCGCGTCACGGTATTGGACGTCGTCGAGGTCACGGTCTGGATCAGGCTGGTCACCGTCGAGCCCGCAGAGGTCGTGACAGTCTCGGTCCGCGTCCCACCAAAGGCCACCACCGCGGCATCGACCACCGTCGTTGCCATGGTGCTGCTGCCGTCGACGAGATCGACCGTCGTCCGCGTCAACCCGGCGCTGACGACGGTCGACGACGTGACGTGGCTGACCGATCCGTCGGAATTGACGTTGGAGATGACGTAGCTCGCCGGGCCCGATGCGCTGGTCGTCGAGTCGACCTCTTTCTGGCTGGTCCAGCCGCCGCCCAGCTGGTCGCGCAGGATGGTGACGACGGTGCCGCCGGAGGCCACCACGGTCGTCGTGGTGGTCGCATTCAGCTTCTCGGAATTCGACGTCCCGGCGCTGGTCAATTCCCCCGTGGAGGTGATGGTGCCGGCCGAGTAATTGACCAGGGTCTCCGACGTCGTACCGTTGGTGGACGAGGTGATATTGTCGGTCTGCAAGGTCAGGACGACGCCACCATTGTTGACCGTCGCCAGCTCCTTGGCCGTCGTCGTGGTCGTCACGCCGCTGCTCACCGTCGAGGTGACGAGCGAATTCAGGATGCGCTGATGATCGATGCTACCGTCGGCGTTCGAGGCCGTGTTGGCGATCGTGACCGAACCGTCGGCGTTGGTCGTGGTCGTGTTCGTC
>Ga0102590_1004479_pt1 | contig 11823 bp, 8 predicted proteins | sample AraplaMF_Col_mMF_FD_76859 | JGI IMG/M metagenome (GOLD analysis project Ga0102590, IMG submission 76859) | Arabidopsis root microbial communities from the University of North Carolina, USA - plate scrape MF_Col_mMF | ecosystem: Host-associated > Plants > Roots > Endosphere | place: USA...
GCACCATCTTCGTGAACAGCGGCTGCACCGAGAACAGCAGCAGCGCACTGACGAAGATCGCAGCGGTGTAGACCGTCAGCAGCAGCCGGTTGCGCGACGACGACGGCTGCTCCGTGGCGGCTGGGTGCACGATCGAATCCATGAAAGCTCCGGCAAAGCGTATTCCAGCGAAGTAGGCACCGGTTCGCGCGGGAAACGCGTCGGATATCGCCCCCGGCGGGCGCCGGATGGGGTGCAATGGAGCACAAGGCGCCTGAACGGGCAATAAAGGGTGTCGTGATGTTGCAGCGAGGAATGCTTGATATACAGATGTCAATCCGGGGCGATGCGAAGCATCGAACCCGGAACCTCGAGATTCTCCGGTGCGGAGCCCGCACCATGGTTCGCGCTTCGCGTGCCCCGGAATGACGCTGGATTGATGAATCTCTCATGACCGAAACCGACGTCGTCATCATCGGCGCAGGCCATAACGGCCTCACTTGCGCGGCCTATCTCGCGATGGCGGGCCTGCGCGTGCGCGTGGTCGAACGGCGCAAGGTGGTCGGCGGGGCTGCGGTGACGGAGGAGTTTCACCCTGGCTTTCGCAATTCGGTCGCGGCCTACACCGTGAGCCTGCTCAATCCGCAGGTGATCGGCGACCTCAAGCTCGCCGAGCAGGGCCTGCGCGTGGTCGAACGCCGTGCGCAGAATTTCCTGCCGGCCCCCGATGGCAGCCATCTCCTCACCGGCGAGGGACGGACGAAAGCGTCAGTGGCGCGGCTCAGCGCGCACGATGCGGAAGCGCTCGACGGCTTCTCGCGCGAGCTGGAGGACATCGCCGACGTTCTCAGGCGGTTCGTGCTGCGCGCGCCGCCGAACCTGCTCGACGGCTTCGGCACCAGCGCGATCCGCGAAGCCGTGAACGCCTTGCAGAGCGCCAACATCCTGCGCGGCCTGACGCTGGAGCAAAGCCGCAGCCTGCTCGATCTGTTCACGCGCTCGGCCGGCGAGATGCTGGACGAACGGTTCGAGCACGATCTGGTCAAGGCATTGTTCGGCTTCGATGCCATCGTCGGTAACTACGCCAGCCCCTACGCCGCCGGATCGGCCTATGTGATGCTGCATCACGCCTTCGGCGAGGTGAACGGCAAGAAAGGCGTCTGGGGTCATGCCATCGGCGGCATGGGCGCGATCACGCAGGCGATGGCGCGTGCCGCGCGCGACAAGGGGGTTGCGATCGACACCGATGCCGGCGTCCGCGAGGTGATCGTCGAGCGCGACCGCGCCGTCGGCGTCGTGCTGGAGAACGGCGCGACGATCCGCGCGAAATATGTCGCGGCCAACGTCAATCCGAAGCTGCTGTATACGCGGCTGATCGCGGTCGACGCGCTGCCGAAGGACTTCCTCGCCCGCATCAGGAACTGGAAGAACGGCTCCGGCACTTTCCGCATGAACGTGGCGCTGGACCGCCTGCCCTCCTTCACCGCGCTGCCGGGCGAAGGCGATCACCTCACCTCCGGCATCATCCTGGCGCCAAGTCTTCCCTACATGGACCGCGCCTATCTCGATGCGCGGGCGCGGGGCTGGAGCAAGTCGCCGGTGGTCGAGATGCTGATCCCCTCGACGCTCGACGACACGCTTGCGCCCGCCGGCAAGCATGTCGCGAGCCTGTTCTGCCAGCACGTCGCGCCGGAGCTTCCCGATGGAAAAACGTGGGACGACCATCGCGACGAGGTCGCCGATCTCATGATTGCGACGGTGGATAAATACGCGCCGGGTTTTGCGTCCAGCGTGCTCGGCCGCCAGATCCTGTCCCCGCTCGATCTCGAACGGCAGTTCGGCCTGCTGGGCGGCGACATCTTCCACGGCGCGCTGACGCTGAACCAGCTGTTCTCGGCACGGCCGATGCTGGGCCACGCCGATTATCGCGGGCCCCTGAAGGGCCTCTATCACTGCGGCTCCGGCGCCCATCCCGGCGGCGGCGTCACCGGCGCCCCCGGCCACAATGCGGCGCAGGTGATCCTGCGCGACCACCGCGCGCTGTTCGGAAGCCGTGGATAGGGCTGTGGATGGAGTGTGGACGGACAGTGGGCAGACCTGTGAAAGAGACGTGGAGGAATTCCGTATCGGCCGGGCCAGGGCCGGAGGACAACGCGGTGGAAAAGCTGGGGATGAGTGGCGGGATAAGTCACTGGATGGCGTGCGAGAAACAAGCGGATAGCCTGTGGGCGCGGTCGTCTCTCAGATTGAGATCCGGGAGCTGAGAGCACGGAGATCGGCGACCCGGACGTTTCAGGCCGCCCCCAAACAAACTCGCCCGCCGAGGGCAATTCCTCGCGCGGGCGCTCGTCTGGAATTCTATGAAGAAAGTTGCCCCCGCTGGGAAATCGGAGGCGGAAATTACTTCAAGGAGCTGCTAATCGAACCGAACTTCTCGTTCATCGTGCTGCCCAGGCTGTTCACCACGGTGATGATCGCCAGCGCGATACCGGCCGCGATCAGGCCGTATTCGATTGCGGTCGCACCGGATTCGTCGGACCAGAACTTCAAGACCATGCGCTTCAAGACACGCCTCCGTTTCAATTTCAAGCTGTGTTGGCTCTCCCCAACAGCCGCAAATCTACGGGGTGCGACCTTCTGTCCGGTTAATCCGGAACTCGCAACTTGTGCGGAAAATTGACAGCAAAAATACCCAAAATTGACCAGACGGACCCCAAAGATGCAGCCTTCCCCCACTCACCGCGCCAGCTTTTCAATCGGCACCGAGGCCGCGGCAAAGCGCGTGGTCGACGTGCTGACCGAGGTGTTTTTCGAAGGCGACGCGGCGGTCGCCGCGTTCGAGCGACCGGACGGACAATGGGATGTCACGCTGCATTTCGCCGATGCGCCGGACCAGGCATTGCTGCGCGAACTCGTTGCAACTTCAGCAGGAAATGAAATCGCGGGCACGCTTGTGTTCGACACGGTCGAGGCCAAGGACTGGGTCAAGGCGAGCCTGGAAGATCTCGTCCCGGTGCCGGCCGGGCGCTTCGTCGTTCACGGCAGCCATGACCGTGACCGCGTGGCGCCGAACAAGCTCAAGATCGAGATCGAGGCGGCGCTCGCTTTCGGCACCGGACACCATGGGACGACGCGTGGTTGTTTACTCCTGCTTGACCACGTCCTGAAGAGTTCCCATCCGCGCGACGTGCTCGATCTCGGCACCGGAACCGGCGTGCTGGCCATCGCCGCGGCCAAGGCGCTGCACCGCGCGGTGCTGGCCTCCGACATCGACCCGCCCTCGGTGCGGGTGGCCGCCGAGAATGCCGCCCTGAATGAAGTCGGCCCCAACGTCAGGGTGATCCGGGCCACCGGCTTTGCCGCGCCCGATTTCGCCCAATCCGGCCCGTTCGACCTGGTGCTGGCCAACATCCTCGCCAATCCGCTGCGGCAGCTGGCGGGCCCGATGGCGCGGCACCTTGCCCCCGGCGCCTACGTCATCCTTTCCGGCCTCCTGACCCACCAGGCGCCCGCCGTGATCGCAGCCTACCGGGCACGCGGGCTCGTGCCGTTGCGGCATCTGCGGATCGAGGGGTGGAGCAGCCTGTTGCTGCGGAAGGTCGGGTGAATTAACCGCATCCGCGACGGCGGTGCGCTCCCTCGCCCGTTCTTACGGGGGAGAGGGTTGGGGTGAGGGGGAGTCTCCACGGGGACGGTGAGAGCTGGACTCGCGGAGAGTCCCCCTCACCCGGATTGCTTCGCAATCCGACCTCTCCCCGCAAGCGGGGCGAGGTGAACAACACCGTCCTATTCCGCCGGCTTCTCGTCCACGCGCGGCGCGCGCTGGCGCTGCAGGGCGCGCCTCGCGCGGCGCTCGGCGAAACGGTCGATCATCTGGTTGATGAGACCGCGCGGCTTCTTGGGCGTCGCCGCAGCCGGGGCGCGGCGCGCCGGCGGCGAAATCTTCTCAAACGTGAACGCTGGCATCGTGTGTCCCCTCGCCGTTGAGATGAACCACTTGCTCGAATTTCCCTGTTATCCGGACGAAGCGCACTTGCCGCATCCTTTACTCCACTCAATTCGAATGGAACTATTTCAAGCACAGTCCATGCCAGATGCGATGCAAATGCGTCTACATTGCGGACTGATCCCCATGATCCTAAAGTGATCCACCATGTTCGAAGCGCACTTCCAAACATTCGAGGAGCCGGAGGCCGGCGTCGCGTTGACGGCGCGTCTTGCCGCGCTCCGCGAAGAACTCGCCCGCCGCAAGCTGACCGGCTTCGTGATCCCACGCGCCGATCAACAGCAGAATGAATATGTGCCGTCGTCGGAAGAACGGCTGGCCTGGCTGACCGGGTTTACGGGCTCGGCGGGGCTCGCGGTGGTGCTGACGCGCGAGGCCGCCTTGTTCGTCGACGGCCGCTATACCATCCAGGCGGCGAAGCAGGTCGACGCGAAGGCCTGGGCGGTGGAATCGCTGATCGATCCGCCGCCGGAAAGCTGGGTGTCCTCGCACCTGAAAGCCGGCGACCGCCTCGGATTTGACCCGTGGCTGCACACTTCTTCGGCAGCCGAACGCCTCGCGGCCGCCTGCGCCAAGGCCGGCGCCGAGCTGGTCGCCGTCGACGGCAATCCGGTCGACGCGATCTGGCAGGACCGGCCGCAGCCGCCGCTTGCCCCGGTCGCGGTGCACAGCCTCCAGCATGCCGGCGTCGCGGAAGCCGAGAAGCTGACCCAGATCAGGGGCGAGATCGCAAGGCTCGGCACCGATGCGCTGGTGCTGTCGGACAGCCACGCGGTGGCCTGGACCTTCAACATCCGCGGCGCCGACGTCGCACACACGCCGCTGCCGCTGTCCTATGCGCTGGTGCCGAAGGACGGCCGTCCCACCATCTTCATCGACCACCGGAAACTCTCCAACCTGACGCGCGACCACCTCGAGCAGTCCGCCGACGTGCGCGAGCCCGATGCGATGGCGCCGACGCTGATGGCGCTCGCCAAGAGCGGCGCAGCGATCGCGCTGGACAATGCGACCGCGGCCGATGCGCTGAGCCGGCTGATCACAGGCGCCGGCGGCAAGCCGGTGCGAGGCAGCGACCCGATCGCGCTGCTCAAGGCGGTCAAGAACCCGACCGAGATCAAGGGCACGAAGACCGCCCATGTGCGCGACGCGGTGGCGCTGGCGCGCTTCCTCGCCTTCATCGATCGCGAGGCGGCAAGCGGCAAGCTCACCGAGATCGACGCGGTCGAGGCGCTGGAGACGTTCCGCCGCGATACCGGCGCGCTGAAGGACGTGTCGTTCCCGACCATCTCCGGAACGGGGCCGAACGGCGCCATCGTGCACTACCGTGTCACCCGCAAGAGCAACCGGCGGATCGCGCCGGGCGATCTGCTGCTGATCGATTCCGGTGCGCAATATGAGGACGGCACCACCGACGTCACGCGCACCATGGCGGTCGGCGAGCCCACGGGCGAGATGCGCGACCGCTTCACCCGCGTGCTGCGCGGCCACATCGCGATCGCGCGCGCGGTCTTCCCCGACGGCACCACCGGCGCGCAGCTCGACACGCTGGCGCGCCAATATCTCTGGTCCGCCGGCGTCGATTTCGAGCACGGCACCGGCCACGGCGTCGGCAGCTATCTCAGCGTGCACGAAGGCCCGGCGCGGATCTCCAAGCTCGGCACCACGCCGCTGAAGCGCGGCATGATCCTCTCCAACGAGCCCGGCTACTACAAGACCGACGGCTTCGGCATCCGCATCGAGAACCTCGAGCTGGTGGTCGAAGCCAGCATCAAGGGCGCCGAGAAGCCGATGAACGCCTTCGAGACGCTGACGCTCGCGCCGATCGACCGCCGGCTGATCGATGTCGCGATGCTGAACAAGGACGAGCTCGACTGGCTCAACGCCTACCACGCGCGCGTGCGGGCCGAGGTGCGGCCGGCGCTCGACGAGGCGACCGGGGCCTGGCTCGACCAGGCGACGGCGGAGCTGAAGGCGTAGCGCGCCCGCATGGCACTACGCGATTTGCGCAAGGCTCCTTCCACACGACAGCCGTCATGCCCCGCGAAGGCGGGGCATCCAGTATTCCAGAGACAGCAATCGCATACGGAAGGGCCGCGGCGTACTGGATTCCCCGCCTTCGCGGGGAATGACACGAAGATGCGGCACCACCGCACAATATCCCGGCATGCCCGCCCCCGTAAAATAACGGCCGCCCTACGCCCGCATCGGCACCGTCCCGGAATCCGTATAGCCGCATTCCGAAACGCCGATTTCCGTCTTGTGCAAGCACGCTACAGTCGATTCGAATTTCGACGAGACGGACTCTTATGCACGGCATGATCAGCAAGCCGCCGGAAACGGCTGGGAACATCGCGACCTCGCGCGTGGTGTTGCTGCTGCTGGTGGTCATGACCGGCATCGCGCCGATCTCGCTCTACATCCTGGTTCCTGCGCTGCCCGTGCTGGCGACGAGTTTCGGCAGCGACATCTCGATCGCGCAGATGACGGTGTCGCTCTACATGGTCGGCATCGCGCTCTCGCAGCTCATCATGGGGCCGCTGTCGGACAAGTTCGGCCGGCGCCCGGTGCTGCTCGGCGGCCTCGCACTGATGGTCGCGGCAAGCATCGCTTGCATCTTCGCCGAGACACTTCCGCAACTGATCGCCGCACGCTTCTTCCAGGCGCTCGGCGGCGCCTCCGGCATGGTGATCAGCCGCGCCATCATCCGCGACATCTATCCGCGCGAACGCGTCGCCTCGATGATCAGCCTCGTGGTTGCGGCGCTGATGATCGGGCAGATGGTTTCGCCGCTCACCGGCGGCCTGATCGAGACCGCGTTCGGCTGGCGCGCGATCTTCTACGCCGTCACGATCGGTGCACTCGTGGTCGCCGTCGGCATCGCGATCGCGCTGCCCGAGACGCGCCGCGGCCGCGCCGTCGGCAGCGGCGGCTTTCGCAGCGACGTCGGCACCCTGATCAAGAGCCGCGCCTTCATCGGCTATGTGATGTGCCAGGTGCTGGCCTCCCAGATCATCTTCACCTTCGCCGGCGGCGGCCCCTACATCGTGGTGACGCAGATGGGCCGCACCAGCGCCGAATATGGCGCCTGGTTCGCGACGACCGGGTTCGCGTATCTCGTCGGCAACCTGCTCTGCGTGCGCTTCGCGCCCAGGCACTCGCTGGAAAAGCTGATCTGGTTCGGGCTAGGTCTGCAGCTCTGCGGCAGCCTTTTGAACCTGTTCTGGAGTTTTGCAGGTTGGAACGAGGCACCGGCCTGGCTGTTCGGAACCCAGATGATCGTGATGGTCGGCAATGCCTTTGTCATGGCGAACTCCGCCGCCGGCGCCATCAGCATCCGCCCCGAGGCCGCCGGCACCGCCTCGGGCGCAATGGGCTTCCTGCAGCAAGGCATCGGCGCGCTGATGTCGCAATTCGGCGCCTATCTCGGCGGCCATTCCGCCACCACGCTGCCGCTGACGTCAGCGGTGCTGGCAATCTCGCTGCTCTGCGCCTGCATGATGATCTTCGTCGTCCCCCGCCGCGAGGTGGTGGTGAGCGAAGCGCTGATCGAGCAAGCGGAGGAGGAAGAGAGCGGGATGATGTGAGGGATGAGATGCCGCCTCCCCGTCATTGCGTTTCGTAGCCCGGATGGAGCGAAGCGCAATCCGGGTCAGTGCGCATTAGGGCGACAGCGTCCCCGGATTGCGCTTCGCTCCATCCGGGCTACAAGCTTCGCTCCTCGCAATGACGGACAAACCTCACTCCCCGATCAGCTTCAGCCACTCATCCTCGGTCAGCACCTTGACGCCGTGCTTGTTGGCGTCCGCGAGCTTCGAGCCGGCGCCGGGGCCGGCGACGACGAGGTCGGTCTTCTTCGACACCGAGCCCGAGACCTTCGCGCCCAGCCGCTCCGCTGTCGCCTTCGCTTCGTCGCGCGTCATCTTCTCCAGCGAGCCCGTGAACACCACGGTCTTGCCGGCGACGGGCGAGTTGCTCTTCGGCTTCTCGGCGTCGACGATCTCGACTTCCTTGGTCAGCCGCTCGACGATGCCGCGATTGTGACTCTCGCCGAAGTAGTCGGCGATGCTCTTGATCACGGTGTCGCCGATCTGGTCGAGCGCGTCCATCTCCGCCATCGCCTCCTCGTCGCCCTTGGCGACCTTGAGGCAGGCGTCGTGGAAAGCCTCCCAGGAGCCGTAACCGCGCGCCAGCGCCAGCGCCGTGGTCTCTCCGACATGGCGCATGCCGAGTGCGTAGACGAAGCGCTCCAGCGCGATTTTCCGGCGACTCTCGATGGCGCCGAACAGATTGCGCACCGAGGTCGCGCCGTAACCCTCGATCTCCTCGAGCTTGAGTTTTGAATTGCGCTTCTCGAGCGTGAAGATGTCGGCGGGCTCCTTGACCCAGCCTTCATCGAAGAAATACTGGAGCTGCTTTTCGCCGAGACCGTCGATGTCGAAGGCGCGCCGCGACACGAACAGCTTCAGGTGCTCGATCTTCTGATAGGGGCAGGCGAACTCGCCGGTGCAGCGGGCGCGGGATTCTTCTTCGCCGGCCGCCGTCTCGCCACGCACGACGTCGGTGTGCAGCGGGCATGGGCACTTCTTCGGGAAGTGATACTCCCTGGCGGCCTTCGGCCGCTTGTCGAGGACGACGTCGACGATCTGCGGGATCACGTCGCCGGCGCGCTGGATCACGACGGTGTCGCCGATCCTGATATCACGCCCCTCGCGCAGCACCTCGCCCTTGTTGCCGATGCCCTTGATGTAGTCCTCGTTGTGCAGCGTGACGTTCTGCACGATCACGCCGCCGACGCCGACCGGTTCGAGCTTGCCGACGGGGGTGAACGAGCCGGTGCGGCCGACCTGGATCTCGATGTCGCGCAGCACGGTCATGGCGCGCTCGGCCGGGAATTTGTGCGCGATGCCCCAGCGCGGCGTGCGCGAGACGAAGCCTAGCCGCTCCTGCCAGTCGATGCGGTCGACCTTGTAGACCACGCCGTCGATGTCGTAGTCGAGCTCGGCGCGCTCCTCCTCGATGCTCTGGTGGAACGCGATCAGCTCCTCGACCGAGTGGCACAGTTTTGTCAGCGGATTGGTCTTGAAGCCGCAGCGCTCGAACCAATGGATCATGCCGGTCTGCGTCGGCTCCGGCATCGCGCTCATCTCGCCCCAGGCATAAGCAAAAAAGCCGAGCGGCCGCGACGCCGTGATGGTCGGGTCTTTCTGCCGCAGAGAGCCCGCGGCCGAGTTGCGCGGATTGGCGAAGATGGTATCGCCCGCCGCCTTCTGCCGTTCGTTGAGGGCGAGGAACGCCTTCTTGGTCATATAGACCTCGCCGCGCACCTCGCAGACATCAGGCACGTTGCGGCCTTTCAGCTTCTGCGGCACGTCTTCGAGGGTGCGGATGTTGGCGGTGACGTCCTCGCCCTCCGCACCGTCGCCGCGCGTCGCCGCGGTGACGAGCTCGCCGCCCTCATAGCGCAACGACATCGACAGACCGTCGATCTTCGGCTCGGCGGAGAAATTGACCTTGTCGTCGTCGAGCTTCAGGAAACGCACGATGCGGCCGACGAAGTCGCGCACGTCCTCTTCCGCAAAGGCGTTGTCGAGCGACAGCATGGGCACGGAGTGGCGCACCTTACTGAACCGCCCCGACGGTGCCGCGCCGACCTTCTGCGACGGCGACTCTGCGCTGACGAATTCAGGAAAGCGCTTCTCGATCGCGTTGAGGCGCTGGCGCAGCGCGTCGTACTCGGCGTCGGTGACGGTGGGCGCGTCGTCCTGATAGTAGCGCTCGTTGTGCCCCTCGATCTCGAGCGACAGCCGCATGAGCTCGACCTTGGCCTGCGCCTTGGTGAGATCGGCGACGTCGCGAAGCGGTTTTGCCTGGGATTTTGCTGCTCTTGCCATGGTGCTTGGATACGACGGAGCGGGTAGTACGGTAAAGGCGTGTGGAAATCTCGTTCCCCGGACGCAGCGCAGCGCGAAGCGGTGCGCTGCAGAGCCGGGGCCCATGTGACGAGGCATTCTGGGTCCCGGCTCGCGCTGCGCGCGTCCGGGACACGGAAGTCTAAGCCGTCGCCGCCTTCAGCAGCCTCTCCGCCGCGGCCCGCGCCTCGGCCGTGATCTCGGCGCCGGCGAGCATGCGGGCGATCTCCTCGCGGCGGTGGTCGGCGGCCAGCGCATTGACCCGGGTGGCGACGCGTTTGCCCTTGTCGAGGGCGTCCTTGGAGATGAGCAGGTGCTGGTCGGCGCGGGCGGCGACCTGCGGGGCGTGGGTCACGGCCATCACCTGCACCTTGCCGGCGAGCCGCGCGAGGCGCCCGCCGATGGCATCGGCGACGGCGCCGCCGACCCCGGTGTCGATCTCGTCGAACACCAGCGTCGGCGCCGAGCCGCGGTCGGACAGCACGACCTTGAGCGCCAGCAGGAAACGCGACAGCTCGCCGCCGGAGGCGACCTTCATCATCGGACCCGGCTTGGTGCCCGGGTTGGTCTGCACCCAGAACTCGACGCGGTCGAAGCCTTGCGGACCCGGCGCGGCCTCGTCGGTCGCGACCTGGGTCATGAACTTGGCGCGTTCGAGCTTGAGCGGCGCGAGCTCGGCGTTGACGGCCTTGTTGAGCTTCTCCGCCGATTTCTGCCGCGCCAGCGACAGCTTCTTGGCAGCAGCCGCATAGCGGCCGTCGGCCTCGATCGCAGCCTGCTCCAGCTTCTTCAGCTGCGAGGCGCCGGCGTCGATCAGCACGACGTCGGCCGCGTATTGTGCGGCGAGCGCCGCGAGCAGGTCCACCGGGGTCGAATATTTGCGAGACGCTGCACGCAAGGCAAAGAGCCGCTCCTCGATGCGCTCGAGTTCGGCCGGGTCGAAATCGGTCGCGGCCAGCGCGGCCAGGAGATGCTGGTCGGCTTCTTCCAGCGCGTTGATCGCCGTGTCGATCGCCTTCACCGCAGGCTCGACCAGCGCCGGCGAATTGACGCCGCGGCGCTCCAGCCGGCGCACCGCCGCCGACAGTGCCGCGACCGGCGAATGATGGCCGCCGACGGCCTCCTGCGCCTCGCGCAGGTCGGAGGCGATCTTCTCGCCCTGCATCATCGTGGTGCGGCGATGGGCGAGCGAGGTCTCCTCGCCCTCCTTCGGCGCGAGCTGTTTCAGCTCACTGGAGGCGTGGCGCAGATAGTCAGCCTCGCGCGCGGCGCGCTCCATGCCGGCACGGTGCTCTTCCAGCGCCGTATTGGCGGTGCGGCGCGCGTCCCAGAGCGCCTCGACCGCGGTGACGTCCTTCTCCAGGCCGGCGAAGGCATCGAGCAGGCGGCGGTGGGTGGCGGCATCGACCAGCGCGCGCTCGTCATGCTGGCCGTGGATCTCGACCAGGGCGGCGCCGACCGCCTTCAGCGTCTGCACGCTGATCGCCTGATCGTTGATGAAGGCGCGGGTGCGGCCGTCGGCGAGCTGCACGCGGCGGAGAATCATCTCGCCGGTGTCGTCCAGCCCGTTTTCGGCCAGGATCTTCGTCGCGGGGTGATTCTTCGGGATATCGAAGACGGCGGTGACCTGCCCCTGCTCCGCGCCATGGCGCACGAGGCCGGCGTCGCCGCGGCCGCCGAGCGCCAGTGCAAAGGCATCGAGCAGAATGGATTTGCCCGCACCGGTCTCGCCAGTCAGAACCGCAAGGCCGGTGGCGAATTCGATATCGAGCCGTTCGATCAGGACGATGTCACGGATCGACAGACGCGCCAGCATGGAACCAAATTTCCTAGCCGAGGCCCATCTTCTTGAAGGTCTTGCTGATCCAGGACCCCTGATTCTCGCTCGGCTCGAGACCGCCGGATTTTACAAGATTATAGGCGTCCTTG
>Ga0102590_1004482_pt1 | contig 11817 bp, 13 predicted proteins | sample AraplaMF_Col_mMF_FD_76859 | JGI IMG/M metagenome (GOLD analysis project Ga0102590, IMG submission 76859) | Arabidopsis root microbial communities from the University of North Carolina, USA - plate scrape MF_Col_mMF | ecosystem: Host-associated > Plants > Roots > Endosphere | place: USA...
CGGGAAAGGCCGCAGAGGGACCGGAGTTGCGGGCACAAACCGCCGAACGGGGCGCTGGGAAGCGCCATATCGTTTTACTCAACGAGGCAATTTCCAGCGCCCCGTCCGAGTGAAAATGCAGGTCAAGCCACAGGCCAAAAGGATCGCGTGAAGGCGAAGGTGCGCGCCGCTACCCTCACCATCGCCTCTCCCCCGTCACCCCGGACTTGATCCGGGATCTTTCGCGCTCAAGTCCTTGAGCGCGAAAGACTCATCTGCGCCGCAGACGCGGCGTTGCCGGATGCCGGATCAAGCCCGGCATGACGGAAGCACAAGGGCCGAACGACGGCAGCCCGCTCTCCCTTGACCGGCCGCCCGTGCTTGGCAACAACACCACATCGCAAATCGGAGCCCTGTAATGTCCCAATCGCTCTTTCTCGTAACACTCATCGTCGACGACTACGATCGGGCCAAGGACTTCTACTGCGGCGCGCTCGGCTTCGACTGCCTTCAGGACGACGTCCAGCCGGACGGCAAGCGATGGGTCGTGGTCAGGCCGAAGGGCGAAGATGGAGCGGCATTTCTGCTCGCGCAGGCTGCCAACGACCGGCAAATGGCGGCGATGGGCAACCAGACAGGCGGGCGGGTTGGCTTCTTCCTCAAGACCGATGATTTTGCGCGTGACCATGCGTCGATGCTGGCCAAGGGCGTGCAATTTCTCGAAAGGCCGCGACACGAAGTCTACGGGACCGTCGCCGTGTTTTCGGATCCTTACGGCAACACCTTCGATCTGATCGAACACGCCGCAGGCTGAACCCCTTGATTGCCGTATCGCGCGCGTGCATAAGCCGCGACGTTAGCAACATGGGTTACAGACCCTGGGGCCCTCCACCAGCCTAATCGAGGACATAATGAGCGAATTCAAGAAAGTCGTATTCTCCGGCGTCCAGCCGACCGGCAATCTCCATCTCGGCAACTATCTCGGCGCAATCCGCAAGTTCGTGGCACTCCAGGAAGGCAACGACTGCATCTACTGCGTGGTCGACATGCATGCTCTGACGGCGCAGCTCGTCCATGACGACATGCCGAACCAGATCCGTTCGATCGCCGCCGCCTTCATCGCGTCCGGCATCGATCCGGAAAAGCATATCGTTTTCAACCAGTCGGCCGTGCCGCAGCATGCCGAGCTTGCCTGGATCTTCAATTGCGTCGCGCGCATCGGTTGGATGAACCGCATGACGCAGTTCAAGGACAAGGCCGGCAAGGACCGTGAGCAAGCCTCGCTCGGCCTCTACGCCTATCCGAGCCTGATGGCTGCCGACATTCTCGTTTACCGCGGCACGCATGTCCCGGTCGGTGACGATCAGAAACAGCACCTTGAACTCGCCCGCGACATCGCGATGAAGTTCAACCTCGACTATGCGGAGCATATCCGCAAGACGGGCTACGGCATCGACATCACCGTCGGCGATGAGCCGGTGCATGCCTATTTCCCGATGGTCGAGCCGCTGATCGATGGTCCAGCGCCGCGCGTCATGTCGCTTCGCGACGGCACCAAGAAGATGTCGAAGTCGGATCCATCGGATCTCTCGCGCATCAACCTGATGGATGACGAGGACGCAATCTCGAAGAAGATCCGCAAGGCCAAGACCGATCCGGAAGGCTTGCCCTGCGAAGTCGATGGACTCAAGGGCCGTCCGGAGGCGGACAACCTGGTCGGCATCTATGCGGCGCTCGCCGACAAATCGAAAGCGGACGTGCTTGCCGAGTTCGGCGGTCAGCAGTTTTCCGTCTTCAAGCCGGCACTGGTCGACCTGGCGGTCAACGTGCTTTCGCCGATCACCGCCGAGATGCGCCGGCTGATGTCGGACACCAGCCACATCGACGCGATCCTGCGCAACGGTGGCGAGCGGGCACGGGCACGCGCCGAAGTGACGATGAAGGAAGTGCGCGACATCGTCGGCTTCCTGTACTGAGATCCCGGCTCTGCCGAAATCGTCCGGGGCGGCGTACATGCGGCCCCGGACTTGTCGAACCTCTACCTGCGGCGTACTGTTCCTAAACAGACCGTCAGGAGGCTTCGGTGCGAGATCGCAACCTCATCCAGATCGGCGCCATGGAGATCCGGCTTCTGATCGACGAGGACCAGAGCGCCGGAAGTCTCGTGATGTTCGAATTCACGGTCCCGCCTCAGGCACGTGTCCCGGCCGCCCATTATCACCGTGACGTCGACGAAGTGATCTACGGATTGTCCGGCACGATGACCACGACGCTTGACGGGCGCAAACACGAGATCGCATCGGGGGGTACCCTCTTCATCCCACGTGGCTACGTCCACACCCACGAAAATCTGCACGGCGAAACCGCCAAGGCTTTGATCACCATGACACCCGGCTTGATCGGCAGACGCTACTTCGAGGAGATGGCTCTGGCCATCAATGTTCAGGGCAAGCCGGATATCGAGCATGTGAAAGCAATCATGCGCCTTTACGGACTGGTTCCGGCCTGACCTAGACCTCGACAGAGCCCCCCTCGAGGGATCAAAAACGAGGGCTTGCAAATTTTCAGGTTCAGGTGTCAGAGTCCGCGGCATGGTATCAAAACGACTCTCCCGGCTCGAAGGTCATCGCCGCAAATTCATGGCGGTCATTGACGATACGCCCGAATGCTCCCGCGCCGTTCACTATGCCGGCCGGCGCGCCAAGAACTCGAATGGCGGCCTTGTGCTGATGTACGTGATACCGGAGGGCGACTTCCAGCAGTGGCTGGGGGTGGAGGAGATCATGCGTGCCGAGGCGCGCGAGGAAGCCGAAGCCGTGGTCGCCAAGGCGGCGCATGTGGTTCGCGAAACGATCGGCATCGACCCTGAGATCGTCATCCGCGAGGGAAGCGCCACAGAGCAGATCAACGCCGTCATCGAGGAAGACCGCGATATCGCGATCCTGGTGCTGGCCGCAAGCTCGGCCAAGGAAGGTCCAGGACCGCTGGTGTCGTCGATCGCCGGGCGTGGTGCGACATTTCCCATCCCCGTCACCGTCCTGCCTGACACATTGACGGACGAGGAATTGGATGCCCTCGCATAAAGCCATTTCTTGAGTGCCAGTCTCTTGAATAGAGTTGCCAATCGGCTTATTTTCTTTTTTGAAGAATTCTAAAGACGGCCTGGGCCGCTGCCCGCCGCACGGAGAGCGACATGTTTATTCAGACCGAAGCCACGCCGAATCCTGCCACGCAGAAGTTCCTGCCGGGTCGGGTCGTAATGGAGAACGGAACAGCCGAATTCCGTAGCGCCGACGAGGCTCAGGCATCGCCGCTCGCGGCCCGCCTGTTCGAGATTCCTGGCGTGACCGGTGTCTATTTCGGCTACGATTTCATCTCCGTGTCCAAGGACAATGCCGAGTGGCAGCACCTGAAGCCGGCCATCCTTGGCTCGATCATGGAACACTTCATGTCGGGCAAGCCTGTGATGGGCGATGCATCGGTTCTTTCCGAGGATCTCGATGCCGGCGGCGAGTTCTTCGATGAAGCAGACGAGTCGATCGTTCTGACGATCAAGGAACTGCTGGACACACGTGTACGCCCGGCCGTCGCGCAGGATGGTGGCGACATCACCTTCCGCGGCTTCAAGGACGGCAAGGTCTATCTCAACATGAAGGGCTCCTGCTCCGGCTGCCCGTCTTCGACGGCGACGCTGAAGCATGGCGTGCAGAACCTGCTTCGCCATTTCGTTCCGGAAGTCGAGGAAGTCGTCGCCGCCTGACGACGACACTCTGTCCCGGCATTCGTCCTGGCGCAGCATTTGCAAGCGCGGCAGGGTGAAGGTATGGACGCTCAGGAACGCTTTATTCGGAAATTGATGCCATGATCATACTGGCGCTCGACACCGCAGGTGTGGATTGCGCTGCCGCTCTCTATGACAGCGGCAGGGATACGATGCTGGGGGAGGCATCGGACATGATCGGCAAGGGGCATGCTGAGCATTTGATGGGAATCATCGACCGCGTGCTGGAGCAGGCGGATATGTCGCTTTCGGCTGTCGATCGCATTGCTGTCACCATCGGTCCAGGCTCGTTTACCGGCATTCGCGTCGGTGTCGCCGCCGCGCGCGGCTTTGCACTGTCGCTCGGCGTTCCGGCGGTCGGGGTGACCACGCTTGCGGTGATGGCCGAAGCGCAGCGGCTGAAAACGCCGGGGTGCCCCGTGCTCGCGGCCATGGATGCCAAGCGAAACGAGATTTATCTGCAGGCGTTCAATGTCGACGGCGAACCGTTCGACGAAGCGCGCGCCGTGACCGTCGAGGAAGCGCAGGCGTTCGCCGCGGCGTTCGAGGGCGAACTCACCGGTTCGGCCACGCCTCTCCTGAAGCCGGACGCGACCGGCGACCAAGCCAACCATTTCCCGATTTCCATTGTGGCACGCATCGGCGCCACCGCCGATCCTTCTGCCGGAAAGCCAAAGCCTCTTTATCTGCGTGGACCCGACGCCAAGCCGCAGGCCGGGTTTGCAATTGCGCGAGTATGACCATGTTGGAATCCTATTTGACGTTGAAGCCGGAATTCGAAATCGTCGCGATGGATGCCGATGATTGCCGCGCGGTCGCCGCGCTGCACGGCGAGCGTTTCGCCCGCCCGTGGGGCGATGGCGAGTTCTACAGCCTGCTCAGCCAGGACACCGTCTTCGGCTTCGTGGCCCGCCAGACAAACGCCTTCCTCAAGAAGCCGTTGCCGGGTTTTGTGCTGGCGCGCCAGGTTGCCGGCGAGGCGGAAATCCTGACGATCGCCGTGCAGACGAAGGTCGCGCGCGCCGGCCTCGGCTGGCGGCTGATGCAGGCCGCGATGCGCGAAGCGAAGCTGCGCGGTGGCGAAAGCATCTTTCTGGAGGTCGATGATGGCAATGCGGCAGCGCTCGGGCTCTACCGCAAGCTCGGCTTCGAGAAAGTCGGCGAACGCAAGGGATATTACAAGGATGCCAAGGGCGCCGTTTCCACAGCGCTTGTCATGAAGCGCGTTCTTCGCTAGTTCCGTTGCTTAAACGTTGACTATCGGAAGGCAGCCCATGACTGACGTCGCCAAGACCCTCGAGGAGCTTTGCGCTGAACGCGGCATGCGCATGACCGAACAGCGCCGCGTGATTGCGCGTATTCTCGAAGAATCCGCCGACCATCCCGACGTGGAAGAGCTTTACCGGCGTTCGGTGAAGGTGGACGCGAAGATTTCGATCTCCACCGTCTATCGTACCGTGAAGCTGTTCGAGGATGCCGGCATCATCGAACGCCACGACTTCCGAGACGGCCGCTCGCGTTACGAGACCGTGCCGGAAGAGCATCATGACCATCTCATCGACCTCAAGTCGGGTGTCGTTATCGAGTTTCACTCGCCCGAGATCGAGGCGTTGCAGGAACGCATCGCCCGCGAGCACGGCTTCAAGCTGGTCGATCACCGGCTCGAGCTTTATGGCATCCCGCTCAAGCCGGACGAGCGCTGAGGCCATGATCGCAGTCGCGGAGTCTTCGTCTTGATCGCCTGGCTGCGCGTGGCGCTTGCCGGCATCGTCATTCTCTTCGCCAGCATCCTGCTCATGCCCTGGCAACTCCTGGCGCTTCGCTTCGATTGGAAGCTGCGGCGCTGGCTGCCGCGCATCTGGCATCGCATCGTCTGTTTCTGCTTCGGCATCCGCATCCGCGTCCATGGCAAGATGGAAACGCACAGGCCGTTGATGCTTTGCGCCAACCATTCATCATGGATGGACATCATGGTGTTGTCGGCTGTGGCCGACGTTGCCTTCATCGCCAAGATCGAGGTGCGCGACTGGCCAATCTTCGGCACTCTGGCGAAGCTACAGAGGAGCGTCTTCGTGGTGCGCGAGGAAAAGCGCAAGACCGGCCATCAGGCGAACGAGATTGCCTCCCGCATGGCGGATGGCGAGATCGTCGTATTGTTCCCGGAGGGCACGACCTCGGATGGAAACCGTCTTCTGGAGGTCAAATCCTCGCTGTTTGGCGCTGCCGCCATGGCGGTTCCGGCTTCGCCGACCGGTGCCGTTGTCGTCCAGCCGGTCGCGGTTGCCTATACGGGCGTGCACGGTCTGCCGATGGGGCGTTATCATCGCCCACTTGCCTCGTGGCCCGGCGATGTCGAGATGCTTCCGCACTTGAAAGACATGCTGCGATGCGGCGCCTTTGAGGTAGACGTCTGTTTCGGTGAGGCGATCGAATATCGCGCCGACAGCAACCGCAAGGACGTCAGCGCGACGATTGCCCAGCGAATCCGCTCGATGCTTGGCGCAGCCCTGCGCGGCCGCAACACGGCGTAAGACAAGATTTCCTTTTCTCGCGCATGAAAAACCACTAAATAGCCGGCCATGACCCAGGACAGCGCCCTTCTTCAGGCCCCGGAGACCGGTCTCCGCGATGGCAGCAACAGCCGCAAGGTATTCATCAAGACCTACGGCTGTCAGATGAACGTCTATGACTCGACGCGCATGAGCGATGCCCTCGCCCGCGACGGATATGATTTGACGGAAGTCTTGGAGGAGGCAGACCTTGTTCTGCTGAATACCTGTCATATCCGCGAAAAGGCTGCCGAAAAGGTCTATTCGGCGCTCGGCCGCCTGCGCGATATGAAGAAGGAGCGCAACAAGGAGGGCCGGGAGTTCATGATCGGCGTTACCGGCTGCGTGGCGCAGGCGGAAGGCGAAGAAATCCTGCGCCGGGCACCCGCCGTCGACGTCGTCATTGGTCCGCAGACCTATCACCGCCTGCCGGAAGCGTTGCGCAAGGCGAAGCAAGGGCATCGCATCGTCGACACTGAATATGCGCTCGAAGACAAGTTCGAGCATCTGCCGATCGCGGAGAGCAAGAAAATCCGCTCGCGCGGCGTCACTTCGTTCCTCACCGTTCAAGAAGGGTGCGACAAATTCTGCACCTTCTGTGTCGTGCCCTATACACGCGGCTCGGAAGTGTCGCGGCCGGTCAGCCAGATCGTCGAGGAAGCGCAGAAGCTCGTCGAAGGCGGCGTGCGCGAGATCACGTTGCTCGGCCAGAACGTCAACGCCTGGCACGGTGTCGGCGCTAATGGTCAGGAATGGACTCTCGGCGACCTGCTCTACCGGCTGGCCGAGATCCCGGGCCTTGCGCGCCTGCGCTACACTACCAGCCATCCGCGTGACATGGACGATCGCCTGATCGAGGCGCATCGGGATCTGCGCGCGCTGATGCCGTACCTGCATCTGCCGGTGCAAGCCGGCTCCGACCGCATCCTGAAGGCGATGAACCGGCGCCATACGGTCGCCGAGTATCTGACACTGATCGAGCGCATCCGCGCAGCCCGCCCCGATATCGCTCTCTCCGGCGACTTCATCGTCGGCTTTCCGGGGGAGACAGACCAGGATTTTGAAGATACACTCCGACTTGTGGAGGAGGTGCGCTATGCGCAGGCTTTCTCCTTCAAGTACTCGACACGGCCGGGCACGCCCGGCGCGGAACTGAAGGACCAGGTGCCGGAAGAGATCAAGGCAGAACGGCTGGAACACCTGCAGGCGCTTCTCCTGAAGCAGCAGCAGGAATTTGCCGAATCCTGTGTCGGGAAAACGATCGAACTGTTGCTCGAAAAGCCCGGTCGCATGCCAGGACAGCTTATCGGCCGTTCTCCCTGGCTTCAGTCCGTGAATGTTGATGCAAAAGCATTGCAAATCGGTGACATTATTAATGTGCGAATCACCGGAACCGGAACCAACAGCCTGTTTGCCGAGATTGCAAAGGCTGAGGTCTAACCCAAGGAGCCTGACCGCTTGAACGGACAAGAATTGGTTTCTTCTTCACCGCGCCACCCACGCATTGCGAGCGACGCCAATCACTTTATTCTGACGTTCGAGAACAATCGGTTCGCCAGTGAACTGTTCGGCCAGTTCGACCAGAACCTCAAGCTCCTTGAAGAGCGTCTGCACATCGACGCGCGAGCGCGGGGCAATTCCGTCGTTATCTCAGGAGACATCGTCGCTACCAATCAGGCGCGGCGTACGCTCGATTACCTCTATGAGAAGCTCCAGAAGGGCGGCAGCGTGGAACGCTCCGACGTCGAAGGCGCGATCCGTATGGCGATGGCCGCCGACGACCAGTTGAGCCTGCCGACAATGGAGAAGAAGGCCAAGCTGACGATGGCCCAGGTTTCCACGCGCAAGAAGACCATCATTGCCCGCACACCGACGCAGGATGCCTATCTCAGGGCCTTGGAGCGCGCTGAACTCGTGTTCGGCTGTGGTCCGGCCGGTACCGGCAAGACCTATCTCGCCGTCGCCCATGCCGCTCAACTGCTGGAACGCGGCGTCGTTGAGAGGATCATTCTTTCGCGCCCTGCGGTCGAAGCCGGCGAACGCCTCGGCTTCCTGCCAGGTGACATGAAAGAGAAGGTCGACCCTTATCTTCGCCCGCTCTATGACGCGCTCTATGACATGATGCCGGCCGACAAGGTCGATCGCGCCATTACCGCTGGCGTCATCGAGATTGCGCCGCTCGCTTTCATGCGAGGTCGTACGCTCGCCAATGCCGCCGTTATCCTCGACGAAGCGCAAAACACCACGTCGATGCAGATGAAGATGTTCCTGACGCGTCTCGGCGAGAACTCCCGCATGATCGTCACTGGCGACCCAAGCCAGATCGACTTGCCGCGGGGCGTCAAGTCTGGGCTAGTGGAAGCGCTGCAACTGCTGAATGGCGTCGAGGGCATCTCGATCGTCCGCTTCAAGGATACGGACGTCGTGCGCCATCCGCTCGTCGGGCGGATTGTCAGGGCTTATGATTCCACCTACGCAGCGGAAACCGAAGAGGTTAGCCGGCAGGACTGATGGCGGAACTTGATATCCAGATCAGCATCGAGGAGGGCAATTGGCCCTCCGAAGATGCGTTGCATGCATTGGCGGATCGCGTACTCGAAACGGCGGCAACCTATCTTCGCGAGAGCGAAAGGCAGCCTTTTCCCAAGATGATCCCCGAAGTCTCGCTGGTTTTCACCGACGACGCCTCGATCCAGGACATCAACGCCGAATGGCGCGGCAAGGACAAGCCGACCAACGTGCTTTCCTTTCCCGCCTTCCCGGTAAAGCCAGGCAAGGTGCCGGGTCCGATGTTGGGCGACATCATTATCGCAAGAGAAACCGTGGAGCGGGAGGCGGTAGAGCTCGAAAAGAACTTTGACGACCACCTGACGCACCTGATAGTGCATGGATTCTTGCATCTCTTCGGCTACGATCATAATAATGACGCTGAAGCCGAGATAATGGAGGGGCTCGAGACTCGCATTTTGGCGGTACTCGGCCTATCTGACCCATACGAGGGTCAAGACCTTAAAATGGAACCATGAGCGACTTTACGACGAGACCGGCCGCTGAGGCCAAGGACGCCGATCAATCCTCCTCCTCCGATGAGGGTGGCAGTAGTAGTAGGCAGTCCGGACGATCCCAATCCTTCTGGTCGCGCGCAGCGCGCATCCTGAGACCACAGCAGGGCTCGCGCCTCCGTGAGGACATCGCCGATGCGCTGATGACCGACGCTGCCGTGGGCGACGTGTTTTCACCCGACGAACGGGCGATGTTGCACAACATCCTTCGCTTCCGCGAAGTGCGTGTCGCCGACGTGATGGTGCCGCGCGCCGATATCGAGGCCGTCGACCAGAATATCACCATCGGTGAACTGATGATCCTGTTCGAGGAGTCTGGACGTTCGCGCATGCCGGTTTACGCGGATACGCTCGATGACCCGCGCGGCATGGTGCATATCCGCGACCTCCTGTCCTACATCGCCAAGCAGGCGCGCAACAAGCGCCGCGGCAGCACCAAGGCACTCAAGCCGGTGGAGCCTTTGGTCGAGGTTTCCCTCGAGCACCTGCAGAAGCCGACGCGCGCTGCCAAGCCGAATTTCGACCTCAGCCGCGTCGACCTGCAGAAGACGCTGTCAGAGGCCGGCATCATCCGCAAGATCCTCTTCGTGCCGCCTTCAATGCTTGCTTCGGATCTCCTTCGCCGCATGCAGGTGAACCGCACGCAGATGGCACTCGTCATCGACGAATATGGCGGCACCGATGGGCTGGCATCGCACGAGGACATCGTCGAGATGGTCGTCGGTGACATCGACGACGAGCATGACGACGACGAAGTCATGTTCAAGCGCGTGTCCGAAGACGTCTTCGTTGCCGACGCCCGTGTCGAACTGGAGGAGATCGCCGAAGCGATCGGACCGGACTTCGACATTACCGAGCAGGTCGATGAAGTGGACACGCTGGGCGGCCTGATCTTCTCCGAACTCGGGCGCATTCCCGTGCGCGGTGAGGTCGTACAGGCCCTGCCCGGTTTCGAGTTCCATATTCTTGATGCGGACCCGCGCCGGATCAAGCGCGTGAGGATCACTCGCAAGCGCCAGGCGATCCGCCGTCGCGTCAAGATCGACGGTGAAGGCACGTCCGGCTCGGATCACGGCGAAGAGCGGCAAACAGACGCTCCCACAACCAACTGATTGCCGCAAACCACGACAAACGGCGGCTTTTTTGAAAGACTGCGGTCGGGTTGATTCGCAGCGTGATGGGAGTGCGCATGGAGCGGCTTGCAGACAGGGTTATCCTGGCCTGGGGGTTCAAGAGGGTTGTACTGGCCGTCCTTGCAGGCGCCATCGGCGTTCTGGCCTTACCTCCCTTCGGCTTCTTTGCCGCGATGTTCATGTCGTTCACGCTGCTTGTCTGGCTGATCGACGGCTCCGCCGCCGCTCCTGAAAGCGGGTTTCTTGGTCGGCTGTGGCCATCCTTCGCCGTCGGCTGGCTATTCGGCTTCGGCTATTTCGTCGCCGGCCTCTGGTGGCTCGGCCATGCCTTGATGATCGATGCCGAGGCCTTCGCCTGGGCGCTGCCGTTGGCGATTTTCGGCCTGCCTGCGGTGCTCGCCATCTTCTACGGCGCTGCTGCCGCTCTGGCGCGAACCCTGTGGTCCGACGGCATGGGGCGGATTGCGGCGCTTGCGGCGAGCTTCGGATTGCTCGAGTGGTTGCGGAGCGTCCTTTTCACCGGCTTTCCCTGGAACGCTGTCGGCTACGGCATGACGCCCGTGCCTCTCATGATGCAATCGGCGCATGTCATCGGCATCATGGGTATAACGTCGCTCTCGGTCTTCATCTTCGGCGCGCCTGCGCTTCTCGGAACGCGTCAGGGCGCGAAGCTCGGCCTTTCATTGGCAGCCCTGCTTTTCGCGGCGCATATCGGCTACGGCGCTTATGCTCTCTATGGCCCGCAGCCGACGCCCGCAACCGACTCCAAGAGCCCGGTCATCCGTCTCGTTCAGCCGATGATCGAACAGACGGCGAAGATGGACAGCGACGCTGATCGCGCCGCTATCTTCGAAAAGCATCTGAAACTCTCCGTCGAGCCTCCGAAGGACGGCGGGCGGAAACCAGACATCATCGTCTGGCCGGAGACGGCCATTCCCTTCATCCTGACCGACAATCAGGATGCGCTCAGCCGGATCGCGGACACGCTCGACGACAATCAGATCCTGATTGCCGGCGCTGTCAGGGTGGAGGACATGGGGCCTGGCAATCCGCCTCGCTACTACAATTCGATCTACGTCATCGACGGCCGTGGGCAGATTGCCGGCGCGGCCGACAAGGTGCATCTCGTGCCGTTCGGCGAATACGTGCCGTTCGAGAATATCCTCGACGATTTCGGCATCCAGAATGTGGTCGAGATGCCAGGCGGCTTCTCACCCGCCGCCACGCGCCAGCTTCTGAGTTTGCCCACGGGGATCAAGTTCTATCCCCTCGTCTGCTACGAGATCATTTTCCCCGACGAGATGACCGGCGAC
>Ga0102590_1004483_pt1 | contig 11814 bp, 8 predicted proteins | sample AraplaMF_Col_mMF_FD_76859 | JGI IMG/M metagenome (GOLD analysis project Ga0102590, IMG submission 76859) | Arabidopsis root microbial communities from the University of North Carolina, USA - plate scrape MF_Col_mMF | ecosystem: Host-associated > Plants > Roots > Endosphere | place: USA...
GCCGCGCCGTGTGCCCGGGTCGGGCCCGCGGTGCAGCCGCCTCCTCCCCTTCCGCGAGGGAGTCCGAGCACCTGTACGGGGCGCGGACTCCCTCGATGTCTTTCACCCGTACGGACGTAACCCGCGTGGGTTTCCGGCGTGCGCTCGCCCGTCGTTCCGTACGCCCCCGTCCGGGCCGCGTTCTCCTCGACGGGAGACCCGCGCACATGCCGAACGGGCGGCGGTCAGTCGGACGGGCCGGCGCCGACCGTACCGGCGAGCAATCGGCGCAGGAGGTCGGCGAGGTGCCCGGCCTGCTGCGGGTCCAGTGCGCCGAGCGCCTCGGTCTGGACGGCCAGACCGGCGCCCACCGCCTCGTCGATCAGCCGGAGGCCCTCGTCCGTGAGGGTCACCTGGAGTCCGCGCCGGTCGTGCGGGTCGGGCGAGCGACGCACCAGCCCCGCCCGCTCCAGCTTGTCGAGGCGGCCGGTCATCCCGCCCGTGGTGAGCATCAGGGTCGACGAGAGCCGGCGCGGGGAGAGTGTGTACGGCGCACCGGAACGGCGCAGGGCCGCCAGTACGTCGAAGTCGCCGCGCCCGAGCCCGAAACGCCCGTAGGCCTTCTCCATCCGGTCGCCCATCTCACGTGAGAGCCGGAAGACGCGCCCGAAGACCTCCATCGCGGCCGTGTCGAGGTCGGGCCGCTCGGTGGCCCACTGCTCGATGATCGCGTCGACGGGATCCCCGGGCGCCCGGTGTCCTTCGTCGTTGTTGTCCCTGGCCATGGGGCCAGTATCCGCTCCGTTCAGGTCGCAGGGGAGAAAGCGACTTGGCGGTAAGCAGCTTGGAGTCAAGCCGGCTGCTGCTCTTCGCTCCGGTGCACGGCCGAACAAAGCACGGGCCGGGCGCGACACCGTAGCGCGCGAAGGGCGCCCGGCACACGGCCGGGCGCCCTTCGCGTTCGGGGTACGACTAGGCGGCGGCCGCGTCCGCGGCCTGTGCCTTCAGCGCGCGTTCGACGCCGGCGCTCGACTCCATGATCAGGCGACGCAGCGCCGGGGACGGTTCGGCCGTGGCCAGCCAGGAGTCCGCCTTCGCCGACGTCTCGGCGGAAACCTGGATCGACGGGTAGAGCCCGACCACGATCTGCTGGGCCATCTCGTGGGAGCGGGAGTCCCAGATGTCCTTGACCACCTCGAAGTACTTCTCCGTGTAGGGGGCGAGCAGTTCGCGCTGGTCGGTCTGGACGAAGCCCGTGATCACCGCCTCCTGCACGGCGTTGGGCAGCTTGTCGGACTCGACGACCGAAGCCCAGGCCTCCGCCTTGGCCTCCGGCGTGGGGCGCGCCGCCCGCGCGATCGCCGCGTGCCGCTCACCGGCGGCGGTCCTGTCCCGCTCCAGCTCTCCCGCGATCTCGGTCTCGTCGAAGCGGCCGACGGCCGCGAGCCGTTGCACGAACGCCCAGCGCAGCTCGGTGTCGACGACAAGGCCCTCCACGGTCTGCGAGCCGTCGAGCAGCGCCTCCAGCAGGTCCAGCTGCTCCGGCGTGCGGGCCGTGGCCGCGAAGGCGCGGGCCCACGCCAGCTGATGGTCGCTGCCCGGCTCGGCCGAGCGCAGATGGGCCAGGGTCGCGTCCGTCCAGCGGGTCAGCAGCGCCTCCCGCGTGGACGGGTCCGCGTACAGGTCGACGGCCAGCTTCACCTGGCGGTGCAGCGACTGCACGACACCGATGTCGGACTCCTTGCCGATGCCGGACAGGACCAGGGACAGGTAGTCGCGGGTCGCCAGCTCCGCGTCCCGTGTCATGTCCCAGGCCGAGGCCCAGCACAGGGCGCGCGGCAGCGACGAGTCGAAGTCGCCCAGGTGCTCGGTGACAAAGGCGAGGGACTGCTCGTCCAGACGGACCTTGGCGTACGACAGATCGTCGTCGTTGAGCAGGATGACGTCCGGACGGCGCCGGCCGGTCAGCTGCGGCACGACGGTGAGCTCGCCGTCGACGTCCAGCTCGATCCGGCCGTCCTCGGCGCGCAGCAGCTTGCCGCTGTCGGCGTCCAGGTCGTACAGGCCGACGGCGATGCGGTGCGGACGCAGGGTGGGCTCGCCCTTCGCGCCGGCCGGGAGGGCCGGGGCCTCCTGGCGGATGGCGAAGGAGGTGATGACGCCGTTCCCGTCGGTCTCGATCTCCGGGCGGAGGACGTTGATGCCCGCGGTCTCCAGCCACTTCCCCGACCAGGTCTTCAGGTCGCGGCCGGAGGTCTCCTCCAGGGCGCCCAGCAGGTCGGACAGGCGCGTGTTGCCGTAGGCGTGCTGCTTGAAGTACGCCTGCACGCCACGGAAGAACTCGTCCATGCCGACATAGGCGACGAGCTGCTTGAGGACCGAGGCGCCCTTGGCGTACGTGATGCCGTCGAAGTTGACGAGCACATCGTCCAGGTCGTTGATCTCGGCCATGATCGGGTGCGTCGACGGCAGCTGGTCCTGCCGGTACGCCCACGTCTTCATGGAGTTGGCGAACGTGGTCCAGGAGTGCGGCCAGCGGGACCCGGGGTGGTGCGCCTGGCAGGCGATGGACGTGTAGGTGGCGAACGACTCGTTCAGCCACAGGTCGTTCCACCACTCCATGGTCACGAGGTCGCCGAACCACATGTGGGCCAGCTCGTGCAGGATGGTCTCCGCCCGCACCTCGTACGCGGCGTCCGTCACCTTGGACCGGAAGACGTACTGGTCGCGGATCGTGACCGCACCGGCGTTCTCCATCGCGCCCGCGTTGAACTCCGGCACGAAGAGCTGGTCGTACTTCTTGAAGGGGTACGCGTAGTCGAACTTCTCCTGGAACCAGTCGAAGCCCTGGCGGGTCACGTCGAAGATCGCGTCCGAGTCGAGGAACTCGGCGAGGGAGGGCCGGCAGTACACGCCGAGCGGGACACTCCGGCCGTCCTTCTCGTACACGCTGTGCACGGAGTGGTACGGGCCCACGATCAGCGCGGTGATATAGCTCGAGATGCGCGGCGTCGGCTCGAAGACCCAGACGTCGTCCTTGGGCTCGGGCGTGGGCGAGTTGGAGATGACGGTCCAGCCGCCGGGCGCCTTCACCGTGAACTGGAAGGTCGCCTTGAGGTCCGGCTGCTCGAAGGACGCGAAGACGCGGCGGGCGTCCGGCACCTCGAACTGGGTGTACAGATAGGCTTGGTCGTCCACCGGGTCGACGAAGCGGTGCAGACCCTCACCGGTGTTGGTGTACGCGCAGTCGGCGACCACGCGGAGCACGTTGCGGCCCTCCAGAAGGCCGGGCAGCGCGATCCTGGAGTCCTTGAAGACCTCGGCGGGGTCGAGGGCGTCGCCGTTCAGAGTGACCTCGTGGACGCTCGGTGCCACCAGGTCGATGAAGGACTCCGCGCCGTTCTCGGTGGAGTCGAAGCGCACCGTGGTCACGGACCGGTAGGTGCCGCCCTCCTGCGCGCCGGAGAGGTCGAGATCGATCTCGTACGAGTCAACGGTGAGCAGCTTCGCCCGCTGCCGCGCCTCTTCGCGAGTCAGGTTTGTGCCAGGCACGCGGTCATCTCCTCGTTATGTGTGGGTTGCGCCATCCTTCCATGTCACCTGCGTCTCGGGCGATGACCGGGGCCCGCTCGGCCCCCGGCAGGGCCCGGCCGGGGAACGCGATGTCCGTTTGCCGCCGGTGGACGGACCGGACGGACGGGAGCCTGGAGCCATGACGACGTACACGGCACGGCCGATCGGCCCGGTGACCCTGAAGGAACTGCGCACCTCGGACGACGCGGGCCGCCCCATGGACCCCTTCGTGGACGAGGAGGGCGGCGCCCCGCTGCGCTGCTGTCTGCGCCGCAGCACGCCGGGCGAGCGGATCGCCCTGGTCTCGTACGCACCCCTGCGGCGCTGGGCGGGGGAGACGGGCGTGGATCCCGGGGCCTACGACGAACAGGGACCGGTGTTCCTCCACGCGGACCCGTGCGAAGGCCCCGACCTCGACGGGTATCCGTTCACGGGCGCCCACCGCACGGTCCGCCGCTATGGGCGGGACGGCCGTATCCTCGGCGGCCGCCTGGTCGAGGACGGCGTCGGGCCGGCGATCGAGGAGGCGTTCGCGGATCCGGACGTAGCGCTCGTCCATGTACGGGCGGTGGAGTACGGGTGCTTCCTGTACGAGGTCCGCAGGGGCAGGTGAGCACGGCGCGGGGGCGCCCACCGAAGTGGTGGGCGCCCCCGCGCGGCGTCTCCTACCGGTTGAGCTCGGCCGCCACCAGCTCCGCGATCTGCACGGCGTTCAGGGCCGCGCCCTTGCGCAGGTTGTCGCTGGAGACGAACAGGGCGAGGCCGTTCTCCACGGTCTCGTCCGTGCGGACGCGGCCCACGTACGAGGGGTCCTGTCCGGCCGCCTCGAGCGGGGTCGGGATGTCGGAGAGGACGACACCGGGGGCGCCGGCCAGCAGCTCAGTCGCACGCTCCACGGACAGCGGACGCGTGAAGCGGGCGTTGACCTGGAGGGAGTGGCCGGAGAAGACCGGGACGCGCACGCAGGTGCCGGAGACCTTCAGACCGGGGATCTCGAGGATCTTGCGGGACTCGTTGCGGAGCTTCTGCTCCTCGTCCGTCTCGTTCAGCCCGTCGTCCACGAGATTGCCCGCGAAGGGGACCACGTTGAAGGCGATCGGGCGCTTGTAGACCTGCGGCTCGGGGAAGTCGACCGCCGCGCCGTCGTGCGTCAGCCTGTCGGCGTCCGCGACCACCTTCTGGGCCTGGTTGTGCAGCTCCGCGACGCCCGCGAGGCCCGAACCGGACACCGCCTGATAGGTGGTGGCGACCAGTGCCTCGAGGCCCGCCTCGTCGTGCAGCGGCTTCAGCACCGGCATCGCGGCCATCGTGGTGCAGTTCGGGTTGGCGATGATGCCCTTCGGGCGGTTCACGACCGCGTGCGGGTTCACCTCGGAGACCACCAGGGGCACGTCCGGGTCCCGGCGCCACGCGGAGGAGTTGTCGATCACCACCGCGCCCTGCGAGGCGACCTTCTCGGCCAGCGCCCTGGAGGTCGCACCACCCGCGGAGAACAGCACGATGTCCAGACCGGTGTAGTCGGCGGTCGCCGCGTCCTCCACCGTCACCCCGTCGAGAATCGTCCCCGCCGAACGAGCCGAGGCGAACAGGCGCAGCTCCGTGACCGGGAAGTTCCGCTCGGTGAGGATCCTGCGCATGACCGTGCCGACCTGCCCGGTGGCTCCGACGATTCCGACCCTCACGGTGACTCCCTCTGCGTGTCTTTACGTGTGTGTTGCTCGGCCGAGGCTTTTCCATCATGCGGCCGACCCCGGGCCGCCTGTCCAATTCTTTGCGCCGTACGCCCGGGGTGTGGGACGCGACAGCCCGGACGGCGGTTGCGGACATTCGGTGTCCACCCGCACTGAGCTGGAGAAATTCGTCCGGCGGGCACCCTCCGCCGCAAGCTCTGCTGTCCCGTGCCTGCCCGCGGGCCCCGGGCGCACACAAGGTGTGATGTACGCCTCTGCGACGACTCGCACGACAGAGCCGAACGTTTCCGGCCGCCGCGGCGTCGTAGAGGAAACGCGCAAGGGGAGGGGTGGCTGTGCTGCGCAGAAACGCCCGCCGCGGGCGGGGGGCCGACCACGCGGTGGACGACCCCCTGGACGCGGCCCAGGAACGTCGGGTGAGGGCGGTGCTCGCACTCGGCGGGGTGCCGCAGGCGGACCTGCCGGACGGGGTGCAGCAGGTCCGCCTGCGGCTGCTGGAACGGGCCGCGAGCGGGCGCGAGGCGCCGCGGGACGTGTCCGCGTGGGTCGCCGTCGTCGCCTCGAACCTGGCGATGGACTGGCACCGTGCCAAGCGCCGCCAGGAACGCCTGGGCGAACGGCTCGCCTCCCTCCGGGAGCCGGAGCACGCTTCGGGCGAGGACTCCCGCCTCCTTCAGCTCGCCGTGGCCCAGGGCCTGGACGAGTTGCCGGACGCCCACCGCCAGGTCCTCGTCCTGCGCTTCTACGCCGACCTGCCCGTCCGGGGGATCGCCGAGGAACTCGGCATCCCCGAGGGCACGGTCAAGAGCAGGCTCCACTCGGCGGTGCGCGCGCTGCGCGACCGTCTGCACGAGGACGAGGTGGTGTGACGTGGCCGCCGAGTACGACGGCGCCGATGCGCTGATGGCCGCGATCACCGGCGAGCCGCTGCCGGAGGCCGCACGGGCCGACGCCGAGTTCATGGCCGGGCACCGGGCGGCGGCGGCCGACGTGGCGCTGCTGCGCGAGCAACTGTCGGCCATCGGGGACGTGCTGGCGGCTCAGCCGGCCGGGGCTCCGTCCCCGGTGACGGCCCGGAGCCGTCCGCGCGCCCCGCGGCCCGCGAGGCCCGTGCGCCGCGGTCGGGCCCTGCGCATCGCCCTCGGGTCCCTGGCGGCCGTGGTGGCCCTGTCGGCCGTCGCCGGGCTGGCCCGGCTCGTCACGGAGAACAGCGGCAGCGACTCCCAGGCCGCCAAGAGCGCCGGCGCGGCGGACGCCAAGGGCGGCCCCGGTGAGGCGGACCGGCGGTCGGGCGACGGGCCCCCGCCGTCCGATCCGGAACTGGCCCTGGCCTGCGACCGGCTCGTCGTCGAGGGGACCGTGGCCCGGGTGGAGCCGAAGGACGGGCAGGGCAGCCGGATCGTGCTGACCGTCACCCGCCGGTACAAGCCCGACCGGGGCCCGGCCCAGGTCGCCTTCCTCCTCGCCGAGGATGCGCATCCGGGGCCGCGCCGGGGTCAGCATGTGCTGGTCGAGGTGGGGCGGGGCACCGACGACGCGAGCCGGTGGGCCGTGGGCGAGGACCGCGTGGCCGCGAACCGGGCGTGGATCCTCAAGGCCCTGCCCGGCTCCCGTCACACCGCATGTCCCTCGGACGGGTCGACCTGAGCCGGACGGGCGGTGCCGACCGCGCGGGGCCGGACAACCACCCGGGACGGCGAAGGGCGGGCGCCCGTCACGGACGCCCGCCCCCATGGCCGCGATCGCTACGGAGTGACCTTCTCGATCTTCACACTGCCCAGGCCCGCGGTGGTCCCGCGCGCGTTGACGAGACGGACCTGGCCGAAGAACTCCCGGCCCTCGGGAGCCGCCGCGGTCGCCGTGACCGTGCCGGACACCGTCGCGGAGCCACCCGTGCCGAGCTTGACCGGGGCGGACTCGTCGACCGTCACCTGGCCGAGAGCGGGGGAGAAGAACACATCACGGTAGTCGTACGCCGTCGAGCCGGACGGGACCGAGTAGCCCACGATCTCGACGGTGTACGTGCCCGCGGCCGGCGAGGGGATGTGCACCGACTCCTCGGAGTCGCCGTCCGCGGACTGCGCGACCTGATTGCCGCTCGCGTCGTAGACCGTCAGGTCCAGGTCGGCGGCGGTGTCGGAGACGTTGCCGATGGCGACGTCCAGCGATGTGGCGCCCGCGGGCACCTCGACCGTACCGGTCTGCGTCTCGCCGCCCTTGATGGTCGGCCGCTCCGACTTCGAGGAGCCGAGCGGGCCGCCCTTGAGACCACCGGAGAGGGCCGCGTACCTGTTGGTCACCTTCCAGGAGACGGCGGCCGGGGTGCCGACCTTGGCCTCGGGCACGGTCACGGTCTCCGGGTCGAAGGCCGCGCCGAGCACGGTGACGTCCAGCTTGTAGGGGTTGTCGAGCAGCGGCGACGTACGGCGCGACTCGACCTCGATCTCCCAGACACCGGCCTGCGGGTCGGCGTACGAGCGGACGTCGGGCTTGCAGCCGTTGCCGTCGAGGTAGTTGTTGTAGCAGACCGGGGTGGACGTGTCGTCGACCGGAACGCCGTACGGGTGGATCGCGATGAACCGGGTCTGGCTCTTGTCCTTCAGCCCGCCGATCGCGACCTCCAGCGACTTCGCGCCCTCCGGCACGGTCAGGAAGTACGAGCGGGTGCTGTTGCGCTGCACCGAACCCGAGGCCGAGTACGTGTACTTGACCGGGGTCGACACCACGACCGTCGTCAGGATCCGCTCGTCGAGCCCCTCGGTCCTCGGGTCGTCGACCTCCAGGATCGCGCTCTTGATGCCGGCCGACCGCGGCGAGGCCTGGACCTTGACGGTCACCGGCCGGCCGAGCGGCAGGTTCACCTCGTCGGAGCCGAGGATCCTGAAGGCGTCGTCGTAGTTGTTGGCGAAGTGCAGCTCGTGGCGCACCGCGCGGTCCGGGCCGGACGTACGGGTGACGGTGATCTCGTACGTCTTCCGCTCGCCGGCCTTGAGTCCGCCCTCGCGGTCGTACAGGCCGGTGCCGAAGCCCGGGGTCTTCAGGGCGAAGTCGATCGCGGTGTCGACCGGGGCCTTGACCGTGTAGTCGTGGGCGGTGGCGCCGTCCTCGACGGCGTCCCAGGCGTCCTCGATGTCGATACGGCCCGCGCCCTCCTCGTAGGCCTGCACACCCTTGATGTGGTGGGCGGTCGAGGTGAGGGCCGTGCGCAGCTTCGCGGGCGTCAGGTCGATGCCCTTCTGCTCGGCGGCCGACAGCAGCAGCGCCGAGGCGCCCGCGGCCTGCGGGGACGCCATCGAGGTGCCCTGGAGCATCGAGTAGCCGGCCGGCAGCGAGTAACCCGCCTCGGGGACCGGGGCGCCCGGCAGCCAGGTCTGGGTGCTGTTGATCGCGGCACCGGGCGCGACGAGTGTCGGCGTGAAGCCGCCGTCCTCGCGCGGACCGCGCGAGGAGAAGGGCATCAGCGCGTAGTCCTTCTCCACCCGCGAGCCGTAGTCGGCGGCCCAGGTCTCCTTGGAGATGGCCGCGCCGACCGAGATCACCTTGTCCGCGAGGCCGGGGTCGCCGATGGTGTTGGCGCCGGGGCCCTCGTTGCCCGCGGAGATCACCAGCTGGACGCCGTAGGTGTCGATGAGCCGGGTGTACAGCAGGGCGCGCGCGTTGTTGCCGTCGTTCAGCGCCGGGAGGCCGCCGATCGACATGTTGACGATGTCGACGCCGCGGTTGACGACGAGGTCCATCATGCCCTCGGTGAGCGCGACGTTGGTGCAGCCACCGGTCCAGGTGCAGGCGCGGGAGGAGACGATCTTCGCGCCCGGGGCAGCGCCGTTCATCTTGCCGCCGAACAGGCCGTTCGCCGCGGTGATGCCGGCGACGTGCGTGCCGTGCTCGGACTGGATGACGCCGATGTTGACGAAGTCGGCCTTCTTGCCGACCCACGTCCCGCCGTAGGGGTCCATCGGCACGTCCTTGCGGATCTGCACGACGAACGGCTGGCGCTCGACGACGTCGGTCTTCGGGTCGTCGGTGCCGAAGTAGCCGATCTGGTAGCCGTCCTTGTACGGTTTCATCGGCTGGTCGTCGGTGAAGTCGCCGTTGTTGTTGAGGTCGACGCGGACCGTGCCGGCCGCGGCGTCGTAGAGGACACCCCAGGAGTCGGTGGTGTCGCCGTCGCGGTTCGCGTCGCCCGCCGCGTCGCCGCCGGTGGTGTACGACTCCTTGAAGGTGCTGATCCCGTACGAGCCCGACGGCGCCGTCCAGGTCTGGCCGTTGTAGGTGAAGGTGGGACCGGAGACCGCGGTGACCATCGGACGCCAGGTCGCGTCGTTGTCGACGATGGGGTCGGTCGCAGTCACCCAGTCGACGATCTTCCGCTCGCCGGTGGTGGTCTTCTGCAGTGCCGGATGTCCGAGGTCCACGCCCGAGTCGAGGATGCCGATGGTGATGCCCCGGCCGTCCGCCTTCGGGTGGTCCTGGACGAAGTCGACGGCACCGGTCTCGAACGACGGGTTGTAGGGGTTCTTGGCGGGGGTGTGCCGGTCGGGACCGGAGTGGCCGGCCCCACCCGTGCCGCTGACGGCCGCCCCCTCGGCCATGTCCGCGCTCGGCGTCGGGTCGTCGAGCGCGATCTCCTGCCGCAGGTCGATGGCGTGCACGGAGGACAGCTTCTCGGCGGTGGCGATGGCCGAGTCGGCCCGGCCCGTCGGCACGGTGGCGCGGACGTAGCCGAGCTTGTCGTACGTGCGGCCCACGGAGGCGCCGCTCACCGCGTCCAGCTTCTCGGTGACCTGCTCGGTCTGCCCGGGCGTGGTCGCGATCATCATCGTGACGTTCTTGGCGCCGTCGGCCTTCGCCTCGGCGAGAAGGTCCGCGTCGTCCGAGCCGAGCTTCGCGCTGGCGGACTTGGCGGCCGGGTCGGTGGAGGCGGGCAGATGGTCGGCGGAGAAGGCCAGGGGTATCGGCCCGGCCGCCGAGAGCGCGGCCACGAGACCCGTGGCGACGGCTATGCGGGCCACGCGTCTCGCGCCCGATATCGGGGCGCGGTGAGGATCGGTGGTCATCAGCATCCCTTGTAGGTAAAGGAACGAGAACGGCGCGGCCGGAGCCCGAAGGTGATCAGGCCCTGACCGCGGCCGTCCGGATTTCGGGTCCGGACGATCGCTCTGGTTTACCCAAGGGATGGATGTTTGTGGAGAGTTGACCAAGACGGGATGGAGTCATGGCGTGATTCCGCCATACGTCATCGGGGACTTAGCGGTGCAGGCCATGACATTCCTGTGAGTCGGCTGTCCCTGTTGCGCGTGTAGTGCGCGGGTTCTGCCGCTGTGTGTGAGCGGATGGTGACGGATGGTTTCACACGACCGCGGCGGGTGACCGCGGGCGGCCGGACGGCGCCGTTCCGGGGCGGGCCGGAGAGGGGGCGGTGGCTGCCGAGGTGGCGCGCGGTCCCCGGCCGAATACCCGCCTGCCGATTCCGGCCCGGCGGGTTAACGTCCCCGGGTGCGCAAGAACTTGAGGGTGGCGGCCTACGCCGTCTGTGTGCGAGACGGCCGTTTGCTGCTGGCCCGCATGACCGGAGCCGACGGCACATCCGAGTGGACCCTGCCCGGCGGTGGCATGGAGCACGGCGAGGACCCCTACGACACGGCCCTGCGGGAAGTGGAGGAGGAGACCGGCTACCGCGTCGAGCTCGTCGGACTGCTCGGGGTGGACTCGATCCGCCGCAGCCTCAGGGGCCACTTCGGCCGCACCGTCGACCACCACGGTGTACGCCTCGTCTACGAGGGCCGCGTCATCGCGGGCGAGCTGCGCCACGAGGTCGGAGGCTCCACGGACATGGCCGCCTGGCACGACCTCACCGCCGTGTCCGGGCTGCGACGCATCGGGCTCGTCGACGCCGGGCTCGCACTGTGGCGGCAGCGCCCCGCCGCGGGCCGGCCCGCATTCCCCGGGGAATAGCTTCGGATACCCCGGAAGATGAACGCTGAGTGACGGTCTTCCGGCCGGTCGGGGAGGTGTCGCCGACGCGCTGGTCGGTCCAAGATCCACGTACGGCGATCGGCGCTGTGCGTTGCCGCCTCGTTAACGTCCAGGTCATCCCCGGTGCGAACGATCCAGAGTGAGCGGGAAGTTCGCGAATGCGACCGACCCGCGACCACTGCCGACGCGTTCGCACTCGGGGAGACGCGCCATGTCGCGCATACGCTCTGTCGCCACTGCGGCTGCTCTGAATCGTCGCAACCTGCTCGCCGCCGCCGGGGCGGTGTCCCTCACGGCGGGCCTCGGACTCGCGCTGCGCCCCGGGGACCGCCTCGCCGCCGGAGCCTCGGCTCGCCGGGCCTCCGGCGCTTCGGCCCACCCCGCCGCCGGCGAAAGCCCCGCCGCCGTCACCCGGCAGGCGGTGTCCGCGGCCCTCGCCCCCTACACGACGGGCACCACACTCGCCGGTGTCGCGGCTCCCCGTACCTCGTCGGGATACCGCCGCCTCGGTGACGGTCCCGGCTGGAGCCGCGTCGTGCGCGGCGAGCTGGCGGCACCCCGGTCGGGCCGCGCCGAGCGGCGCACCGCGCTGGCC
>Ga0102590_1004485_pt1 | contig 11808 bp, 11 predicted proteins | sample AraplaMF_Col_mMF_FD_76859 | JGI IMG/M metagenome (GOLD analysis project Ga0102590, IMG submission 76859) | Arabidopsis root microbial communities from the University of North Carolina, USA - plate scrape MF_Col_mMF | ecosystem: Host-associated > Plants > Roots > Endosphere | place: USA...
GGACCCGCGAAGCCACCGAGCGCCTGCTGCCGCATGCCAATGCCATGCCGAACAATTCCGATTTCGGCAAATATTGGAACATCATGTGGAAGAACCTCGAAGCATCCTGGACCGGCGCCAAGACCGTAGACGCCGCGGTCAGTGATGCAGAGAGCGAGCTGAAGAGCACGCTCGGCGACAAGATCGTCATCCGTTAAGATTGAAGCACTCTTCCGGGCGGCGGCAGCGCCGCCCGGTCGGTCCGCGACGAGGGGGCTTCCATGAAATCGTCCAGAACGCTCGGACTGGTGATGATCGCGCCTGCCGCGATCATGATCATCCTCTTCTTCCTGATGCCGGTCGTTCTGACGGCGGTCTTCTCGATGACCAGCATGACGACGGCGACCGGCATATCCGGCGGTGTCTACCAGATCGCACCGAATTCCCTGATCGCGCTGAAATCGGCGGTACCAGACATTGCCGCCGAGATGGCCGAACCGCGCTACGCGATCGACGAGGCGGGCCTCAAGGCCGTTGAAGGTCTCGGGCTTGCGCCGGGGATTGCTGGGGAATTGCGCGCCAAACATGCAGGTGAGGTGTTCACGGCACGCCGCGACGTCGAGCGCATGCTCAAGGATCTCGCCGACCGGCCTTCGACGCGCGACGTCAAGCAGATTTCCGAACAGTTCAACCGCTCCGTCCTCAACACCCGCTTCGACAGCAAGGAACAACTCTTTTCGGCGCTGGATGGTCTGGGTTTCAAACTGACACCTGAGCAGAAGGAAACGGTCGCCAAGGCCACCTATACCGGCTGGGTTTGGACGACCGACAATTTCTCGCGCATGACCACCTCACCCGACATGGCGCGCGTGCTCTTGAATACCGTGCTCTACGTCGCGCTGGTGCTGATGCTGTTCAATGTCGGCTATGCGCTGCTGCTTGCCATCTGGACGCATTACATGCCGCCGACGCCAGCATCGATCTTCCGCGGCATCTGGCTCCTGCCGCGCATTACCCCCGTCGTCATCTACGTCATGCTATGGAAGTGGCTTGCCTGGGATACCGGCTTCATTTCGATCCTGATGGGCAAGTTCGGCTATCCGCCGAAGAACTACCTTCTCGACAACGCCTATAACGCATGGTTCTTCGTCGTGCTGATCAACGGCTTCATCGGCGCCTCGATGGGCATGTTGGTTTTCTCCTCGGCGATGAAGGCCATTCCGAAGAGCCAGTTCTATGCGAGCGAGGTCGACGGCGCTTCGCGCTGGCAGCAGATCCGCTACATCATCCTGCCGCAGATGCGTTGGCCGATCCTCTTCGTTACCTGCTACCAAACCTTGTCGCTCCTTGCCTCCTTCAATGAAATCCTGCTTGCCACCAATGGCGGACCGGGCAACGCGACCGAGGTCTGGGCGCTCTCCGCCTATCACACTGCGCTCAGAAACTATGCCGGCAATCTCGAATACGGGTTGGGTGCCGCCATGGCGCTGGTGCTCGTCGTCATCGGCGTCATGCTGTCGCTCCTTTATCTGCGCGTCTTCAACTACGGCACGCTTGTCGCCAAGCCCTTGATCGAGGATTGACCATGGCCGAACGATCGCAGCCCTCGGCAAATTATCGCAGCTGGCCTGTCATATCGGCGCTGACCATCGTCAGCCTGCCGCTGCTCCTGATGTATGTCTATCTCTTCCTAGACACGGTGACCGTCAAGCAGGCGGACGCTCTGCTGCCCTCCGGCTTGACGCTTAGTCACTGGCGATTCCTCTGGCAGACGACGGAGGGCAAGGCAAACATCTGGCAGGTGACGCTGAATACATTGCTCTTTTCGGCCTGCACCACCAGCCTCGTGCTCATCGTCTCATCGATGGCGGGCTATGTGCTATCGCGGCTGAACGTGCCGGCGCGCGGCTTCTTCCTTGCCGGCGTCATGGTGCTGCATGCCTTCCCGTCGGTGACGCTGATCATCGCCATCTTCATCGTGCTGCAGATGATCGGTCTCTACAATTCGCTGATCGGGGTCATCCTGGTGAAGGCGGCGATTGACCTGCCGCTCGGCATCTGGCTGATGAAGGGCTTCTACGACACCGTGCCGTGGGAAATCGAAATGGCCGGCGTCGTCGACGGCGCCTCGCGCTTCCGGGTCTGGCGCAGCCTCGTGCTGCCGCAGGTCAAGCCCGGCATCATGGCGCTCGGCCTGTTCTCTTTCCTCTCCGGCTGGGGCGAGTTCATCCTGCCGCAGGTGCTGGCACCTGGTAATCAGGTGCAGGTGCTTTCGGTCTATCTCGCGGCCTTCCTCGCCGACGACAACAACTATGATTTCAACATGTTCAAGGCGGTCGGCGTCTTCTACCTCGTTCCGGTGCTGATCGTTTATGCGCTCTTCAACAAATATCTCATGAACATCTACGGCGGCGGGAGCAAAGGCTGATGCGCATCCTCCTCGACAATTTTTCGAAGAGCTTCGGTTCCACCAAGGTCATCGAGAACATGCGGCTCGAAGTCGGCAGCGGCGAGATGCTGGCGCTGCTCGGCCCTTCCGGTTGCGGCAAATCGACGACGCTCTTTTCCGTCTGCGGCATCCACCGGCCGAGCGGCGGACGCATCCTCTTCGGCGACCGCGACGTCACCGACCTGCCGAGCCAGGCTCGCAATGTCGGCGTCGTTTTCCAGTCCTATGCGCTCTATCCGCACATGACGGTTACCGAGAACATCGGTTTTCCGCTGAAGGTGAAGGGCATGCCCGCCGCCGAGATCCGCAAGGAGGTCGACCGTATCGCCGCCCTCGTGCAGATCGGCAACCTGATGGGCCGCAGGCCGGCCGAGCTTTCCGGTGGCCAGCAGCAGCGCGTGGCGCTGGCGCGCGCGCTGATCCGCAAGCCAGATGTGTTGCTGCTCGATGAACCGCTCGCCAATCTCGACGCCAAGCTGCGCCTCGAAATGCGATCGGAAATCCGCCGCCTGCAGCGCGAGACTGGCATCACCGCCATTCTCGTCACCCATGACCAGGTGGAGGCGATGAGCATGTGTGACCGCATCGCCATCATGAAGGAAGGCGAGATCGTCCAGATCGCTACGCCGGCCGAGATGTACAATGATCCGAAGACCGCCTTCGTTGCCGGCTTCCTTGGTAATCCGCCGATCACCTTCCTGCGCGGCGTTGTGGACAATGGCGCCTTCACAATCCCGCAAAGCGAGATCCGCGTGCCGCTGCCCGATACCGTCGGAGCCGCCGAGGGCACGAAGCTGATGCTCGGTGTCCGGCCGGAACATTTTACGCCGGCAGGCGACATCACCGTGCCCGGCAAGATCACCTTCGCCGAAACGCAAGGTCGCGAGAACCTCTACGACGTGGCTCTTGCCGGCGGACCGCTGCTGCGCTCCATCCAGCCGGTGCGCAGCGATGTTCACGTCGGCGACGACGTCCGGTGGGCGATCGACAGCCGCGGCATATTCGTCTTCGACGAAAATGGCAGGAGGCTCTGATGACCCGAGATTTCTCAGCATTTTTCCAGCGTTACGGCTGGCCGTCAGGCAAGGGTCGGCTTCCCTTTTGCATCGGCCATCGTGGCGCAAGCGGCCATGAACGCGAGAACACCCTTGCCGCCTTCCGCCGCGCTGCCGAACTCGGCGCTGAGATGTGGGAGCTCGACACGCAACTGACCAAGGACGGCGTGGTCGTCGTCTCGCATGACGATCACCTCAAGCGTGTCTTCGGCATCGACCGCCGCATTTCCGAAATGACGGCGGCGGAGCTTGGCGCACTTGACGGCGTCGACGTGCCGAGTTTTTCGCAGGTCGCCGCACTCGGCCGCGAGACCGGGACCGGTCTCTATGTCGAGCTGAAGGCGCCTGGAACCGGCATGCGCTGCTGGCGGCACCTTGTCGAGATGAACCAGCGTTTCGCCTGCCTCGGCTCCTTCGACACGGCGCAGGTGCGCGAACTCAGCGACGCCGCCTGCGATTTTCCGCTCTCGGTGCTGATCCGTGTCGGCCACGATCCGCATGCGCTCGGCGACGAGGCCGGCGCCGATATCCTGCACCTCTGCTGGGAGAGGGCAGGCGAGCGTCCGCAGGATCTGGTGACCGACGCGCTGATGCGCCGCGCTTTCGAGGCCGGCCGCGAGATCGTGCTCTGGCACGAGGAGCGGCGGGCCATTCTCGATGACATCATGAAGCTTCCGGTTCTCGGCATCTGCACGGATCTGCCCGATCTGATGCGGCCGCCTGCGGTTAAGGAAAATGCAGTTGGCAGACAGGGATAAGGGACCACGCAAGGCAACCTCCTTCGACGTGGCGCGTGTGGCCGGCGTCTCGCGCGCTGCCGTCTCGCGCGCCTTCACCCCGGATGCCAGCGTCTCGCCGAAGACGCGCGAGAAGGTCTATCAGGCCGCCAAGGAACTTGGCTACCGGGTCAACTATCTTGCCCGAAGCCTGACCAACAAACGCTCCGATCTCGTCGGCGTCGTCGCCGCCGGCCTCGACAATCCGTTTCGCACGTTGCAGATCGAGAATCTGGCGAGAGTGCTGATCGCCCGCAATTTCCGTCCCATCCTGCTGCCGACCTCGCAAGAGGCGGACACCTCGACCGTCATCGGCCAGCTGCTCCATTACGCCGTGTCGGGCGTCATCGTCACCTCGGACGCCCCGCCGACCGAGATCTGCGAGCAATGCGCGGCCGAAGGCGTGCCGATCGTGCTGATCAACAAGGGCAACGACATCCCCTTCGTCGACCGCATCATCTCGGACGACCGCATGGCCGGCCATCTCGCCGCCACCCACCTGATCGACAGCGGCGTGCGAAAGCCCGCTGTAATGGCCGCCCCCGCTATATCCTATACGGCGCGGCGGCGCAGCGAGGCCTTCATCGCACGCTGCAAGCAGCTCGGCGTCGAGGCGCAGTTCCTGCAGATCAGGATCAATGACTACCGGAGCGGCTATGATGCGGCAGCCGAACTTGCCGCATCCGGCATCGACGGGCTGTTCTGCGCCAACGATTACATGGCCTGCGGCGTGATCGACCGCGTCTTGCAGGGCCGCGGCCGTGATGATGCGCCGCCGCTGCGCATCATCGGCCATGACGACATTCCTCAGGCGAGCTGGACCGCCTACGATCTGACGACCATCCGCCAACCCTGCGACGTCCAGGCCGAAAAGACGGTCGACCTGCTGATGAGCCGGATGGCCGAGCCGGACCTGACGGCGCGTGTCGAATTCACGCCGGTGACACTGATCAGAAGAAGGACTGCCTGATGAATTCCGCATTCGACGCCGCTGCCATCCGCGCACGGGCGGAGGTCGCCATCACCGTTGCCCTCGAGGTCGGACGGGAGACGGCCCGGTTTCGGCGCGACTCTGACCCCGGAACCCTCACCGTCGAGAACAAGGGATTGCAGGATTTCGTCACCATCGCCGACAGGAGGGCCGAGCAGGCGATCCACGACGGGCTGCTCTCGCGCTTTCCGGATGATAGTTTCATGGGCGAAGAGAGCGGCGGACGATCGGGTAAGGGCGGCACCTGGGTCGTCGATCCGATCGACGGCACGACCAACTATATCAGGGGCTTCCGGCACTGGGGTGTCTCGATCGCCTTTGTCGTCGGCGGAAAGGTGGAGGTCGGCGTGGTCTACGACGCCGCCGGAGACAAAGTCTTTCACGCCGTCCGCGGCGGTGGCGCCTTCAAGGACGGGATTCCGGTCCATGCGGCGGCGACCGCCGATCCAGCCAATGCGCTTGTCATTCTCGGCCATTCCCGCAAGACGAGCTTCGACGACCATCTCGCGCTCTCGCGGCGGCTCCACGAACGCGGCATGGATTATCGCCGCATGGGCGCGGCCGCGATCGACCTCGTTCGTGTCGCCGAGGGTGCTGCCGATCTCTATTACGAACGCCACCTCAATGCCTGGGACATGCTCGCCGGCGCGCTGATCGCCGAAGAGGCCGGCGCTGTGGTGGCGATGCCGCCGGTCGATAGGCTGCTTGCACAGGGCGGACCCGTGATCGCCTACTCGCCGGGGCTTGCCGGCGAATTCGCGTTCATTCTCGACATCGAGGGGCTATAGATACACCTCTCCCACAGACGCGATCCGCCCGATTTGTGAGACTACGAACTTCGCCCGAAAGTTACGGAACGCCCGTTACGCAACAACGCGATTGCGGCCGCTCTTTTTCGCCGCATAGAGATTCTGATCTGCGATCGCCAAAATCTCGTTCGGAGAATTGGTGGATAGAGTACTACCGGCGACACCGATGCTGATCGTCACATGCAGCCCGTTGCAGACCTCGGACCAGTCCCACCGCTCAATGGCCGAACGCAACTTCTCGCAGATATCGGTAGCGCCTCGGGGAGTGCCGGCGAGCAAGACGACGAATTCCTCGCCGCCAAAGCGAATTGCCTGATCGGTAATGCGCAGCTGGCCGCGCAGTATAGTTCCAATGGCACTCAGGACCCGGTCGCCGATCATGTGAGAGAAGTTATCGTTGATCGACTTGAAGTGATCGACATCCAGCATCGCGATCGAATATGGACGTTTCTCAGATGTCAGCGCTTTAAACCGGCTGTCGAGATATTTGCGATTATAGAGCCCGGTCAGTGCGTCCAGATAGACGGCATTGGCAAGGATATCGGTTTGCTCCTGCAATTTCTGATAGGAGGCCTCCAGCGTTTCTGCGCGCTTCGACTCCGTTTCGGCAACTTCCTTGAACCGTTTGGTTTCATAGTAGATTTCGGCGAGACGTGCGCGCCGCTGGGTACTCTCGGCGCTATTGCGCAAATAGGCCTGGTGGTATTTCTTATGTGCCTCCAGCGCCTGATCGAACTGCCCCAGCCCCTCATAGGCCTGCGACAGATAAAGATAGATCTGAACATAGGAATCGAAACTGCCGCCGGCGTCGATCAGCTCCAGCGCCTCGAGCAGCGGCGATAGGGCTTCCGTGAATTTTCCGGAATTGTTGTAGATCTGGCCCAGGGTGTAGAGATATTGCTGCCTGTCCCGGACATAGCTGTTCTCTTGAAACAGCCGGTAGCGCTCCATGCATTGCAGCGCCTTGTCATGCTCGCCCAGATGGCTGTGGAACTCGGCCTTGTTGCCGAGGCAGATACGAGCAGCCCAGCTGTCGCCGATCTCGGTTGCGATGTCGAGCGCCTGTTCGGTCAGTTCCAGTGCTCTGACCAGCATCTGGTGTCCTTCCTCCGGCCGGCCGAGCGCCTCCGCGATATATCCGCCTTCCGAATGAGCGCCGCCGAGATTGATCAGCCACCAGCATTCATAGGTTCTGTCCCCAATCAACCTGGCGAGTTCGACGGACCTCTCGCTCATCAAGATGGCCCGGTCAGGCTGCTTGTTGTACCAGAAGATGATTCCAACGACGTTGGTCGCCAGGCTTTGCGCTTTCGGGTCTGCTGTCTTGTCGGCCAGATCCAAGGCGCGGGTCGCTTCTTCGATCGCTTCCTCCGGCAAGCCCAATTCCAAGAGCAGCCATCCGAAATACGCCCGGGCGCAGGCTTCCTGTTTGCGCTCCCCGTTCAATTTCCAGAAGTCTACCGCCCGCCGGATATGCGTCAGCCCAAGTTCGGCCTTGCCGATTTGAAAACAGTACCAGGCAATGTCGGTGTCGCATTGCGCGGCGAGCCGATCGTCGCCCCGCGCCTTGGCATCAGCAAGGATTTCGCCGGCCAGTGTGAGTGCCTCAAGCGAATGGCCTGTACATCCAAGATGCCACGCTTCTTGTAAGTTGGGATTTGCCTGCTGAGTAACTGCTTCAGTATCAACAACTTGCATCTCGAACACCAACATTTGTCTGCTGGTATGGATAGCATCAGAAGTTTAAAATGATGCAAATTGCAAAAAGTACGCGACAAGCCCGGAAATAGGCTATCGAAAATCTCTCATATCTTTCGACACCATGCGCCGACGCCCGCCGGTTAATCCGCTATGCAGCGTTCCCAGGCGCGTTCGGTCGCCGGCGCCTCGTCGGTGGTGATCTGATCCGGCTTCAGGGCCATCAGCGCCGAAAAGCTCAGCCATTCCTCTTCACTGAAGCCGGCCTCTGGATCCTTCAGGGTGAAGGTCCAGGCATCGACGCGTTTGCCTTGCTCCTGGCAGAGCGCGATCATGTCGAGACCTTCATTGGCGGCATTAAGGATCAGCCGCCAATTGAGATAGATCGTGTCCGGTTCCGTCGGGCCGCGCAGGTCGGCGCGCAATTCCGCCTCGACCGCCCTCCAGCCGCGAGCCTTGCTGATATCGTAGAGCTTGTCGGTGGGGTCGATCCCACGCAGCAGATGCGGAAGCTTCTCCTTGACCGCGACGATGAGATCGAGACTGTCGCCGCTGACGATCACCGAGGCGGAGATATCGCGGAAATGCTCGGCAAGATGCTCAATGCCCCTGGCGCCGATCGTCTCGTAGTCGTCCTTCATATCGAATTGCAGCAGCGCGGCCGGATTCGTCGATTGCATCATGGCGGCGAGATCCTCGCTGAGGATCAGCGGCCGGTCGCCCTCCTGCATCCTGATATCGCCGAGGTCACCGATGCTCTTTTCGGTGATCGGTCCATGCCCGGTCGTTTCACCTTCGAGGTCCTCGTCGTGCAGCACGACGAAACCGCCATCGGCGCGCACGCGCAGATCGAGCTCCATCGAGGCGCCGGCGGCAAATCCCTCCGCCATCACTTCGGCTGAGAACAACGGATCGGCAAACCGCTTGCGCAATCGGTGCCATTTCAGGCGGGTGCGATGCCCCTCATGTGAAATCTCCAGGCCCTGCGCATCCAGCAATTTCGTCATCTGCACCAAGTCTCCGCGATACCACTCTCCTGCCTTGATGAGCCATGATTATCAAGGGCCGAATACGGTTTTCATCGGCTGTAGGCTGCGGATATTGCCTCCGCAGCGGCTGATATATCCGAGGGATGGCCGGCCTGCCTGAGGGCCGCGCCATACGCCACGACGTTCGAGAGCACCGTCTGGAATGCGGCGCGCGGACCAGTGTGGTTCAGCCGCAGGAGACGGGCCGGCCCAGTTCCGACGCCTTCGGTCAGCTCGACTCCCAACTGCCCGGCGGCTGCGATCAGCGCGGCAGGCGCCAGTGCCTCCGGCACCGGCACCGCCGTCACCAGGTTCGAAGCCTTTGCTGCCGGTACCCAGGCCGGGGCGCCGAGCGCGGCAATGCCCGCCCGTGTCGCCGATGCCGCCAGCGCATGGCGGGCGACGATATTCTCCAGGCCTTCGGCCTCGACGCGGTCGAGCGCCGTTTCCAGTGCGAAGAATTCCAGCGGCGCCGGCGTTCCCGGCAGGCCGCGTCGGCCGCTGTCGACCCAGGTCTTCAGATCGGCCAACGACAAGATCGAATCGCGCGGTGCACCATCTCTGAGAATGAGATCCCAGGCGCTACGGCTGACCGAGAGCGCGGAGACGCCGGCCGGCCCGCCGAGCGCCTTCTGCGGACCGATCACGGCGATGTCGATGCCGAGGTCGCCGACATCGAGCCCGTGGCCACCGACCGAGGCGACGGCGTCGACGACGGTGACGATGCCGCGAGCCCGGGCAAGCGCCAGTATCTCGGGCAGGGGATTGAGAATGCCGCTCGCGGATTCCGCGTGCACAAGAGCGAGCACATCGATCTTCGGACCCGTCTGGAGCGCTTTGGCGACTGCTTCGATCTCGATCGGCAGGCCCGGTTCGGCGACGATATCGGCGACCGCCGCGCCACCCCGTCGCAGCCATTGCCCGAACCAGCCGCCATAGGAGCTGGTGACGATGTTGAGTGCTGTGAGGCCCCGGCGCGCAAGGCTGACGGCGGCCGCCTCCAGCGCCACCACCGCTTCTGCCTGCACCAGCAATATATCGTTGCGGCTGCGCAAGATGTCGCCGATTCTGTCGGCAAGGACGGCGTAGCGCTCCGCGGGATAGGAGGGCACGCCATGCAGGGGATTCCAACCAAGATCGGACATGGATACTTCCTTCAGCAGGGATCGGTCACGAGACGGGGGACGGCGGCGACGAGCGCACGGGCAGCCTCGGATTGCGGCGCCGCAACGACCGCCGCTGCCGGACCGGTCTCGACGATCCGCCCACCATCCATGACGGCGATGCGGTGGGAGACGGCACGGACCACGGCAAGGTCGTGCGAGATGAAGAGACAGGCAATGCCCTGTTCTTTCTGCAGGTCGACCAGAAGCTCCAGAATTCTGCCGCGCACGGTGACATCGAGGGCGGACACCGCCTCGTCGAGCACGAGCAGCGATGGCTTTGTCGCAATCGCCCGCGCAATCGCGACGCGCTGACGCTGGCCGCCGGAGAGCGAACGCACCGGCCGGGCGGCATGATCGGCGGTGAGGCCGACACGCTCCAGCAGCATGACGATCTCGCCGGGGCGCCGGTCCTTCGCCGCAATGCCATGGATGCGAAGCGGATCGTCGAGCACCGTGCCGACGGTCGCCAGCGGATTGAAGGCGGCGAGGGGATCTTGAAACACCATCTGCATGCGCGCCCGCTTGCGGCGCAGGGGCGCACCATCAAGTGCCAGCCAGTCTGCCCCTTCGAAGCGGATCGAACCGGCATCGGACGAGAGGAGCCGCAGCAGGATACGCGATAATGTCGATTTTCCGCTGCCAGAGGCGCCGACGAGACCGAGTGTTTCCCCAGGCGCGATCGTCAGCGACACATTATCGAGGGCGGCAACCTGCCTGCCGGCAGAAGAAAAACCTTTCGACAGGTTTTCGACGGAAAGCAAGGTATCGTTCATGCCGGCACCTCCGCGATGAGCGGCGGCGTTGCGAGGTCGCGATGGCTGGCGATGAGGGCGGCGGTATAGTCGCTTTTCGGCGCCGAAAGCACTGAACGGACGGGGCCCGCCTCGACCAGCTTGGCATTGCGGAAAACGGCGATGCGATCGACGAATCCGGAGGCAAGCGCGATGTCGTGGGTGATGAAGAGCAGCGTCATACCGTCCTCGCGTACCAGCCCGTCGAGCAGGCGGACGATCTCGGCCTGAACGACGACGTCGAGCGCACTGGTCGCCTCGTCGGCGATCAGCAGAGCAGGTTGCGCAGCGATGGCCGCCGCGATCGACACACGCTGGCGCTGGCCGCCGGAAAGCTGATGCGGAAAGGCCCGCATGGCCTTGTCAGGCTGCGGTATTCGCACCCGCCCGAGTAATTCCCATGCCCTGACATAGGCCTGCTTCCAGCTGAGGCCGAGATGGCGCCTGGCGCCCTCGGCAACCTGCTCGCCGACCGTCAGGACAGGATTGAGACTGGAGCCCGGGTCTTGGAAGACGAAGCCAAAATCGCGCCCCGCGCGCGGCGGATGACCAAGTCCGGGCCAGAGCATCTCGCCGCCGACCTTCGCTCCTTCCGGCAGCAGGCCGGCAAGCGCGCGGGCGAGCGTACTCTTGCCGGAGCCGCTTTCGCCGATGATCGCCAGCCTTTCGCCGGCGACGATATCGAGATCGACGCCATCGAGCGCGGCCGCGCCGTCCCTGTCGCGCCCATAGGTGACCGAAAGCTGTCGCAGGCTGCAGAAAATGCCGCTCATGCCGCCCTCACACCGTCATCGCCAAGCACCTTGCCGAGACCCTCGCTGAAAAGATGGACACCGAGCACGGTCACGGCGAGGGCAGCGCCCGGTATGACCGAGAGATAGGATGCCGAACGCAGCACGCTGCGACCCTCGGCGATCATCGAACCCCAGGTGGCGATATTGGGATTGCCAAGGCCAAGGAAGGACAGCGCCGCCTCGGTGAGGATCGCACCGGCGACGATGGTGGCGGAGAGCGCCAGCACCGGCGGCAACGCGTTTGGCAGGATTTCCCGGAAGGCGATCTCGGC
>Ga0102590_1004487_pt1 | contig 11797 bp, 15 predicted proteins | sample AraplaMF_Col_mMF_FD_76859 | JGI IMG/M metagenome (GOLD analysis project Ga0102590, IMG submission 76859) | Arabidopsis root microbial communities from the University of North Carolina, USA - plate scrape MF_Col_mMF | ecosystem: Host-associated > Plants > Roots > Endosphere | place: USA...
CCGCTCTTGTCACGCGCGGAGTTCTCAAGGCTTGCCAGCGCGCCGAACACCAAGGCACCGCGAGCGTCGCCCTGTGTCGCAAGCTTCATGTTCAAGGCGCGCTTGTTCTTGGTCCAGTCGCTTTGGCTATCCTGTGCCATTCGCAGGGTGGCCTCCTCAATGGAGGTTCGGCCAATGAGGTGCTGGAATTGGCCTACCCTGAACTCCAGCTCGCTGAGCTGGTTGTCATGGAACGCCTCGATGGCGGCGAGCTTCGCTTGCTGGCGCCGTTGTTCGGCCGTGGCCTCCTCGGCTTGCTTCTCTTGCTCGCGCCGTTGCTCTTCGGCGATGGCCTGGGCTTTCGCCCGCTCCAGCATCTCGATAAGGCGGGGCAACCCCGGATCGGAAACGAACTTGCGGACGGCCGCGCGGGTCCTACGCTTGACCGCCTTGGGGTAACTGACCCTTTCGGCAAGGTCGGGAGGCCCGTAGCGGACGCTGCTGACGAAGCGCCGGTAGAGTTCGTATTCCTGGTCGGTGATTGGCGGCTCAGTGTCTTTTATCCCGACCAGCCGGTGCAGGACCGAAGCCGGACGGTCCGGCGACTTATGCGTGCTCATGTTGCCCCACGAGAGTGCCCCAGACGGCGCTGCCAGCGGTTGTGCCCTGAAACGGAACCCCGGAGCAAGCCCACGGCCGGTAATCCGCGAGGCCCGATTGTCGGTGTCCTGAACAGGGGTGCCATGCGGGGAAGGGGATGGGCCGGTGCATTGTTCTTCTTGCGAGGGTCCGGGAGGCTGGATACCGTGGGGTTCGGCGGGAGTGCGCACTTATGGGTTTGCAGGCAAACCCGGCGCACTGCGGGAGGCCGCGAGTGGCGATTTACAGCTTGCATCACAGCCCGATTGGCAAGTCCACGCAGGCCCAGCCCTATACGGCCGCCGCGCACATTAACTACATCACGCGCAAGCGGGCGATGAGCCTGATGCAGAAGGCCCGCCTGCCCGGCCAGAACCCTCGTGAAGTCGCCGAATACCTGAAGGGGTGCGAGGACCGGGACCGAAAGAACGCGCGGGTCATCGACAAGGTGATGTTAGCCCTCCCCAAGGAGCTAAGTCAGACCGAACGGATTGGCTTGGTCCGGGAGTTTGCCGAGCATGTCACAGAGGGGCGTGCGCCGTGGCTGGCAGCCTTCCACGACAAGGGCAAGGATGTCAGCAATCCCCATTGCCATCTGGTGATCAGGGACCGGGATCCGAAGACCGGTAAGCGTGTCATTGGCACCAGCGAGATCGGCAGCACCGAGCGGTTACGGGAGAGCTGGGAAAAACACGCCAACCAGGCGTTGGCTCGGGCCGGACGAAGCGAGCGGATCGACCGGCGTACCCTTGCCGAGCAAGGGATCGACCGGGAGCCCACCATCCATGAAGGTCCGCAGTCCCAGGCCATGGACAAGCGGGGCGCCCAACCTCAATCCAGACGGCGTCAATTGCGCAACAGGCCGGGCGCGAAGCGCCCGCACCGCAATGTCGATTACCGCCTCATCGACAAGGGAAAGAGTCGCCCGCAGGTCAATCGCATGCGCCGCAGCGCGGCGCAGGAAACCGACCGCGACCACTGGAACGCCATCGATCGCGACAGCCAGACACGGGAGCTTCAGGACCTCGCGGCCTTGCACAACCCTCACCGGGAGCATGCTTCACCACGCCCTGCTCCACCCGCGCAGCAGGCAACGAAACGTCCAGACCGAGACGCTGCCAGGCGACAGGTTGGCAAGCCGCGTCAGGCTTCGGCCAAGCCAGCGGAAAAGCTTGCGAAACAGAAGCCAAGATTCAAAGGCCAGAGTCCCGCAAGCGCCAGGCGTGGCGGTGCTGGGCGGGAGACCGAGCGCGACTACTGGAACGCCATCGATCGCGACAACCAGGCACGGGAGCTTCAGGGCCTCGCTGCCATCCACAATCCCCACAAGGAGCACGCCATGCCCCGCCCTACTCCGCCCAAGCGGCAGGTCGTTAAAGACCGGGACCGTCACGTTGCGGACGGAAGCGCTCGCAAGCCCCGCGAGGCCTCGTCCAAGCCAAAGGAAAAGCTCGCAGAGGCTAAGCCTCGGTTCAAGGATTTAGGTTCGGTGCGCGAGAAGCGGGACCAGGGGATTGGCGGCGACAATGCCAAGGCGGCAACGTCTCACACGGCTAAGTCGGCCAACCCGGCGAAGAAATGGAATGCGCGCGACCAACGGGCGCTGGATCGCATGAAGCGAGAACGGGCGGAGGATCGTTCGCGCGAGCGGTAGCCACGCTCAACAGGGGCGCACCAGCATCATTTTGAAACAGCCGTCAGGCTCAGACACTGGACAGCGGTTCGCGCCGTTCCCGCCAGCGCGTCAAGGGTTACACGAGCGGCAAGCCGCCCTTGACGCTTGTCAGGCCCGACGCCGGGGCTCACCATGGCGAATGCCCGAGTCTGGGCATCGCCCGAATTCCGACCGGTTAGTCCTTGAGACGACGAATGGTTGATGCGCTAACGCTTAGCGACCGCGCGATCGATTCAGCAGGTTCACCTTCGCTGCGCCTGGTCATCGCCTCTCGTCGTTGGTGTAGGGTCAGCTTTGGCCTTCGACCAAACTTTACGCCCCGGAGACGGGCACGGTCGCGGCCTGCGGTGGTCCGACGAATGATGTCCTGCCTGGTCTTCCTTGCGATGTAGCCGACCAAGGCGGCCAAGACTTCGCCAAGCTCCGTTGTGGTGTCGGCCCAAGGCTCTGCAAGCGACTTGTAGGTGGCGCCCCGCGATGTAATCAGTTCCAGGATTGTTAGCGTCTTGTAGGGCCCTTCGCGCGTCAGCCGATCTAAAGCAGCGAAGATGACTACATCACCGGGCCGCATATCGCGGAGCAGTTGTTTGAGCGACGGGCGCTTGTCGCTTATGCCGCTTTGCTTCTCCGCGTAAATCTTCGTGCAGCCTTCGGCGCGCAGCTGAAGCTCTTGAATGTCTAGCACCTGGCCGTGGGTGCTTACTCTTGCATATCCCAGGATAGCCATCACAGGAGTCCTCCATAACAGAGTGAGGTCCCGGCAGATGTCCTGACTTTTGCAAGCCCAAACCGGCTATATTGCAGTGCGTTTGTTTCCTCGCGGATTCCTGAGTCTTTGTGCGGGGTTAGCCGATTCAATTCTAGAAACTTCCATTTTCCTTATCGTCTAATCCTGCGCCTAGAGTGCAAAAGCGTAAATCAGAATTTTTGCGCATGAATCGGTTCCTCCCACTCCAACCGAGACAGGACCATGCGCTTTACCGTGATCAAGAAGCCACGCCACACGTGGTTCGCTGTTTTCGCTGCGCTGATGACCACTCCACCGGCCGCCCATGCGGGCGGCTTTATTTTGAGAGTCAGCGCTGCCCCCGGCCTGCCGGGATGCAAAGTCTTCCTCATGCCAAACGGCCGCCAATGGCGAGCCCAGAGCCACGACATTTCGGCCGGAGGTAAATGCCCGGCCGAATTCATGTCGAGCCGTTTGATGGGTCGCAACCAGGTCAGGCTGGGCAATGGCGCCACCTGCACATTCGACGAAACCGGCAACGGCACCTGCAGATGAGGGACAACGGAATGTTCAGACTGTTTGCAATCGGTACCCTGGCACTCGCCGCATCACTCGCTTCGGGTACGCCGCTCGCAGCTCAGGATAGAGACGCTTGCACAGCAACGTGCGGAGGAAGACCCGGCGGCGAAGCAGCCAACCCGCCGAGCGTGGTTGCTTGCTTCCGGAAGTGCATGGGAGCGACCGGCAACAGCGATGCCCTGAGCAAGAAGCGATCGACGCAGTCAAAGTAGTCAACGAACTTATTGAACTCCAATAGAAGCTCAACCCACGGAGAGACCGATGAAGAACGTCACTTTACTCGTAACGGCAGCAACGATGCTTGCCTTGGCCGCGCCTGCAAGGGCAGAGCCGCGCAACGACACGCCGCATGCGTTGGCTTGCATGAAGAAGTTTGGTTTCACATACGCCCAATGGCGCGCTTATGCCGTCCCCGCAGAGAAGGCGAATCCGTATCGCGCGTGTCGGGATAGCGGCAAGGGAAGCCGTTAAGCCAACCGCCCATAGACGTCGGCCTGAGCATGAAGCGCAGGAAAGGGATTCAGGCCCATCATGGCTTGAACGATCCGCTCCACGCATTCATGAACAGGCCGACTTCGGCGCACAAGCTTGACCTCGGGCCAGCCCTGCTCGCACTGCTTCTGCTCGCTTGCACGGTCGCGAACCTCGCGGCCATAGTATGGACCTTACTCAAGTGGCGCTAACGCAGGTGTGACGATGGTCGGCTGGTACCCCGAGACTGTAACCTTCTCCACTCTGCTGGGAGTAGAGGCGCCGACCATCCTCATCAAGCGCGACGGCAACCTCAGACCTGATTCCCCCAAAATCAGCCTGAAGCACGTGACGGTGCTGCTCCAGCGGAGCCCGAAGGGCAACTTCACCCGCGCGCAATACAGCGCCATGGTTCAATTGTTGCGCGTGGCATTGCGGCAGAATCCTCTTGCAAGGATCGTGTTCGACGAATATGCGTCGCCGTGGGCGGTCGACTATTTGCCGGGCTACAAAGATGGCAGGACGACGGTAGCCGAAGCAATGCGGATACGGCCAACAAGGTTCGCCAAAGTACTCTTTCACAGAAAGCCCTGGCACCCAATTATCAGGCAGAGGCAGGCTGAAACTCGGCGAATCCTTCGATGAGGGCGTTTCGCACGATCGCCCGATACCTGTTTCCTTCAGAGAAGCAATTGCACCGATGGTACAAGCGGATACTGCCGACTGATCCGGACTGGCTTGAGCCTCTTTGGTGGATCATGGCTTCAGCCCTAGTACTTGCACTAGGCGCCCTCATCTTTTTCCAAGTTTATCATACATCCTAACAAGAGGAGAACCTGCCACGCCCCCTCCAGGCATTGAGCTGCAGGCGGACAAGGCGGGCTGCAGTACGAAATGCGCATGCTATTTTGGAGTGCCGCGAGGCGAATGGCCGCTACGTTGATCAACAAAAAGAAGGCGAGACCCATGAACCTACGTGGCACGCTCGCTTTATGGCTCGGCTGGCTGAGGATTTATCTCTCAGTTCGGATCAGTCAATAAAGCAACAGGGGCCGTTACAGCGGCCCCTGTGTTCGTCGATCAACAATCAGGCGATACACGCAGCATGAATCATGTTGCCTCTTTCGTCAATCTCGTAGTGGAGCCGCCTGTAAGAGGGCCTTATTCGCGCTGGATTTCAAAACGCTGACTCACGCGTTATGAGAACGAACAAAGCGGAATGGTCACGGCCTGTTCGTGGTTTGAGTCGGGTTTGGTCAGGGTGCATGGTCGAGGGGCGAAACCGTTTGGCCCGCGCGGCTTCGCGCTTTGTTCACGCGAACCCAGCAACCGATAGCGGAGCGGCATCCCGAAGCATATGCGCTACTCAAGGAGCGAGAATCCCGTGAACAGCTTTTGACCGAGGCCTTCAACGATCCCGATCGCATGCGCCACCTCGTCAGGTGATACGCGAACGCGCCGCCCGACCACGGCACCTGGATCAGCGGCCTTTCGTATGTAGTCCTCGTCCATCACGCCCATCTTGTGAGCCAGAAGATGGCGCTTTTCGAAGGCGCGAATGATGACAGTCCAGGACTCCACGTCCAGATCGGCGGCAAAATCAAAGCCGAATGCCTCCTGAACACGGCGCCTGGCAGCCGTTATGTTCTGGAAGCGGATATCGATACCCTTTTGCGAGCACAGTTCACGCCCGAAACCGTCGAAGGCGGAGACGATATTTTCCAGGGCGTCACCAATCAGATGCTCGGCCAGCTCCGCGTCCAGTGTCTCGGCGAGCGTGAGTTCCTTTCGCGCGAATTCAAGGTTCTTGTTCAGGATATGCAGCGAGTTGTGCGCACCACAGTCCGGGCACCAACCGAAAACGCCGTAAATGGCAAAGCGCAACGTACATTTGTCGCAGACGACCTTCGTTTCAAGTTCCTTCTCCTGATAGTAACGGACCGGGGGCAACGGTGAGTTGGTCACCCTGAGGCTGAGGCCGATCCCGAACCCGCCCTTCGGCTTATGTTCGAATTCCAGCGCCTTCAAATCCTTCTGGAAGGCGTCTGCAAACTGGCGAAAGACCAACGACTGCGCATACTCGATCTGGGCCGGAGTAAAGAACTTGTCGTGCGCGGCGGTATGCCCGCAGTAAGGGCAATGGCAGGGAGCCGGATCCTTAAGGCCGGTGCCGAGCATGATCTTGAAATAGCCCAGACATGACTCCACGGGGCACTCCCGGCCGATATAGCCCTCCTCGTCAGCCTCGATTTGAATCGAAAACTGATTGCCCAGCCGTTCTACGTTGCTCATTGCGTCCTGTGCGCTCCGTTGATTAAGGCGCCAACTAGATCATAGCCCGGACTGTAGCTTGAGGGCGAGCAGGCCCTGGGTCAATTCATTCCATGGGTATTCAAAGGTGCAAGCCAGTCGCGAAGCGACTTTTTGCGCGAAATCAGTTTAGCAGCAACTTGATCCGCATTGCTTATTCCCGATTGCCTGCAGCATTCCAAAATGCATCCGTCGCTAAGTGACCCAATAGCTGCAAGGACTGCCTCAACGCGGTCTGCATCGCGATTGTCTATAAGATCCTGAAGAATCGCTACGCCGGGGAGTCCGTCGGCCTTCCACTCGAAGCAATATCCAAAATCGATGGCTTCAACTTCGAGGTTTCCCTCCGCATTAGGAGTGATTACAAAATTGCCCTCCTTGCCGTGGTCTCCTGATCCGATCCAGAGCAGAAACGGAATGAGGCCGCTCGCTCGCTTGAGGGCAGAACTTATTGCATGTTCCGCGTGCTTGGCGCGGGACAGAGGAGTAGTGTCGATACTGCGCACGCGAGAGACCGCAATAAGCTGGCCAGCAAATTGGCCGCGCTCCACTCTTGCAACAGGGCAATGCAACAGCTGGCCTAGCCTGGAGCCTAGCCATTCTTCCCCCGGTTTATCGTGCTTCGCATACCCAAATTCATCACCGCGTTTGACCCAGAAACCAGAACCTTCTTCCGGCCTGGGTCGACCCGTATCCGCTTCCCATGCCTCCGGTTGCTCACTGGTTTGATTGCTGGTGCTCTCTTGCATTCCCGTCCTTTCGGCTTGCTGGCCAAGGTGAAGTGCTCCGGCGCATCGGAGCCGAGATGTCCAAGGATGCCGGAATGGTTGCGTATGATCGAGTCATGGTTTCGACCAGGCAGACGAACTGCGCGGGCCATAATCGGCCCGGCGTCGCTCACAACGACTTGAATTGCAGGATTCGCCGCCGACCCATTAAATGTCCCCGGTGCTGGTTCAAGCCACTCTCCGAAGTGGCCCACCGAGCCGATGAAGTTGCCAGAGTTGGCAACGTTTCGGCCAACCTTCCGAGGTCCCCAGCCCGATCGCAGATTTGCTGCGACCGGGAGGCTTAGGGACCAGGGCACCCACCCCTTCGCGCTCGCCATTAACAGGTTTGCCAATTCAACGGCTTCGCCGAAGGAGTTGTTATGCCTAAATCAAGGACTGCCCGCATCTACCGTCGGGTCTATCGCGTTGCTGCCTCATTCAGCGGGCGCTTCACCACCGAGGAATTCGTACGCGAATTTTCTCAGCGCTTTCCCCTTAGCTGGCGTTATTTGGTTCGCAAATACGCGCCCGGCGGCAAGGGTGCTGGCCATCCATACAGTGCAGCCTCGCGCGTAAGCGGGATGTTGCGGCGTATGGCCAATCGAAAGCGAATCAGGCGTCACAAATATGTGGCGGCCTCACCATCATGGGGCAGCCCCTGGGTGAGGACCTGGCAAAGCTAGGCCAATCGCTGCGGGTCCCGCCGCCGCCGGACAACATTGCCAATGGCGGCGAGCCCTGTGGCAAGCAGTGATTGCCAAGTCTGAACCCGGTGGCTCCCGCTGCATCGCGCGTCAAGGGTCAAGACGAGCGGAAAACCGCCCTTGACGCGCGCCGCACCCGGCGCATGTGGCTCGGCATCACCAATGCCGGGGACCCGGCATTGGTGCCGGACCTTTCGCGCGCGTCGCAGATTTTCACAAGAGTTATCGATGTTTCTAAACGCATCACGGCTGTGTTACCATTTCAGCTCAGTCTGCGGTTGAGCGACCAAATGCAAGGCAACGGTAGTAAAGGATCAAGCGTGGCTCAGGAGTTCGAGGTACCTGCAGCAATCGAGGCCATTATCGCTGAGCATGACGGCCGTTCCGGCGTGGTCGAGGAGCTTGCGTTACAAGGGGCGCTGGCCAAGGCCCGCTCCGAATTGAAGGATCCGACCGAAAAGCAGAATCTTGGTGCCTGGCTGGAAATAATGAGTTTCTCGCTTATGGCCGCGCGACACGCACCCAGCCCCTGGGGCACGTATTTTTCTCCCATGATGTCCGGCTCCCGCAACGACGGAACGCCGTTCTATTCGCCGGACATTGCTGATGCACCTTCCTCCGTCGTCGATCATTGGACCGCGAGACTAAAGTCGGTCAAACATCCCGTTCTTCGCGCGCGGTACGCAGACCTGCTGTGGGATTTGGCTTCCAAGATAGGCAGCGTTAAGCGCGATGCAGAGCACGCGCAGGCCGCAATCGACAGTTACCTAGACTCGGCCACCACGGTCTATCGAACACAGTCATACGAGCGCTTTAGCGCGGTTATAAGAGCTCTCGATCTTGCTGTGCAGATACAGGATACCGCCAGGGCCACCAAGGCCAAGAACGCCCTTCTGCAACTTCACCGCACAGCAATCGCCGATATGCAGGGGCAATGGGCGGCGGCATTCGACCGTCTTATGACTGAGAAAAATGCAGGCGTTACCGATGCCGAGCGCGATCAGCTTGTGGCCGATCTCGAAACTGTCGTGGCGAGACGCTCGGACAAGACAGAGCCTGACACCTTCAACCCACACGAGGTTCAGGATGCTGCCAGCCGACTGATTAAGTACTATGGCCGCGTCAAGCGCCCCAATGACACAAAGCGCTTGCAGGAGTCAGTAGCTCGCGCCTTCGAGCATTTTGCCAGTCTGGGCGACGCCATGTTGGCGTCCGCGGTGCTGCAAACATCCGTCAACTCTTTCAAAGCTGCCGGAATGCGGGACGAAAGCCAGCGTGTTCGTCGCTTAATGCAGGAGAAAACGAAGCAAGCGCGGCGTGAAATGCGAACAATCAGCTCCGAGTATGAGATTACCAAAGATGATATGGACGCCTTTCTGGCCGGGGTCGTGAGAGACGACATTGGCCAAACGTTTGCGCGCATGGCTTCAGAATTCTTGCCGCGCCGAACAGCGCTCGAAGAACAGGTAAGGAAGACCGCCGAGCAAGCACCGTTGATGGCTCATTTGACTTCGAGCATCATGAGTGACGATCACGTGGTGGCACAGGTTGGTTCTGTCGAGGAAGACCCCTTTGGGCACACCGTGCGCCAGGCAAGCCAGACCTTCACTCTTTCGGCCGTTTGGCTCCATCAAGCACTCAACAGGACCATGGAGGTCCACAAGCCGGTGCCTGAACATTTCGCGGGCTGGGCAAATCGCGCAGGACTTTGGACCGACACTTCCTTACTGCTTGAGGGCGTGAAAGCCTGGTTTGACGGCGATTTTACCAAGGCTATCCATGTTCTCATCCCGCAAATCGAGAGAGCCTTGCGCACGATTGTTGGCCAACTTGGGCGCCCGACGACAAAGGCTCATCCGTCCATTTCCGGCGTAAGCGTTGTGCTCAACATGGGCGATATTCTCTACAACGATGAGATAAAGAAAACCCTCGGTGACGACATATCGCTCTACCTGTCAGCACTTTATGCTGATCCGCGCGGCCACAACCTGCGTAACCAGCTAGCGCACGGCCTATTAGATGCCGAGGACATGGCTGAAAGCATTGCAAACCTCCTCGTGCATACATTGCTAGTTCTGGGCGTATGGAAGGAATTGGCGGCCTTTCGCGCGAAGGACAAGCAGTGATGCAGAAAATCAAATACTTCGCCTATGGATCGAATATGTGCAGCGGCCGTCTTGGCGCCCGCGTATCCTGCACATTCGCAGGCGTTGCGAAACTGGTCGGCCATCAACTGCGCTTCCACAAGATCAGCAAGGATGGCTCAGCCAAATGCGATGCGTTCCGCACGGGTTCGGACGATGATGCGATATGGGGCGCCGTCTACGACATCCCGGCTTCCGAGAAGCCCAAGCTTGATAGAGAAGAAGGTCTCGGAAGGGGCTACGAGGACGCGCAGATCGTCGTTGAGCTGGCGGATGGCACACGGCTCGTAGCCGTGACCTATGTTGCCGCTGCCGACGCAGTGAGGAACGGCGTCCGTCCATTCACCTGGTACAAGGCGTACGTCGAGGCCGGTGCGGAGGAACACAGGCTTCCCGAACACTACGTCGCAGCGATAAGATCCGTCCAGGCGGTGCAAGATACCGACCGGGCCCGCCACGAAGCCCAAAGCGTTCAGTTGCAGCAGTGGAAGCAGCGCCAAAAATCTATCGGGGGATAGAGGGGCCAACATCATGAAATACGCTCATGCAAGTGGTCAGCGTGTGGAAGCCTTCGCTGGCGGACGGGGGACGTGTCCGACTTGCAATGGCGAGGTCATTGCCAAATGCGGATCGTACAGAATTCACCACTGGGCACATCAGGGAATTCGGGACTGCGATTCCTGGGCTGAAAAGGAAACCGAGTGGCATCGCGCCTGGAAAAACAAATTCCCGGCCGAATGCCAGGAGTTCATCCAGCACGATGAGCGAACCGGCGAAAAGCACATCGCAGATGTCCGCACCCCACATGGCCTTGTGATTGAGTTTCAGCGTTCGCATCTCGACCCGCACGAAAGGGCTGCGCGCGAGCGCTTCTACGGGAATATGGTTTGGGTTGTGGATGGCACCCGCTTGCAGCGGGACTATCCAAGATTTCTCAAAGCGAGAGATGACATGAGAGCCACACAGATCCCGGGGTACTTCACGCTCATGTTCCCCGATGAGTGCTTTCCCAAGATGTGGCTCGATAGTTCGGTTCCCGCTATTTTTGACTTCCGGGGCATCGATGAGAGCCTCCCCCCGGATGAGTTCAGAGAAACCCTTTGGTGTTTGCTTCCGGGACGTGCGGAAAGAGATGCTGTGGTTCTCGGGATCTCGCGGGACGATTTTGTGAGGGTGGCCCCCACCCGTCCTCAGCTACTTCCAGTTCAGGAAATCATTCAGCTTCTGCGAGAGGTACGCGCACGGGCACACCAAGGATACCCACGGTTTACGGGAATGCCGGGTGGAATGGCCCCACGGCGGCATAGGCGCTTTTGAGGCGGTCCATCGCGCGGTGCAGAATAGCGACAGAGCCCAGCGCGAACCTTAGGCGCTTCGGCCGCAGCGATGGAAGAACCGCCAAGAATCCGTTAGGAATTACAGGGTACGGTCGCGGACAGCACGGCCGTGCCTTTTCGAGCGACAGACAAGGCGGCGTGCCGCAAATCCGAAAAATTAGCCTACGGCCCCTGAATTTCTGGCGAATAGCACGAATTTTAGCACAGGCCGAAACAATACAAGAAAAAGTCTTTATTTTTCAGTACTTAGGAGATAGAACAGAGGACTTAAAATCCCTCGATGGCAACGTCGTGTGGGTTCGAGTCCCACCGCCCGCACCACGCTTCGCCCTGGCGGGCTTCGTGTGGCGCAGCCGCGCTGAGGCCGTCAGGGCAAAGCGTGTCCGGCGAAGCTTGAGCGCAGCGAAAGCGTAGACGGACTGGCAAGGCTGGCCGCGTCGGCGAAGGCCGGCCTGCGGCCGC
>Ga0102590_1004489_pt1 | contig 11796 bp, 13 predicted proteins | sample AraplaMF_Col_mMF_FD_76859 | JGI IMG/M metagenome (GOLD analysis project Ga0102590, IMG submission 76859) | Arabidopsis root microbial communities from the University of North Carolina, USA - plate scrape MF_Col_mMF | ecosystem: Host-associated > Plants > Roots > Endosphere | place: USA...
GGCTCCCATAAGCTGGACTCCCCGATAACAGATGGCTTCGTTTGCCATGAGCCCTGTGACCATATCAAGCTTGGCACCAATGGTGAGATCCGCATTTATAGTTCCTTGTCGCTCGGCGAAAATGATTTTCGGCTCATCGCTGTCAAGTTCATCCTCGCTAACGACCTGTCGTAAGATTCCTTCATGTTCGCCGGCCGCGGCAATGGTGATGGCGATGCGTACAGCGGCAGCATCTTTCGTCGCCTTAGTCCAGGGATGGTCTGGGATTGCTAGTAATATTGAGACCGGTGAGGTCGCAGACAAATGCTGCTCGATCACGCGGCGCTGAAATACCTGCGTGATCGAGTTGGTAGTCACGAAACCGAAGCGTCGAAGCCGTGTCCCTTTCTGAGTCAGCAGCTCGGCGGCGCGATCCCACCAATACATAACGAAGTCTGCCGAAGGGTTGATGCGGGGATTGGCCTTCCATAGGGCTTCAGCGTACCCTCCAGGTAGACGTCCACGAATGTCCTTCCCGCCGATGAACGGCGGATTCCCCACGATGAAGTCTGCAATGGGCCAATCGGGTCGGGAGACATTCGGAAACGCGTAGACCTCATGGCTTTGTTGGTCAGATACTGGGCGACCCAGCCTATCTCGCTTTAAATGCCAGTATGGATAATCCGCCCAAGTAATAAGCGCATCTTTTTCCTGTACATGATCGGCACTGCCAATGACGGGTTCCGGCGGTACCGTTGTCCGTGTCCTCAGGTGCCACTGAATGTAGCCAATCCATAAAACCAGCTCGGCGATTTCTACCGCGCGTCCGTTGAGTTCCATTCCAAAAAACTGTTCTGGCTTCACGGAAAGACTTTCCGCCTTGGCAACAGCTTCATCTCCACCAATATCGTGAAGTTGCTTTAAGACCTCCCCTTCGAGCTGCTTCATCCGCCGCAATGCAACATAAAGAAAATTGCCTGTGCCGCATGCGGGATCCAGTACGCGCACAGAGGAAAGATGCTTGAGAAAATCCTCAATTTCGCGAATGGCGGCAGTTCTCATGCCAGATCGTAGTGCGCGCTCAGCAGCTGATTGATATTCAATCCAGTCTTGCATCAGCGGTTCGATAATAGTCGCGTTGACCACACGTTCGACATATGCCCGAGGCGTGTAGTGCGCTCCGAGTCGCTTGCGCTCATTTGAATCAAGCGCCTGTTCAAACAATGTTCCGAAGATTGCAGGCTCGAGATCGCACCAATCGGCGTCGGAGGCATCACGAAGCAGCTGAATTTCGTCGACCGTTAAAGGTAAAGCTGTAGCATTCTTGAAAAGTTTGCCGTTGAAACGCAGCAAACGTTCCCCGATGCCCGGGGAATAGCCGCCCCGGTCCATATGTCTCCAAAGGTCGTCGATCTCAAAAGTGAAACGTCTAGGATCATCGAGACAACGATCAAGGAGCTCGGTGAACCCCTTTTTTCGCAGCAGCCCCACATCTTCAACGAACATCGTAAAAAGGCAGCGCATGAGGAAAATCGCGACACTCCGTGGTTTGAAGTCTCGCCCTTCCAGCGCTTTTGAAATTGTCGCGAGGCGCCCGGCGATTTCCCGTGTAACTTTTGCGGTTTGCTGTGCTGGGTCGAGACTGAAGGGGTCTTCCCAGACAGCGCGAAGAAGGTTTCGTTTTTGTGGATCTTCGAGATCAGCAAGTTGAATTCGAAAGGTCTTGGCGTCAGGAAACTGCGCGTAGTGCCGCCCGTTGCCTGAGAAGTCCGCATAGAGCTCGAGCACTCGGCCGACGTCACATACCATCAGAAATGGCGGATAGGGATGATCCGCTGGTAAGGCTGCTGCATAGCGTTCTGCCTGTCGGCGCGCTTGAATCATCAGATGATCGATGGTGTTTAATTCTCCTGCGTGAGCGCGTCCCGCATTAGACTTGAACAAATCGCCTTGAGAGTTGGCCGTCGCTTCGAATCCTGAACGCTGGCGGCTTTGTTTCGCCTCAAGGATGAAATGCCCACGTTTGTACAGGTCTATCCGTCCGACTTCCGACCTATCGTCCACCATTCGTCGCTCGACGCGGCGTTCGAAGACATAGTCATTCATTTCATGTGAGGCGCTGGCGGGGTCGGGATGAGCTACCCCAAGGACATCACAAAATTCAGTCAGGAAAAGGGAATAGTTTGCTCGTTCTTGCCCGCCTTCTCGGTCTGACCAGCGCGCAACGAATTCGGAAATACCTAAAGATCTATTGCCTTGTGTTCCCCTCATGAAATAATAGTGTAGAAAACACGTAAATTATTACTTAAAGATAGGCGAGTAACAGAGTGGATCGCAGCTGTAGCGTGTTGTCCGCAACATTCGGTGGCACCGACAGAGAAGTATGTTGCCATTCCAGAGGCCGCGTTCGTCTCTAGCCGCTGCCTCCGAACACAGGCATCTCTTCAAACTTCCGCCGCGAGACTATACAGTCGCTTATAGGCGGTTCTGATTTTGCGGTCGGTGTCGTTGGGCAACAACATTCTGTGCCGGAGGGTTCGTCGGAGCAGCGCCGAGAGGAAGTTGATGCTACTTCTGTAAAACCGGGCCGAACGGCAAGATGCCTGCCTGTTCAGCAATGAACGTCATATGCTTTTTCAGCTCATCCAGCTCCAAAGTTGAAGCCTTTTCGTGGAAGATGGGTGGCAGCTTCTCGATCTTCGCCGCGCTTGATACAACAGCTCTGTAAACTCTCTGGAAGTCGTAACCATATTGGACTTTCAAATCCGGGTTTAGATGGTTCCGCTTCAGCTCTCTAAGCCTTGTGCGGAGCACTTGCACGTTGACGCAATAATTAGTGTGTCGTCCTCGCCGTCGTACAGAGATTTGCGGATGTTCAAAAGTGACCATTGAGGCTCGCCACTGGCCGGGTCTCCGACAAGAATGATGTTCCACGCCGAGGCCACGTATTGCCGGAGACGGGTAGCGATATGCTCAACCGAGGCATTGAACACGCGTTCCGCCTCCGCGTACTCTTGTGTAGCCTTGAGGATGTTCGTCTGTTCTAGAAGATAATTTGCTTGATTCTGTGCCTCGGTTGCCTGGGCTTGCATGACCACTCGGTTATGCTCGAATTCGCGTCGTGTAAGGGCAAGTTCCCGCCGCTGCTCCCGCTGCTTCGGTGGACTGGAGCAGGACGGCCACCACAAGCCAGACGAAGGCGAGGGGCGCTGAGACGCCCGCAGCAAAGTCGCCCCACTCGTTAATTTTGATCGGCGCATGGTTTCCGCAATGGAATTGCCAAGCGATGATGGCCGCTCCAATAAGCCAAAAGGCGGAAAATATCCCTGCGCCGACGAGCGTTGCTTTGGAGGATGCTGGGAGGTTGATGTTCTTCTCGTCTGGAAGATCGGGGTCGGACATGCATAATTCGATGCTAGTGAGGCGCCATAATTGTTCGGGATGCGAGGTAAAAGCAAGATGAACAAACAGGAGCGAAATAAGAACAGATTTGGCTGCGGATAACTCCGCCTGCTAGTTGTAGGCGCAGCCGGCGGACATTATTTTGGATGCAGTGATTTTCCCAGCCGAAGGAAAGTATATTGCCGGATTTCGAAAACTTCCCAGACGATGACGAGATTGCGCTTCTCCAGTACATTGAGGAGTTCACGGCACACTACCAACGGGACTGGGATGATGCGCCTGAGAACCAGGACGTGCGACCACTTGGCATAGAATTCATGAACAATGTTCTGTCAGCCGCCAAAGCATTAGACGTCCACGACTTCGATGGATGGCGCCTGCCAAACATGGAAGCCGCCTATGATGAAATCAATCAATTTAAGCTCTTCACCAAGAGCTACGTCATCAGGGCGCAGGTGAAACGCGCCCGCGCCGGTAAGGCGTTCTCGGTAATGCTGGACACGCCGACCAAGGAGCGCATCCACTCTCTTATCAACGGCATCCGCTCCCTGCTAGAGAAGGCCGACCTTGAGGAGCGCAAGCGTAACTCCCTCCTGGCCAAGCTCAATACCTTTGCTGCCGACGTGGATCGCAACCGCACTCGCTTCGATAACGCGATGGCATTCATCGTCGACGCGGCCGACACGGCGAAGAAGGTGGGCGAAAGCCTCAATCCCGTCAGCGAACTTATCAAGCGCATCAGCGAGCTGATAGGCCATGCTAAGGACTTGGAAGGGGAAGTGAAGCTTCCGCCGCCAATCGAGCGCAAGCGTATCGAGGGGCCAAAGGAGAAGGTTGAGCCGACATTCGGCCGTGCCCGTGATGAGGACCTCCCGTTCTGAGGCGCAGATGGGCAAGCCGCAGTCTTCCGCGCCTTTGGGCGTCATTGAATGTCATGCGGACGCCGCCATGCTTTGCCCTGCGGTACATGTATGACCAAAGACATTGATTACGACTATTACCTCATCATTGAGTCGAGCAACCGTGAGACGCTCGAACATCTGTGCAGGCTTCCCTTTGCGGACCTCCATGACGGAATAGATCCCGCGAGGAGGGGAGGCTATACGGCGGTGTTATGGAACAATAAAGTCGAGCGAAAGCAGATTAGGGCCTGGGCGGCGCGGTATTATCCCGCACATCTTCCTTACGGCATCCACATCACGGAGGTGACGTTCAGGGGGTACTGCCACTGGAACAAATAGCATCGGGATTCCATCTGCGCGTAAAGGTTCACTGACGGGTTCAGGCTGGACTGCGTGACAGACGCCGGCGCCCGCCGCATCTTCCCGCTGCGCTCACGCTGTCGGGCTGAATCCGCGGCAAGAACTGCGTCCTTCAGCGCCCGCGAATACGGATGCTGCGGGTTGTCCAGGACGGCACGGGCCTGTCCGCGCTCGACGATTTCGCCTTTGCGCATGATGATGTTGTTGTCGCTGATGCAATAGGCGGTGGCGAGGTCGTGGGTGATGTAGACGATTGAGAGCCCGAGCTCGTTTTTCAAGCGGCCGAAGAGATTGACGATGGCCATGCGCAGCGATGCGTCGACCATCGATGCCGGTTCATCGGCCACCAGGAGGCGGGGTTGCGGGATCAGCGCCCCGGGCGATGGCGACGCGCTGAAGCTGGCCGCCCGATAATTCGTGGGGAAACCGGCCTTTCACTTGTTCAAAGGTCAGGCCGACATGTATCAGTGCGGCATCCGCCATTCGCTCCGCCTGCTCTCGGTTCGGCCGCTTTCCCGAGAACGAAAAATTGCGGGCCGTCTCGAAAAGAAAACGATCGACACGCAGTAAGAAGCTCCGCAGAGCCCAGGGCGATAGCCGAAGCGGCTCGATGGGAGCGGGATTGCGTTGAGCGCGTGAACGGCGGTCAACTATCTGACCTGGCTGACTGGATAGATCCTCAGAATACCAAGGCTGTTATCAGTCGTGATCGCCGCAACACCCGCTTCATATGCGGCGCGGACGATCGCCTCATGCAATTTCTCGGGGTCGGTATCGCCGGTAAGGACCTCCAAACAGGTTCTCACCGCCGTGAAGAATTCTTCACCATCGTCGATGGGCCATTCCTTCAGCAACAGTTGGGCGGCCTCGCGAGCGGTGCAGATCACCTTGCGATCTTTCCCTTCGTCAAAAACAAGAATTATCGTTGGGAAGCTTCTCGACATATCGAACCTCATTGTGCCTGAACTCCGCGGGGCGGCCAGTGCCAATGCCGGGCGATGGTATCGCACCGAGATCGGCCACACATGCTCGTCAACCATCAGCCAGATTGGCTTTTAGCGCACGGGCTGCTGCCTCAAGGAGTCGCTTGAATTCTTCGGAGGTCACGCCATCGGCGCGCATCACCATGGCGATCAGTGGATCGCAAAGAGCTTCGGATATCGTCAGCTCATCGTTCTTTCCGGCAGTTGCGCCAACGGAGCAACAATATCCCGACGAAAATAGCGTGTTCATGGACATACCTTGCATTCGGTGTGTTCGCAGAGAGAACGCAGCTCGGCCTGATTGCCTTTGAGGTCCAATATCCATCGGCGTCCCCGTGCGGCCGAGTGTCTCGAAAGGCATTTTTGGGCAATCCGCGACACGGCAAGGCCGGCGATAAATGCGTTCTCGGCAGCGGCCGGTGGAGCGAGAAAGCCGTCGTCGGTTGTGACCTCGGCGCAATGGCAGAGGGGAGATGCGTCCTCATGCACTGCGACCGAGGGACCTGCCATGCCATGTGCTTGGGAGCGGCCGACATGCAGATAGGGCGGCAGGCCGGCTTTCGATGCGTGGCAGGCCGTCAGGAACTCTTGGGCCGGATGAGAATCGTCGCCGGCAAGAACGACGAACGGATTGTGGGCGTAATCTGCAATTAGTCGGAGCGCTGCGGCCCCTTCCGCAAATTCCGGCAGCGCGAAGACATTGGCCGAGAAACACGCGGCCAGACAGGTCGCCAGCTTGTCCGTCTTCAGCCGGCCGAGATCAGCTTCGCTCGCCCATGGCACATGGTTCAAGTTGTTCTCGTCGATATGATCCGCATCCACGAGAAAGAAATGGCGCGCGCCGTGGGCCGCAAGCTGGATGGCAATCTGCGAGCCCAAGCCGCCGCATCCAATAATGACGAAGTCGATTTCGCGAAAACCTGCGAAGTCGCGTTGACGATGGCGAAGAGGCGTCAGGAAGGCGTCGTCGTGATCCATTGCGGCGGAGACATATTCGTCCTCATCCGGCACATTGGAACGCTCCAACGAGACGCCGAACGCAGGCCTGGTAACATTGGGGCTCCGTTCCTCGGCAAGATCGACACTATTGCCGGTGAACAGAGCCCCTCTGCCGCCCCACCCCAGGCTGTGGGCGAAAAAGTTCGGGAAGTCGACGGGCGCACGGATTGCCGCTGACAATCGTCTAGACCGATAATTGACCATCAGATCGCCTCCATCTCGCTGGACGCAACTTGGCGGATCGTCGCGGCGTAGTGTCCGTAATCCTCGCCCATCGCATGGTCGGGGGTCTTCGCAATCACGTGGAATTTGCCGTCGTACCAGAGGCTGACATTGTCGCCGCTGTCATCAATCTCCCGCCGGCCCATCCGAGGATCGATCGGCTCCTTGCCGCGCAGCAGCATCTGTCCGATATCCCAGGCTTGGCGATCGAGAACTCGCTGGCACTCGGCCAGATGCGCCTGGCGGTGCGCAATGGGTTCTTCGGCAAGCAACTGGCTCACGAGGAACAAGATGCGACTGCTCCAGGAAGGAATGGCGGCGATGTCTGGGAGGTCGAGGAGGACATCGCCGCCGAGACGTTCGATACCTTTCCGAGCGATGTCGATGAGCGGGACTTGCCGCGCGGCATAGGCAATTATGAATGCCGTCTTCCAGGCGCGGCGCTCAGCATCCGTCTCGGTGGATAGGCATGCCATGCGCAAGGCGCATTCCCAGGGAATGGTGTAGGCCGTATGCAGGATGCTCTCGAGCGTCTGTAGGTCCTTCTTGTATGGGGAAACATATTGGAACTCGCCAGGCAGGGATGCCGCCGCCGAGGTCGTATAAAACCCGAGCAGGATATTCCCCGCCTCATGAAGCAATTGGGCCGCTGTCGCGGCATGATCGCCGGCGCGCAATCTCTCTCTGGAAAGGACGATGAGCGCGCTGCCCGGCAATTCGTTCGAACTCGAAAAGGAGCACTGCGGTTCGCGCCGGACACCAACGTAAAGCGTGTGCAGGCCGGCGATCAGACGCTGATGGCCGTACTCGTCCAAGTCCGCGATTAATGCGAAGGCCTTCTCCAGATGGTCGGCGATGCGATCCAGTTCCGCGTCGTCGGTGATCGGGCAGCCGGGCCGGGGATAGTCCGGCATGCATTGGCGCAGGAGGGCTTGCATGATACGGCTTCGCGCCGGACTTTCGATGTGCACAAGGCCGATGCCGCAAGAGAGCCGGCACGCTGGCTGACGTTCGAGTTCAAGATCCGATGCGATCAGATCCGGCTGCAGATAGCGGCCGACGACCTGCACATCGGGGCGGGCTGCCTGCCATTCCAGACTGCGCGCGAGCGCACCCATCCAGGCTGCAAGTACGGATGAACGGTAAGGGTCGGCGCCGACCGGTCCGGCAACCGCTGGCGGAAGCTCCGGCAGGCGCGTGTATCCGCCATCTGCAAGGTCGGGGAAATAACCTGACAATGCCTCTACCCCAGCCGAACAACCGGCGAGCTTCGAAGCCGCCGCAAGCGTGCGGCCATATTGGAAGCGTCGCTTCAAAAGGTTGCGTGTTGCTACGCGCTGCAGGGAGACGGTACTTGCCATCAGGGGATTGCGCTTGAGCAGGAGGCGCGCCTCATCTGCCAATTGTTGTATGCGGGTCGCGGACATCGGCAGCCTCCGTGAGTTTGTCTTCGGGCGGATCAAGATTGCATCTCGGGCAAAAATGCCGGAGTTCGAGACGACGTCGTCCGTCATCGGAACGTTGTGCGTCGTCTGTTGAGAGGCACTATCCCCCGAGGGCGTCATTCGCCCGCCAGTTCCGCGTTAAAAATCCGTAAAAATGACGTAAACAAAGAAAAAGCCTCCTCGATCGAGGAGGCTTGGAATTCTGGATAACGCAGCCGCGGGGTCAGATCGCCAGAGCCGCCTGCACCGCTGCCCGCGCATTCGGCAGGCCCGACCCGAAGAAATAGGCCATCTCGACGGCATCCTCGCTCTCGGCGTTCATACAATCCGCCGTCAATTTCCTCGTGCCGGGCGCGACAATGGCGTCCAGGCGGGACGCAGCTTTCAGAATCGATTTCACTTGAGGCCCCGAGAGGCGGTCACCGGCATTGTGGCGGCTTTTGTAAGCCCGCTGTATCAGGGCGCATAACCCGCCCACCTGCGCCGACGCGCCTGATGTGCCCCCGAAGGGAGTGTAGTATCCGCCTCCGATGCCCGGATTGGTTCCGAACGGCACGATGGCCGACCACGGATCGGAGCCCTGATTATAGCCGAAAATCCCCGACAGGTCCGTCGTCAGCAGCGAGAAGTGCGAATAGTAGTATTCCCGTGTTCGAAAAGCGCTGTAGTCGTGCTGCGCGGCAAATGGAGAAAGCCGGTCGAGGCGCAACTGATGCCTGTTGAAGACCTCCCCGTCGTCGGAGGGGGAGACTAACGTCAATCCTTCGCCGTAATTGCTGTAGCCCGAACGGAAACCTTCGACGGTAACGGCCCCAACTGCAATGACGCCGTTGTTGTCGGCGGCAAGACTTGCTGGATAGATCAGCTGGCTCTCGCCACTGTTTCCTGCGGCGCAGACGATCGGGATGTGCCGGCTGATGGCGAGGATGAGTTGCTTGAGGACATGCCACGGACGATCCGGATTGGAGCCTTTCTGCGCAGCCTTCGGCTCCAGTTCAGGTCCACCTTGATCAGCAAGGGCAATGCGCGCGAAGAGATTGGCGGCATCCTGGTTTTTCCATAATTCCAGGTCGGCCTTCAGCTCGTTCTTCGGATCGACGATGCTGCGTTTCGGGTCAGGCAGACCGCGCGGCAAGACGATCACATCTGCTTTCTGAAGATAGGCATAAAGGAAGGCCGCAATGAACTGCCTGACATCGTCTTCGAAGGACGTTCTGATCGAGATGAGCCTTGAGAAAGGATCAACGCCGAAATAGGGGATGACATTGCGATTGCCGCTGGTGCGCAGCTCGTCACTATCACCGTAGAAGGCTCCTTCCGGCGGAAGGCTTGGCGTGCCTTCTTCCGCAACAACGGCGGGTTCGCCGACGATCAGCCCTGCACAGCAGGTACCATGCGACGCAAACAGCGATTCCGGATTGTAGAGCCGCCGGAGAACACCCTCCGAAGTGGCATATTCGGCAACCAGGTCACTGAGATAGTCCCGGTCGTCATTCGAAAGGCCGATATTGCCGAGCGGAGCGATGTCGAGCCCGGCAAAGAAGGCATGTCTTTCCTCGCGGTCAAACGACGTCGTCGTATCGAGTATTTCGAGTACACGCGCGCCGTAACGATGGGTCGTCAAATCGATTGACGCCTCGCGGTCAAGCCGGGTTGCCAGATTGGGATGATCCGGAGATACGCCGACATCGATCAGCGCGACCCGCGCGGGTCGCAACGGGCCGGCGGAAGCGATAGCATCCCAGACCGTGCCGGTGATGAGGGGGTCGGGGAGCGCGCGTACAGCGCTCGCATCGAGCGCCGGTGGAGCAGGCGGAGCCGATCCATATTCCGCGTCGACCACGCCAAGGGCAGTCAGGTGCCAGAGATAATAGTAGTTGATCGGTGCGGGCTCAGGCATTTGTGTTTGATCCGTCATGTTCATGATCCCTATTGTGTAACTGGCGATTTCAGACCCATTCGTCGTGTACGGCCTGGAACAGAGGACCGAACGCGTCGTGGAGGTAGGGAGCGAAACGCCGGGCGAGATCTCGCCCTGCCTGCGTATCGCTCGGATAGTGCAGGCCGGCCCATTCGCGATTTTCGGCGACGTTCTGGGCGATGCGGGCAAGCTCGTCGGTGGCCGGATGTTCCGGCAGGATCGTCGAGAACGCAAAGGCGATCGAAAAGCACTGGAACGAATGGTTGCTGGGATAGGACTCGTGGACCGGCACGGCCAGCAACGGCCGCAGCATCGGCTCGAACTGGTTTGGCCGCAGCCGGTTGAACTGGCTCTTGTAGATCAGTCCGACATATTCGCAGGCCGTCAGGATCGCCTGGAAAAGGCCTTCCGTCTGCTCGAAACCGCCGAGATCCTCGATATGCAATGCGCGGGTGAATTCCCCCACGGAGATCGTCGACTCGATTTGGATATCGGGCAGGCGTCGCACGCGTTCGCGGTCGCGGCGTTGCATAGAGAGCAGCACCGTCGTTTCGAGGCGGGTATAATCGGGGCCTGGCGGCGGAAGTATATCCAGCATTTCCCAGGTGAAGCGCCGAGCCGCGGTATAGGCGTTGCGTGATGGTTGCTGGTGCAGCCTGCGCAGCTCGAAGGAGGGAATAAGCTGCGACACGCCGAGGCTGCCGCCGTCCATCGTCGACTTGTTCTTGTTCTTATTCTTATTTTTGTTCTTGTTTTTGTTCAGCGACGCCTTGTTGAGCACCGACTTGTTTGCGACGCTCTTGTTGAGGACCGAGGCTACGGCCATCGTCGCCATCATGGGCCCGGGCAGGGGCGATCCATCGTCATCCGTGCCGAGGAAAAGCACAGCTTCGGGGGCTTCATCAGGTGCAGCCGGTGATGCACCGGCGAGAGGATCAGCACCGGCATCGTCCCTGGGTTCGCATGGAAGGACCGTATCCGGCTCAATCCTGAATTTATAACTGTTTAGAAATGAAACAATTTTCGATTGCGATTCCTCAGTAGTGTCCGCTTCCATTGGAGCCTCCTTGCGCGATGATGTGAAGATTTGTCCGGAGTTCAGCGCAGCTTGGCGCCGGCCTTGAGCAGGCCGTCGATCAAGATCTGGCCGCCGCCTGTGTCGAGCAGCGGATAGCCGCTGCCGCGGAAGGCGTTGATGGAGAAGCCGCCCTCGACCGCCTCAAGACGCTGCAGGTAATACCGCGCGCCGCCGAGATTGTTGGAATGGGCGTGACTGGAGGCAAGATAGCGCAGCAGACTGTTGAAGTTCGGCCGTGCCCGCAGGGCTTCTTCGCCTGCAGCTATGGCTGCGGCATGATCGCCCGCAAGCGCTGCCGCAATGCATTTGGTCGTATCGAAGTAATATTTATGCGGACTGTAGACGCCGAGCTCTTGTACCCAACGCGCCATGGCCACCGCCTTGTCGGGCTGGCCTGCATAGCAGTGCAGCATCGCGTAGAGGTCCCAACTGAGCGGCAGGGCCGGATTCAGGCGGATCGATTTTTCGAACAGGTTGGCCGCATAGTCGTATTCGCCGAACAGGA
>Ga0102590_1004490_pt1 | contig 11791 bp, 17 predicted proteins | sample AraplaMF_Col_mMF_FD_76859 | JGI IMG/M metagenome (GOLD analysis project Ga0102590, IMG submission 76859) | Arabidopsis root microbial communities from the University of North Carolina, USA - plate scrape MF_Col_mMF | ecosystem: Host-associated > Plants > Roots > Endosphere | place: USA...
GGTTGCGCTATGTTTAATGCGCAAGTTAAGAATGTACGCTACTGCGAGATTTTTTCTTGCGGCGTCAATATGTGTTGCCCTTGTTCTTATGTTTTCTCTCACGCCCGCCGGGGTTCGCGCGGGCGACTACGTGGTTGCGTGGGCATTTGATGCCGGCGACAAAAAATGAAATGGGGACACGAGCGGATTGCATCTACCGAGAATATTTGCACCATAAAGTCCGAGAACTCTGACTTTGATGTCAGCCTGATATTTTGGAGTCCAGGATACAGTGTTGCAAGTATTTCGTATCTCTTGGGGCCTCGGCTGCTGCTGCTTTCCGCAAGGCGAGAGTTGAACGCGGCACCGGATCGTTAATCCGGCTCACCGTGTTTGAAGGTCGGGCACGCAGAGGAGATGAGTACGTTCTGCACACGCCGGTTGGCTGCTTGTATCTTCATGAAGTAAGCGTGGTTCTTGAAAATTCGACGGGCGGCGCAACTACGGCCAGTGCGAGGGCAAGCAAGCGGATGATGCGAATTTTTTCGACGTGTATTTTCATCCTGCTCGCCTGGTCCGTGGCACATGCCGCTAACGAGGAGTTTCCGGCAAAATTCCGTGGCCTGTGGGGCAACAGCAAGGAGACCTGCGATGCTTTGAGAACGGATGATCCGGCCTTCCTTGACCAAGCTAAAGATTTGAAGTGGCTAAAAGTGACAGCCACGAAGGTTCTCGGTTCTATGCAGGGCCGCTTTTTCCGTGAGACGCCGGCGCAGACGATAGATAGCGCGCCGGCGGAGTTGTCGTTCGAAATGCAGGCGCTGGACGAACCGGGGGCCATGGTTGGGCTAACCCTGTCCGCGGATGGCCGTCTGCATGAGACGATTGGCGGGACAGTCTTTCTGTCCTGCTCGTCCGCGCTTGCCGAGGGCAAGGAGTTTCCTCAGCGGATGCGTGGCTTTTGGGCAGACAAGAAAGCCACCTGTGACGTTCTTAGAACGAAGGGGCCGGCCTATCTTAGCAAGGATCAGAGGTGGCTGAAGATAGCAGCCGCGGACGTACTTGGATCGAGCCAGGGTCACCTTCTTCAAGAAAGACTACCTGCCCAAATGGTGAATGGAGCGCCAGCGGAGCTGTCAGTTGAAATTCAACTGCTGAGAGAGCCTAGATTGCCTGCGCATCTGGAGGACCTAACCTTGTCGTTTGATGGCCGCCTTTACGAAACAATCGTCGGCGCTCGCGCGTCCGGAAGTTATGAGCGATGCCAGTTTGCGGAACCTCGCGGCAGCAATCCCTGAAGCAGCACCCTTGAAATCCGGACGTCCCCGATGCGAATTATTTTGACGTTGGTAGTGGTTTTGCTGAGTTGCGCATCTTCTCGGGCTGCAAACGAAGAGTTTCCGCAGCAGGTGCGAGGCATTTGGGGGGATTCGAATGAGACGTGCGTTATCTTGAAAACCAAGTCCCCGACGGATCTTGGACGGGACCAGCGTTGGCTCAAAATAACGGCCACGGATGTGCTGGGTACGACGCAGGCGCGTTTTCTCCGGGAGAGGAAAAGGCTGCCGGTTCAAATGGCGGGCGATGCTCCAATAAAATTCCTGGTCGAAGTTCAGATGGCAGATACGTTTGGGCTAATTGGTGAACTCACGTTCAAGGGTAATAACGGCCTTTATCTATTGGAGACGATCATCGGCGCCCGTGCATCGAGATATTACCAAAAATGCTAGTCGGTGTTGGCTTGTTAGCGGTGTGGCGCGATGATGCTTCCGCCGATACGCTTCCTGACATGCCGTTTGCGGGCTGGGCGGTATGACTGACAGGCCTGCGTGAAGCGCCAGGCAACAGGTTCAGAAAAATCCGGAAGCGCGCAATAACGATAGCGCGCGCTCAACCAAAATCCGATGAGGCGCCGATGAGTTCCTGCTCTCGGGGCGGGAACCCTGTGCTCGACCGACCAGTAGACCAGCGCCATCGCCAGCAGCAATTGAGGTCATCCGCGAACTGGCGCCCAGTGAACATAATCAGCCGCACGAGGCGCATAGATGAATTTCCGCGACGCGTACGAATTTGATCCCGAAACCTACGCTGGCGAAGGCGGCCTGCTCGCCAGATTGCGTGCGCTGCTGCCGCAGCAGGAAACCTATGGTAGCGCAACACCGAATGCTGCGCGTGAAGCGATTTCAAGCAGGTTTGGCAGCCCGCAAGGCGGCTTGCTTGCCAGATTGCTCGCTTTGCAGGGGGAGCAGAGTCGATATCAGCCAATGCCAGAGAGTGGCGGACGGTCGCCATTGGCGGCCCGAGATCCGAATTTCAGGCAACCATCGTGGGCTCCTGCAGTCATTCGACCACAAGGTGCGATCGGCCCTTCCAATCTCACCGACGATCAATCAACCCCGACCCTCTCTCCGTTTAGTGAGGGCGCCGGGCTCGATTTGCTGCGGACCTCGCAACTGCAGCAGGGGCAGTATCAGCAGACTGCTGCGAATAACAAGGCTTCACAGCGGCGCATACTTGCTCAATCGATTATAGATGTCAGCCGCAGACTGGGGATCGAACCGGAACACCTCGCGACAGCCATCTCCTATGAGACTGCGGGCACCTTCGATCCCTGGAAGACAGGACCGATCACAAAACAATACGGTCAGCATCGCGGACTGATTCAATGGGGTGAACCGCAGGCTAGGCATTATGGCGTCACAAAAGACTCGACCATCCGCGAACAGATGGAGGCCGTTGGAAAATACCTCCGCGACAGTGGCGTGACGTCACGCATGGGATTATTGGATATCTATTCGGCCATTAACACGGGGCACGTCGGCCGCTATGACCTCAGCGATGCAAACAACGGTGGCGCTCCGGGCACCGTCGCTGACAAGGTCGACGGAATGGGAGATCATCGGCGCAATGCTTCACGGCTCCTGGCGGAGGCACCGAAGGCATTCCCGGCTGCTCCCGAAAAACCCGTCCGGATACTTTCACGACGGACAGGTGGCGGATCATACTCATACGATAGCGACACGCCAACACCGGAGTGGACCGTTCCATCTCTTATCTTTGATCCGCGCCGATAGTCGTTCGGATGAGGGAAGAGAACGTTCGCGAATCCAACGACTGCGGGCGCCTCTCAATGTCTGCATCGGCCGAGCTTGTTTGCGTGGCTCCGAGGCGCGTGCATGAGGTCTGGCCGCATGTCAGCCCGCTGCTGAGATCGGCATGTACGCGAACCAGGCTCAACGCGTTCGCTGATATCGAGGCAGACATTCTTGCTGGCCGCAGCCTGCTATGGATGGCCTGGAGCGGATGTGCGGTTGAGGCAGCCGCCGCGACTATCCTGATCAACTCGGAGGCCGGCAAGGTCTGCATCATTACGGCGTGCGGCGGCAGCAACATGAACCGCTGGCTTCCCCTGGTCGGACAGATCGAGCGTTACGCCAGCCTCGAAGACTGCGCGCGGGTGCGCATCTACGGCCGTAAGGGATGGCTGCGCGTACTCGACGGCTATGAGCAAAAGCACATCATCATGGACAAGGAATTGAACCGATGAGAACCATCAATTCCGCGACGCGTATGAATTCGATCCCGAAAGTTATGCTGAAGGCGGCGGTCTGCCCGGGTTGCTGAGGCGGGCTATGCAGCAGCAGAGTGTTCAGCAGCAAGACGCCGATTTTGGTTCAGCTCCGAGCAAATCGTCGGAATACAATTCCGAAAGCTTTGGCAGCCCGCAAGGAGGCCTTCTCGGCAGGCTTCGGGTCCTGCAAGCGGAGCAGAGCCAGTATCAGCCAGACGCTGGCGAACGAGCGCTTCCTGATCCAAATTTCCGGCAGCTCTCGCGACTTCCGAACGGCGGCCGGCTGGCGACACCTGCTTTTTCCGAGTTGCCACCGGCGTCTGCACAATCTGTCCAACAGTTCGAGGCCGATCAGGCGCAACAGGCGAGAGAGGCCGCGGCGGCGCGAATGGTGCGCGGAGTGAGAAGTATTGGCCGAGCGGAAGGGCCGCCACCGGATCCAATCGACATTGCGAAGTCGGCTAGTATCGGCCTAGCCAATGGCGCGGTCAACATGGCGGGGATTCCAGGAGCGATTGCGACGGGATTCGGATACTTGCCGAACAACCTGCTGCTGAATGAGCTCGGGCGTGTGAGCGGGCTTGGGCGATTCGCTCCTGACGAGCCGGATTGGATCGGGCGACGTGCAACGGCGGATAGTATCCGGAAAGGCATCGAAACGCTCACCGGGGAATTCTATCAACCGAAATCCAGGACGGGACGCTATGTGGAGACGATCGCCGAATTTGTTCCGGCCATACTTGCCGGAGCGGGATTTGCCGCACGTGCCGGCGGACCTGCGTCGGCTGCGGCGCTCAGCGAATTGCCGGGAGCGATAGCGAAACACGCGATTGCTCCTGGGATCGTGGTTCAAGGCCTTGAAGATGCCTATCCGGAGAGCAAGGCGGGACCGCTGCTGCAGAAAGCCTATCCGGCGGCGCGGCGCATTCTCCCTGCTGTACTTGGGGCAACGCGCTATTTCGGCCGGTAAATGATACACGACATTGGGCTTCGGCTGCGTGTTGCCTAGTGATGGTGGCCAAAAGCACGGAGCATCCGATAAGCAAGGCTGATGAGTTCTCTGACCGTTTTCGCCGCCGGCCAGCGTGCCGCCGCCATCTCGAACAGGGCGTCGTAGATTACATGGCATGAGAACATCCAAACATAGGTGCCGAAGAGGAGCAGACCTACGCAAACAATCGCGCCCGTGCCTTCCGGAAAACGAAACCCGCTAACATATACCGAGCCGAATGCGATGGCTGGCCATGCGAAGAACCACACCACGCAATATACTAGCGCTCGACGCAATCGCTCGAGACGCTGCTCGGCGGTGTCTGTTCGGTCGTCTGCTGTGAGAGGTTTCTCTGCATTGAGCGCATGCTCTTCGCGTTGGTGCCTGCGGTCTTGATCTCTTCTAAGCCGTAATCTCATTTCGGAGTTACCCCGCAGGTGACGCATGTCGCGATGATCCCCGATACGGCTGCGACGTCGCGCATCGAGTGGCCGGCGTTTCGCCGGGCTTGCTGCAATGGCGCTTCGGCTCGGTGCGTGTTGCGTGCCGCGGCGATATCGGAGTCAGTCGTCGCTTGCCAACCGATGGTGGGGAAGAAAAATAGCATGATGGAAAGTTTGACAATCTCCTGACGGATCATCATTCCCTGCGAAATCTCGCCGATGGGCGGAAGGCGGTGAAGAAAAACGGCTGCTCCTTATTCGGCGATAGTGGCTCCGTTATCGGCGACAGGAAGTTCGGCTGCGCTTCGATCAGAAGCTGTGAATCCTACAGGGCATCCGTCGTGGTTGACAATGTTATCGTTTTGTTCTAACGAAACACAAGCGATCTTTTCGCAAGAGTGCAGGCATCTCATGTCGCGCCGCCGGGATGATCGAGCTTTCCATCGCAGGCATTTGGGCGCACCGGCGACGCGCGATGCTGGCTTCAGTGGCAGTGGGGCCGGCATTGGGACGCTCGCGCTTCGATTATCGGCATTCGAAACTTCGTGACTCTTTGCGCCGTCGCATTTGCTGGTTGTAGCGCGGAGATTTCGATGGTCGAAGTCTCGGACACCTAAATATGTAGCTTCTACCGCGGCATCGAAATTTGTCAGGGAATGACCAAGCGCCCCATGGCGCTCGATCTCGACAATCGCGTCTTGTGTTTTGATGGCCGGATTCGGTCACAAGGGCTGTATCTCCTCCTTTCGATAATCCCCTACAAAGCACTGTTGTGAGAAGAATCCTCCTGAATAGGTTTTCGGAAAGAGGGGATACCCGCCGAATTTATTGTGGACCTGGAATCCGCGGTACTTCCCAAGCAAGATCAAGACGAAGATTACCTATGAGGCTTACCCGCAGAGCCAGGACGAAGTTGATGTGTTGGCGGGAATGGCCGCAGATCCGCGTGATCTACGACCCCTTGAGTAAGTCGTCGCAAATGACGCGGATATTCATGGATCATTTGGCGGCAGGTCGATGCGGCATTGTAGGATGCCGATCTTTGGCGTCGGTTCAACCGGCCAGCCGCGCCGCATCGTAATCGTAAAAATCACACCTGGGCGACAGCAAGACCGCGCGCGAGCTTTGCGCAAGGGCGTTGCCCATGCTCGTTACCAACAAACGTTATCGAAAAGGAGCATAGCCGATGGGCGGACAATCGTCATCGACACAGACCCAGCAGTCACAGACTGCTCCGTGGCAGGCGGCGCAGCCGATGCTGCAGGGTATTCTCGCACAACTCAGCAAGGGCTTGAACAACACAGGTCTGACCGCAGCAGAGACCGGAGCGATCGACACCCTAGAGAGCAACGCCGCCAAGGGAAATCCATATGCCGGGCAGATCGACGCATATGCGAAGTCGCTGTTGAGCGGCGGCGGCGCCGACGCACAAGCCGGCAATCTCAAGGACAATCTCGACGCTTTCCGGGGGCAGCTTACACCTTATGCCAATGGCAGCATGGTCGGCAACAATCCCGCGCTCGCCGCGCAGCTCGCGCAGATCCGGGACGATGTCGCCAATTCCGTGAATGGCCAGTTCGCTGCCGCCGGCCGCGACTTGAGCGGCGCCAACCTGATGGCCTACGGGCGCGGCGTGGCTGCCGGGCAAGCACCGGTGATTGCCGCGCAGTACAACCAGGACGTCGCCAACCAGATTGCCGCCTCGAATGCCCTGTACAATGGCGGTAACACCACGGCCGGCGCGCTCTCAGGCCTTCAACAGAACTACCTTGCCAATCAGGGGCAGGGCGTTGCGGCGGCGCAATCGGCGCTCGACGCGCAGAACTACGGCGCCAACGCAACGCTGGCGGCGGAAGCGCAGCGCCGCGGCATTCCGGTTCAGGCGCTCGGCCTGCTGGCGCAGATCGGTGTTCCCATTGCCGGACTTGGAAACCAATCCAATAGCACTTCCACCAAGACGGAGCAGATGTCGGGCGTGGACCAATTTAGCAAGATCGCTGGCGGGATCAGCAGCTTGTTGTCGGGCTTCGGCAACTATCAGAAATCCGACGCGCGCCTGAAGGAAGACATCACGCCTGTCGGCGCTCTGTACGATGGCACGCCGGTCTACGGCTATCGCTACAAGGGCGCACCCGCCTATCACATCGGACTGATGGCCCAGGACGTGGAAAAGACCGTGCCGCATGCCGTGATCGAGATCAATGGCTACAAGGCGGTCGACTATCGCGCAGCGACCGAGGCTTCGCGACGCATTCACGAGTGCGGCTGATCGCTGCCGTCCCGGTATCAGCAGTTCTCATCACCAAGACGCAGGGAACAACATATGACAACCGAAACCGACTCCGCACTGACGGGAACGGCCTACGAGCTCGCCAACGCCGGCTATGCGCCGATGCCGGACCCGCAAGAGGAAAAAGAGCGCGAAACGATCGGCGGCGACAATGCTTCGCTGCGCGAGGCGGCCGCGCAGCGGGCGGAAGCGCCGAGCGATGCGATCGTCCGCGCCTATACCGGACCGGACGGAAAGCCGGCAGCCGCGAATGAGGCCGTCACGCTTGCTCGAGCGAGCCGCGACTATGCCAATGCGACGGCGGCCGAACGGTTGATTGCGGAAAGTGAAACCTCAGAGGCTCTTGCCGAGCGCGTCGATGCATTGCGTGCGGCGGCGCTGGCCAAAGATCCGGGAGCCGCCGAATTTTTCGGGTTCGAGACGCCGCCAACGACGGCCGAGGGGGCCGCCTCCGCCAACGAAGCTGACGGGCCGGGAAGGGAGCCGTTGGAGCAAAGCGGTGATCCCGCGGTGCCCGGCCTCGATCCGGAAATCGAGAAGGCGTTACAGAATCCGCAGGTGCGCCACGCGATCGAGGAGCAGCTCGGCGAAGTTGAACAGACCCGACAATCCTATCTCGCCGGCCTGGCAGCCGCGACGCAGATCGCCCAAGTCAGCTTTCTCAGTCAGTTTCCCGAACTGGCGGCAGTCCTCCCGGAAAATCTGCCCGGCGCGCTGGAGCAGCTGTCGCGACAGGATCCCGAAAAGTTCGAGCGCGTTCGAACCATGGTGACGGCTGCCGAGCAACTGCTTGCCGAGCAGCACGCGGAGAATGGCCGCCAGGCTGAATTGAATCGACGGAATTTTGAAAGCTACGCGCGGTCCGAGGACGCGCGATTCGAGATCATGATGAAGGACGAAACCGTGGAGACGCAGGCAGCGGTCGGCGCCGAAATTCTGGCTTCCGCCAGGGCAAGCGGTATCGAGCCCGCCGAGCTGAGCCGTCTGTTCCGCAGCGAACCGCTGATGCGGAACGCGGTCTTCCAGCGGATGATGTACGATGCCGGAAAATTCCGCCTGATGATGAAGGCGAGGGATGCGGCTGCCGCAAGACCGCTGCCGCCAGTGGTGCGGCCCGGCACCTCGCGGACACCCTCGGAACGACAGCAGGCCGATCTGCGAACGCTCAGCGCCAAACTCTCAAGCTCCGGCGACATCAAGGATGCGGTGGCGCTCTATCACGCGCGGAAATCCGGCAGGCGCTGACAAGATGTTGCCGGATGAGGAGGCTGAGGATCGGGCATAGACGGCTATGTCGAGCGCTGGTCGGCCCGTTACGGGCTCATCTTCTTCTGCCCGTCGAAATCTACTTCCAAGCGATGCTGGCAATTAGATGGCTTCGCTGGTGGGCGTTGATCCCACGAGTCCGACGCGACCACAGCAGGGGGTGGCTATCGGCAGTAACTCATTGAAGCAAAGACTTCTCCCGCCTTGGGTCTTCTTTGGTTCGCCATAAGTGCACGGACTACGTCTGTTCTGCCCGTTCGTTCGGGATGTCCAGGTGCGTGGCCCTCAGCCGCGACGTTTTCCTACGTCGAGCCGGGACGCCTTATCAAATCTTCGCGCCATTTCGCGGAAATGGCAGATTTTGGGTCATGGGAAATTACCGATGCAGGATAATCGCGACTTTATCGAGCGAGCCGAAGCCGCGGCCGACAAGGTGCCCGGCGGCTCGATGACAACTGAAGAAATAGCGACGAACTTCGCACTCTACGGATTGCAAAAGCGTGCAGAAGCTCTCGAGAGATTTGATAGCGAGCTACGCGGCGAGATCGATTCAAGTCCACACACCCTGCGCCGGCGAGTGCAGTTAATGGCACTCCGCAAGAAGATGGGCGGCATCCACGAAGCGCTGCGCAAGGCAAGGCGCTAGAACACCAGATGCGTCCAATCGTAAACCCGGTGCTTGCCGCATTGGCACAGGCGCGGCTGCGCGCTGCGCCAATGTTCGCAAAGTGGTGTGAGCTTAACGGCCTGTCGCCTTGTCCTGCGGCGCCGGTGCATGTTGCACGCTTCGTCGCGGACTGCGCGCCGCTCGGCATTGAGCGGTTGTGGCCGGCCATCCGGGATATATCCCAGTTGCATGTTTCCGCTGGGTTCGCCGATCCTACTCTCGGCGGCGTGGCGGCCAAAGCGATCGGCGATCTGGCCGGAATAGAGCCGCCACGCTCCTGGCCCGCCGGCCATAAGGAGCGCTTCAAATCATTGCCGTATGACCTGCAGGTCTACGTCGCAGCCCATGAGGCGCAGCGCGAGAAGGCGCTGCGGCGGGCCCAGAACGAAGCAGCCAGCGCCAGGCAAAAGTTGGCTGCACACCTGAAGAGCGAGACCCGTTCATATGAGGAAAGCAGATCCGATGAAAGCGACACGCCTCCCAACACTTGAGGACCGCATTCGATCAATCAGAGCCGAAATCGAGGCAATCATCGCAGAACGTGTGGCAACGGTGGCGAAGGAGAGCCCCGGTGTTCCGTCCGGCGTGATCCGGAATCTCCTGACCGCGCGGGCACCTGCGTGTCCGTGCGCGCAGTACCTCGAACTCGACAGCAAAGCATGACCGGCAATTTTGCGGTGAATGGAGCACGAGCATGACCCTCTATAAATGGTCGCAAACCGCCGCCAACAACGCGACTGCGGATTCTTCGATCAATTGGCAGGAGGGGCAGGCACCCTCCAGTGTGAACGACTCGGGCCGCGCCATGATGGCGTCAATCGCGAAACATCGAGATGATATTGCAGGTGCGATCGTCACGGGCGGCACGGCGACGGCCTACACGGTCACGTCATATGAGACGTTTGACGCACTCGCGCGCCTCAATGGCCAGATCATCGCGTTTACGCCGCATGTAACGAACGGGGCGACGGTGACGCTCAACGTGGATTCTCTGGGAGCCAAGCCGTTGCGATCGGCGCCGGCGATGGAGTTGCTGCCGGGAACACTGATCCAAGGCACACCGTATTTGGCGCTCTACAATCATTCGGATGCGGTATTTTATCTACAAGGGTTTTACGGCAATCCATACAATGTGCCATTGGCTGGTGGAATGGACTTCTGGGGGGCGACTGTCCCCAATAGCTCTTTTGCATTTCCGGCCGGGCAAGCGATCAGCCGGACAACTTACGCTCCGCTGTTTGCGATTATGGGCACAACCTATGGGGTTGGCGACGGTTCTACGACGTTCAATCTGCCTGACAAGACCGGCCGCGTTTCGGCGATGAAGGAAAGTCTTGCCACGCGATTGACTTCTAGCTACTTCGGCGGGGCCTCAACAAACTTAGGTGCTGTTGGTGGTGCCGAGAGCCTAGCACTCTCGATCGCACAACTTCCTGCTGGCATCACTTCCAGTGGCATCAACAGCATCAGCGTCACATCGACGGTGCAGACGCCGCAGAGCGGTACCATGGGGGCGACGCAGGGAGGCCTTCAAACCACCCCCATCAATGGTACATACGGAATTGTGACTTCCACGGGCAGCAATTCCATCAGCGTTACTTCAAACAATACCAGCGGTATTGCTCATCGCACGGTGCAGCCGACAATCATCTGCAACTATATTATTCGAATTCTCTAACCCCATGCTTCCGAAAAGGGTATCGCACCATCCGATGCCCAAAAATACAAATTATGACGATCTATGTATATCGTCTCGAAGACCCTTACGTTCTTAAAATGGGGCGTAAAGAATCTCGCGAGGTCTTCCCTGGATTTGAATTCATATTCGTGGTGAGGAAGCATCTTTTTTCCATCCGAACGCTCAACTATGGTGAAGCCAGACAAAATGCCATCCTCGGTCAGCCGCGTCTTGATATTAGCCATAATTGAGGCGATTTCAGATTCAGTGAAATGCTCTATCGCCGCATCCCAAACGACGTTGTCGAATACACCGTCCGGCATCTGAGTCCGGATATCGGCTAGCTCGTATGTGATATTATCAGCGCAGAAATTTCGTTTTGCATACTGGATAGCCTTGGGATCGAAATCAACCGAGGTCATTGAACCAACGCGAGCGCTATAGAAATAGTGCGCGTTGAATCCGTCGCCACAACACAGTTCTAAGGCTCGACATCCGGGCTTCATCGCTAGCAGAGAGAAGACGCCGCGTTCTACCCAATGAGGTGATCGCTTCGCCTTCCACATCCAATATAGACCGATCTTGTGTTCGAAGAATTCCGGTACCGGATAGATTCCCCATTGGGCCAGGAACAAGCGGTGGTGGGCAGCCGCTGCCCACCACTCTGAAAGCCGAGCTTCAAGCGAAAAGAGAGTTTCGAGAATCGGCTTCGCGAACGTGAGCTTCTTTCTAAAGACTTCAACTACGGACATACTTGATCTCCTTTGTAGCCCTTCCTACACAACCACCCCGAGAACATCAATGATCGACCTTAACGCCCTCATTGCGGCGAACGCGAAGCGCTGGGCAAATGCCAAGTTGACGCGGAATTTCACGGCCGTTGCCCGTCATCTGGTCGCTCCGAAC
>Ga0102590_1004493_pt1 | contig 11788 bp, 7 predicted proteins | sample AraplaMF_Col_mMF_FD_76859 | JGI IMG/M metagenome (GOLD analysis project Ga0102590, IMG submission 76859) | Arabidopsis root microbial communities from the University of North Carolina, USA - plate scrape MF_Col_mMF | ecosystem: Host-associated > Plants > Roots > Endosphere | place: USA...
ATCCGAAGCCTGGTCGGCCCTTTTCTCCGAACCGATGAGCGACCTCGTGAAGCGCTACACCTCCAGCGTCTTCTTCGACAAGCGCCTGTGGCAGGCCGACATCCAGGGCTCGCTCGCCCATGCCGGCATGCTCGCCGCACAGGGCATCATCAGCGTGCAGGACCACGCCGCCATCGAACGCGGGATGGCGCAGATCCGTTCCGAGATCGAATCCGGCGCCTTCGAGTGGAAGCTCGACCTGGAAGACGTGCACCTGAACATCGAGGCGCGCCTGACCCAGCTGGTCGGCGACGCCGGCAAGCGCCTGCACACCGGCCGCAGCCGCAACGACCAGGTCGCCACCGACGTGCGCCTGTGGCTGCGCGGCGAGATCGACCTGATCGGCGACCTGCTGGTCGAGCTGCAGAAGGCGCTGGTGGACATCGCCGAGAAGAACGTCGACGTGATCCTGCCGGGCTTCACCCACCTGCAGGTGGCGCAGCCGGTGAGCTTCGGCCACCACATGCTTGCCTACGTGGAAATGTTCAGCCGCGACGCGGAGCGCATGAGCGAGGTCCGCAGGCGCGTCAACCGGCTGCCGCTGGGCGCCGCCGCGCTGGCCGGCACCAGCTACCCGCTGGACCGCGAGCTGGTCGCCAGGACGCTGGGCATGGACGGCGTCTGCCAGAACAGCCTGGACGCGGTGAGCGACCGCGACTTCGCCATCGAGTTCACCTCCGCCGCCAGCCTGTGCATGGTGCACGTGAGCCGCATGAGCGAGGAACTGATCCTGTGGATGAGCCAGAACTTCGGCTTCATCCAGATCGCCGACCGCTTCACCACCGGCTCATCGATCATGCCGCAGAAGAAGAACCCCGACGTGCCCGAGCTGGCGCGCGGCAAGACCGGCCGCGTGGTGGGCCACCTGATGGCGCTCATCACGCTCATGAAGGGCCAGCCGCTGGCCTACAACAAGGACAACCAGGAAGACAAGGAGCCGCTGTTCGACACGGTCGACACGCTCAAGGACACCCTGCGCATCTTCGCCGAGATGATCGGCGGCATCACCGTGAAGCCCGAGGCCATGGAAGCCGCCACCCTGCGCGGCTACGCCACCGCCACCGACCTGGCCGACTACCTCGTGAAGAAGGGCCTGCCCTTCCGCGACGCGCACGAAACGGTGGCCCACGCCGTGAAGGCCGCCACCTCGCATCAGGTCGACCTGGCCGAGCTGCCGCTGGCCGTGCTGCAGCAGTTCAACCCGAGCATCGAGAAGGACGTGTACGACGTGCTGAGCCTGCGCGGCTCGCTGAACGCGCGCAACATCCTGGGCGGCACGGCGCCGGCGCAGGTGAAGGCGCAAGTGGCCCGCCACCGCGCCCGCCTCGGCTGAGCGCGGCCGCAACTGCAGCAGCGGCCGCGCCGTGTTCTACGCCATCCCGCTCGAGAACAAACCGAGCTGGCGCAATCCGCCGTGGATGACGGTGCTGCTGATCCTCGTGAACATGATCGTGTTCTGGGGGCCGCAGCGCAGTGAAGAAAAAGGGCAGGAGCGCGCAGCCGCCTATTACGTGAAGAGCGCGCTGCCCCAGCTGGAGCTGCCCGCCTTCGTGGAGTGGCTCGAGAAGACCGACCCTCAGCGCGGCAAGCTCGCGCGCCGCATGCTGCGCCACGAGGAGGCCTATCCGCAGCTTCTCGAGGGCCTGCAGAACGACCGCAAGTTCCTGCAGAAGCTGCGCGCCGACGAGATCATCAAGCCCGACAACCCGCAGTACGACGAGTGGAAGCGCGCCCGCCAGCAGTACGAGTCGATGCTGCCCGCGCCCTTCACCGAGCGGTGGGCGCAGAGCTACGCGACGGATGCCGAATTCAGGCCCTGGACCTGGATCACCAACGCCTTCCTGCACGGCAGCACCGGCCACCTGCTGGGCAACATGCTGTTCCTGTTCCTCTTCGGCTTCTCGGTCGAGCTGGCGCTGGGGCGCGGCACCTACCTCGCGTTCTACCTGCTGGGCGCGGTCGGCGCCTCGGTGCTGGCCGGCTGGGCCTATGCCGGCGGCACCTACGGGCTGGGCGCCTCGGGTGCGGTCTCGGCGCTGATGGGCATGTACGCGGTGATGTACCGCCTGCGGCGCATCCGCTTCTTCTACCAGCTGTTCTTCTATTTCAACTACGTCACCGCGCCGGCCCTGCTCCTGCTGCCGGCCTGGATCGCCAACGAGCTGATGCAGCACTGGCTGGGCGGCCAGGGCATCGCCTACATGGCCCACCTCGGCGGCCTGCTGACGGGCGCGGCGCTGATGTACGGCGCCATGCTGATGGGCCGGGTGAAGACACCCGAAACCGTCAAGTCGGAGATGGTCAACGACGACGACCGCTTCGACGAGCACGTGGCCGCGGCCCGCAAGTACGGCGCCGCGATGAAGTTCGACCGCGCCTGCGCCGAATGGCGCGCCGCCGCCGCCCTGCGCCCCGGCGACGCCGAGACGCTGCGCGCCTGGTTCAACACGGCGCGCCTTCAGCCCGCGAGCGACGACTTCCACCAGGCCGCGCGCCGCATCTTCCGCCTGCCCGCCACCGACGAGGACACGCTGGCGCTGCAGCACGCGAGCTTCCAGACCTACCTCGACCAGGCCCGCCCCGGCGTGCGGCTCAAGCCCGAGGACATGGCCCGCCTCGCGCGCCGCTTCGCCCGCATCCGCCAGTTCGACGACGCCGACCGGCTCTGCCGCATCCTGCTGAAAACGGCGCCCGACCATCCCGAGCTGGCCGACACGCTCTCGACCTGCGCCAACGGCCTGCTGCACGCGGGCCTGCGCGACAAGGCGATCGGCCTGCTGCCGCACCTGCTGCGCCTTGCGCCGAACGACATGGTGACGCGGGCGCTGCAGAACGCCTGAAGGCGCCTGCGGCCTCCGCCGCCTATGCGGTCTGCGCCGGCGGCGCCGCCGGCCGCAGCAGCCAGCGAACTTCCTGCGTCTGCTCGCTGTCGGGGTAGCGCGCTTCCATCGTCGTCAGGATGGGCTGCGCCATGTCGGAACGGCCCAGGCCCTGCACCAGCGCGCGGGCGGCGAGCTCATAGGCCTGCGGGATGGCCTCGTTGCCGCGGAAGCGCTTGTCGAAGCCCGACAGCAGCGCCAGCGTGGCATGGGCGTCGCCGTTGCGCCATTCGGCGCGCGCCATGGCGATGACCATGGCCGGATCGTCGAGCGCGAAGGCCTTGTCGCGCTCCTTGCAGGCCTTGAACACCTTCAGCGCCTCGGAGGCCAGGTCGCGCCGCATCAGCAGCGGGATGAAGCGCTTCGCCTGGTCGAGCATGGTGTCTTTTTTCTCGGGCATCAGCGCCAGCACGCGGTGGTAGCGGCGCTGCGCCGCGAGGTCGTTGGAGTCGGCGGTGCGCTGCGCCTCGTAGGCCGTGCCCAGTGCCGCGGCGAGGTCGCCCTCGGTGATGAACTGCGCCACCTCGGCGTCGATGCGCTGCGCCTCGATCTGCGCGGGCGTGCGGCGGTCGGCCGGCGCGCCGTCGGGCAGCTCGCTGCCGGGCACCGCGTCGAAGCCGAAAGCGTCATGGTGCTGGAACATCACGTAGCCCAGCAGGCTCGCCATGACCCAGCCGAAGTAGATGAAGGCGAAATTGACGATCGGCAGCACGATGCGCCCGTCGAACATCGGCAGCACCATCGCCAGCGCCACCTGCGCGCCGGTGCTCAGCAGGAACAGGAAGAAGCAAAGCAGCGCATACGGCCAGCCGATGGTGCGCATCGCGTCCATCACGTGGCCGGGGTTCATCGCCTGGAAGAAGCTTCCCGACTGCACCAGCACGATCACCGCAGCCGGGAAGGTGAATGACATGACGAAAAGGCCCACGGTGCCGAGGATGGGCGCATACCAGGCGAGCCAGCCGATCAGGAAGGCCTGCACCAGGGAGATGGCGAAGAGCTTCCAGGGCAGGTAGGTCCACTCATCGCTCGACTCGCGGCCGAAGTCGGCCGAGTCGCGGATGCCGCGCGCGCCCAGCGCGATGACCTTGAAGCCGTAGCGGCTGGCCGCCAGCATGATGCCGACCTCGATCACGAAGAGCGCCAGCGCATCGGGCAGGAAGAAGATCGCGTCGAACAGCAGGCTGCAGAACGACAGCAGCAGGCCGTAGGCCAGCGGCCGCATCTGGAACGGAAAAGCGAAGAAGCTGTTGAGCCGGCGCCAGAAAGGCGGTGGCGGCGGCGGCGCATCCTTGACGACGATCATGGCAACTCCCTCGTTTCCTTTTCTTTTCTTCTTACTTGCGGAAGAAATCGCTCTGGCTCATGGCGCCGGCGCCGCCCATGCGCATCACCGTGGCCTCGTCGGCATGAACGAGGCGCATCTGGCCGAGTTCGCGCTCCAGGCGCTGGGTGAAACTGGTCTTGTACTGCAGCAGCGACTCGCCCATCTTCAGCACGCTGGTGCCCTTGACGGTGGCGCTCTTGCGGTCGGGGGCCACCTCGATGCCGTCGATGTTGTACTCGTACTCGATGGTGAGGATGCCGCCCATGCGTTCGCCGACCTTGCTGAAGGTCTCGAAGGCTTCGCGCGTCGCCTGGCAGGCCTCGTCGCGGTTGTGGGAGTGCTCGACCGTCTTGCCCATCATCGTGGTCCTGCTCTCGATGCGGGCCTTGCGGCTGAGCTGCTTGCACAGCGCCTCTGCATCGCGCGAGTAGATGGCGTGGGCCTCCTTCTGGTAGTAGTCGCGCACCATCGGCTCGTCGAGCTTGCGCCCGCCGATAAAGAAGTACCACGCGCCCACGCAGAGCGCGATCACGATCGCAATTTGCTTCATCTTCTCCGTCCGCGCGTGCGCGGTCCCTCGGTTTTTGCGGCGCAGTATACGTTCACAAAATGTTTCCAAAAGACTTCGTTTGGGCGTCGCGCTGAATCCGTCTGCCGGATCGACCCGTACATCGGGCATGCGCACCGATGCTCCACAATCCGCGGATGCCAGCACCCAGCCCCGACGCCGAACTGATGGCGCTGATCGACCGGATCGGCCGTCGCGACGAAGCCGCCCTGCGGCAGCTCTACGACCGGACCGCGCCCCGGCTGATGGGCCTGGCGATGCGCGTGGTGCGGCAGCGCGAATGGGCGGAAGACGTGCTCCAGGAAAGCTTCCTGACCGTCTGGCGCGTGGCCGGCGACTACCGCGCCTCGCTCAGCCCGCCGCTGGCCTGGCTCGGGCTCATCGTGCGCAGCCGGGCGCTCGACCTGCTGCGCCGCCGCGCCGCCGACCGGATCCGGCTCACGCAGGAATTCGACGAGCAGATGGCCGACCAGATCGAGGCCGACACCCCCGGCCCTGCCGAGAACGCCGATGCCAGCGAGCAGGCCTGGGCGCTGCACCAGTGCCTGAGCCAGCTGGAGGGCCGCCAGCGCGAGGTGGTGAGCCTGGCCTACCTGCGCGACATGAGCCACGGCGAACTGGCCCGGCAGCTCGAGCTGCCGCTGGGCACGGTCAAGAGCTGGATACGGCGCGGGCTCGAAAAGCTGCGCGTCTGCATGGGACGCTTCGCGTGACAGCGGTGACGACGAAGAAGAAGGCGTTTCAAAAGGCGTTTGTCCCCTCATGAATCTCATCGCACACCCCGAATTGCTCGAGCTGCTGGCCGCGAGCCATGCGCTGGGCACCCTGCGCGGCGGCGCCCGCCGCCGTTTCGAGACCCTGGCCCGCGAGCAGGCGCCCGTGCGCGCCGCCGCGCTGGTCTGGCAGGGCCGGCTGGCGAGCATGACGGAGCTGCAGTCGCCCGTCGTGCCCGACCCGGCGGTCTGGACACGCATCCGCAACATCATCGACGCCGAGCAGTCGGCGCTCGCGCTGGAGCGCCAGCGCGATGCGGCCAGGACCGCCGGCGAAGCCCGCCAGGGCGGCTGGCTGCGCAGCCTCGCGCTGTGGCGCGGTGCGGCTGCGGCCGGCGCGCTGGCCACGGTGGTGGCCGTGACGGTCGGACTGAACCTGCGCGACCAGCTGCAGAACGCACCCGCGGTGCAGTACGTGGCCGTGCTCAACGACGACAAGGCCGCCGCCTCTATGCTCGTGACCTTCGATCCGAAGAAGAAGCAGCTGGTGCTCCAGCGCGTCGGCGGCTACCAGGAAGGCGCGGACAAGTCGCTGCAGCTCTGGGCCCTGCCCCCGGGCGGCGCGCCGCGTTCGCTGGGCGTGCTCGGCAACGCGCCGGCCCTGCGGCTGACGGCGTCGGAATCCGACGTGCAGGCCGTGCCCGCGCTGGCCATCTCGCTCGAAGCCAAGGGCGGCGTGCCGCCGGGCAGCGGGCCGAAGGGGCCGATCCTGTTCAAGGGCGCGCTCATCGAGAAAACTCTCTAGCCGGGGCCTGACTGTCAACGAGCGCGGCTGCTGGGGCGTCGTAAGGGAAAATCGCCCATTCGCCGCCTTCCGCATTCTTTTCCGTCCTTCCGATGCATCCGATGAAAACCGCGCTCGCCGCGGTCGCTCTGCTGGCCGCCGCGCTGTCCGCCAGCGCCCAGTCCAGCTTCTTTCCCCAGGAATCCGAGACGGCCGCCGCCGAGGCTGCCGCCGCCCGCGACTACCTGGCCGCCAAGAGCCGCTGGCACAACGAGCTCGCCGCCTTCGCGCGCGCCGACCAGGAGCGCTTTCCGGCGCCGGGCGGCGTGGTGTTCGTCGGCAGTTCCACGGTGCGGATGTGGACCCGCCTGTCGCAGGACTTCGCCCAGCAGGTGCCCGGCGGCGTCGTCAACCGCGGCTTCGGCGGCTCCACCCTGGCCGACTGCGCCCTCTTCGCGCGCGACCTGGTGGTGCGCTACAAGCCGCGCCACGTGATGGTGTATGCGGGCGACAACGACCTGGCCGAGGGCCGCACGCCGCTGCAGGTGCTCGACAGCTTCGCGCGCTTCGCGAATGCGGTGCGCGCCGAGCTGCCGGAGGCGCGCATCAGCTTCATCTCGGTCAAGCCCAGCCCCTCGCGCGAACAGCTGCTGCCGCAGATCCGCGAGACCAACCATGTGATCTCGGCCTACCTGAACCTGCTGCCCAACAGCGAATTCATCGACATCTACACGCCGATGCTGGGCGCCGACGGCCGCCCGCGCCCCGAGCTCTTCCGCAGCGACAAGCTGCACATGACGGACGAGGGCTACCGCCTCTGGCACTCGGTGATCGCGCCGCACCTGCAGAACCCCTGAGCCGGCCCGAAGCCCGGCGCGCTTCGTGGCCCCTGCCGGGTGCGGCGCCCGAGGACCGAAATCAGGCCCGAACGGGCTCCGGCGGCACGTCGTCGGCCGGCGGCGGAACGTCGGCGCCGCGCGTGAAGCGCGCGACGAAATACATCCCCGAGAACACCGCCGCCAGCAGCAGGCCGTCGCCCCACCAGGGCCGCGCCGTCTGGCTGTCGCCGTAGAAGGCCAGCACCAGCAGCACCGCCACGAGGTGAGCGCAGAACACCGGCAGCGAGGCCGAGCCCATCGCCTCCAGCCAGCGCAGCCGCGGGATGCGGTGCATCAGCCAGGGCCCGAAGCGCACCGCCAGGATGCCCAGCGCCACCAGGTTCACCAGCCGCAGCGGGCCGAGCTGCCACTTGTCGAACAACAGGTTCAGCTCCACGTCGCCGCCGAACGGCGCCTGCCCATTGATGCCGGTGTGGCGCCAGTAGAGGCCGTAGAGCGCGATGCCCGCCGCCAGCGCCAGCAGCCAGCCCGGAAAGTGCAGAGGACGCGCGCCCGGATCGTTGCGTGTCGCGCCGATGCACAGCCCCGCGAACCACAGGAACTGCCACGCATAGGTGTTGAAGGCGCCCATCTCGTGGAAGGGTACCGGCACGCCGAGGTAGTGCACCGCCAGCCCGTAGACCCATTCGCTGATGCCGAACTGCGCCGCCGCCCACACGGTGGCGCTCACCGCCATCACCCAGGTCCAGCCGTGGCGCATGGCGAAGGCCAGCACCCAGGGGCTCATGAGCATGAAAAAGATGTACATCGGCAGGATGTCGAGCAGCGCCGGCTCGTAGATGAGCAGCAGTCCGTAGATGAAGCCCTCGCGCGGCTCGGCCAGGTAGTAGGACACCAGGTTCTTCACCGCCGGCTGGTCGATGTGCAGGCCCACGGCCGTGATCACCGTGAACAGGAACAGCAGGGTCGCGGCCTGGGCCAGGTAGACCTTGAGCACGCGCCGCCAGAAGGCCTGGCGCATCGAGTCGACGCCGCGGACGTGGCCGATGCGGCTGTACACCAGGCCGGCGACGAAGGCGGAAAGCAAAACGAAACCTTCCGCGGCCGAAACGAAGCCGAATGGCTGGCCCAGCGGGTCGGTCAACCGGGTGGGCAGGTGGGTGACGGTCATCAGCACGAGCATCAGCCCGCGCAAGGCGTCTATTTCCCAGTAGCGTTTCATCGGTCGGCGGCGAGATCTTGGTGGCGGTCCGCGCGGCGCACGCACGACGGCCCCGATTGTAAGAAGAGCTGTGTAAAGCCGGCCGCGCCGGAAGGCCGGGCCGACGGCCTATGACTGTTGGCACTCCCGAACCGTCGTGCAAATCGGCTACGCTGCGCGCTGCCTCTCAGGTGGAGATATAAAAAAGTGAACCGTTTCCTTCCAACATTGCTCCTGGCCGGCGGCGCTCTTGCGGCCGGCCCGGGCCATGCCCTCCAGATCGTCAGCCTCTCGCCGCAGGGCGAGGTGGCGCGGGTTCGGCAGGTGGTCGCCAAGTTCGACCAGCCTGCCGTCAACTTCGGCGACCCCAAGGCCCCCGCCCCGCTCGCCGTCAGCTGCAACGACGCCCAGGCTGCCAAGGGCACCGGCCGCTGGACCGACGCCAAGGCCTGGGTCTACGACTTCGAGAACGACCTGCCGCCCGGCGTGCGCTGCACGGTCACCCGCATTCCCACCTTCAAGCCCGCCTCGGGCGAGCTCACCGGCCCCGAGCGCTACCAGTTCAACACCGGCGGCCCCTTCGTGCGCAACTACATGCCGGGCAGCTACAGCCGTATCGACGAGCAGCAGATGTTCATGCTGGAGCTCAACGGCGCGGCCACGCTGGAGAGCGTGCGCCAGAACGTCTGGTGCACGGCCGACGGCGTGGGCGAGCGCATCCCGGTCAAGCTGCTCGACGGCGAGCAGCGCGCCGGCCTGCTCAAGGCCTTCGGCCGCGAGAAGTCGGCCGAGAAAGACCCGCTGCGCTTCGTCACGCTGCAGTGCAACCGCACGCTGACGCCCGGCGCCAAGGTGCAGGTCGTCTACGGCAAGGGCGTCGCCACGCCCTCGGGTGTAGCCAACAACGTGGAGCGCCGCCTGGAGTTCCAGGTGCGCGAGCCTTTCGCCGCGTCCTTCACCTGCGAGCGCGAGAACGCGCAGGCCGCCTGCCTGCCGCTGCGCCCGATGCAGCTGACGTTCAACGCGCCGGTCACGCGCAAGCTGGCAGCGCAGATCGAACTCAAGGGCAACGGGCAAACCGTCAAGGCCCAGATCGAAGGCGGCGCGCAGAGCGACGACGACGTGGTCAACGGCGTGTACTTCGGCCCGCCGCTGGCCGAGAGCGCGCAGTACAGCATCGAGCTGCCCTCGAAGTTCGAGGACGCCTCGGGCCGCCCGCTGGCCACGCCCGGCAACTTCCCGATGAAGGTGGCCACCGGCGCGATGCCGCCGCTGGCCAAGTTCGCCGCCTCGCCCTTCGGCGTGGTCGAGCGCCTGGCCGAGCCCGACACGCCGGCCATGATGCCGGTCACCGTGCGCCGCGTGGAGCCGAAGCTGATGGTGAACGCGCTCACGCCCGGCAAGGTGAGCGACATGAACCCGAAGACCGACGCGGAGATCATCGCGTGGTTCCGCAAGGTGCGCCGCTACGACAACTTCACCATCTCGCGCGAACAGGCGCGCAGGGACGTGAAGGGCCCGCTGCCCCCGGTCATCGACAAGGACGACCGCACCACGCTGCAGACCCGCATGCTGTCGCTGCTGGCCGGCCAGCCCGGTGTGAAGGCGCTCGACATGCCCAAGGCCGACAGCGGCGATCCGCGCCCCTTCGAGGTCATCGGCATCCCGCTGACGCCGGGCTTCCACGTGCTCGAGATCGCCTCGCAGAAGCTGGGCGAGGCGCTGCTCGACGAGCGCTACAACGCCGGGCGCACGATGTACGTGCGCACCACCGCGCTGGCCACCAACCTGGCGGTGCATTTCAAGCTGGGCCGCGAGAACTCGATGGCCTGGGTCACCACGCTGGACAAGGGCAAGGTCGTGGCCGGCGCCGAGGTGCGCGTGTCCAGCTGCGACGGCAAGGCCGTGGCCAGCGGCACCACCGACGCCAACGGCGTGGTCATGCTCAGCGGCATCTCGCCGCAGGCGCCCTCGTGCAACGGACCGAACGAATACGACAGCGGCGCCTGGTTCGTCAGCGCCCGCGCCAAGGACGAGAAGGGCGTGGAAGACCTCGCCTTCACCTGGAGCGACTGGCAGCGCGGCATCGAGCCCTGGCGCTTCAACGTGCCCACCAGCCTGCAGCCCGAGGCCGACCGCGTCGCCCACACCATCTTCGACCGCACGCTGCTGCGCGCCGGCGAGACGGTGTCGATGAAAAGCCTGATCCGCACCCAGACCAGCAAGGGGTTCGGCCTGCCCGAGAACCGCCCCGACACGCTGGTCATCACCCACGTGGGCAGCGGCCAGCGCTTCACGCAGCCGCTGAACTGGCGCAAGACCGCCACCGGCGGCCTGAGCGCCGAGAACAGCTTCGCCATTCCGCCGGCCGCCAAGCTCGGCGTGTACGAGGTGATGCTGCGCACCGGCGGCAAGGACGCCAGCGGCGACAGCAACAGCGAGGGTGAAGGCGATGGCGACGAAGGCTACGGCCGCAGCTTCTCCACCGGCAGCTTCCGCGTCGAGGAATTCCGCCTGCCCGTGCTCGAGGGCCGCATCACGCCGGCCGACAAGAAGCCGCTGGTGGCGGCCACCAGCGTGCCCACCGACGTGCAGATCAACTACGTCTCCGGCGGCGGCGCGGCCAACCTGCCGGTGCGCGTGTCGGCCATGGTGCGCGGCAAGAGCCTGAGCTTCTCCGACTACGACGCCTTCAGCTTCAGCCCGCCGCGCGCCTCGCAGGGCGACGGCAGCGAGGCGGCCACGGCCGTCACCGCAGCGGCCGAGGCCGGCTCGGGCGAGGAAGACCTCAACAGCGTGAACGACACCCGCGTGATCGCCGACAAGCTGCCGCTCACGCTCAACAAGGACGGCGCCGGCAAGGTCACCATCGACAAGGTGCCGAAGGTCAAGGCCGCGCGCGAGCTGCTGCTCGAGGCCACCTACGCCGACCCGAACGGCGAGGTGCAGACCATCCGCAGCACGCAGACGCTGTGGCCGGCATCCGTCATCGCCGGCATCAAGACCGAGGGCTGGGTCTCCACCGCCCAGAAGCTGAAGTTCCAGGCGCTCGCGCTCGACCTCTCGGGCAAGCCTCAGGCCAACGTGACGCTCAACGTGCGCGCCGTGGCGCGCATCACCACCACCAGCCGCAAGCGCATGGTGGGCGGCTTCTACACCTACGACAACAAGACCGAGACCAAGGACATCGGCACCGTCTGCAGCGGCAAGAGCGACGCGCGCGGCCTGCTGCTGTGCGAATCGGAGCTGAAGGAGGCCGGCGAGGTCGAGCTCATCGCCAGCGCCACCGACAGCGAAGGCCGCGACGCCAAGGCCGTGAGCTCGGTCTACGTGACCAAGCAGGGCGAACTCTGGTTCGGCGGCGAGGACAACGACCGCATCGACGTGCTGCCCGAGAAGAAGAGCTACCAGCCCGGCGAGATCGCCAAGTTCCAGGTG
>Ga0102590_1004496_pt1 | contig 11779 bp, 6 predicted proteins | sample AraplaMF_Col_mMF_FD_76859 | JGI IMG/M metagenome (GOLD analysis project Ga0102590, IMG submission 76859) | Arabidopsis root microbial communities from the University of North Carolina, USA - plate scrape MF_Col_mMF | ecosystem: Host-associated > Plants > Roots > Endosphere | place: USA...
AGTCTGGTGCGACGGCATGGAGGTCAGCCAGTACACCTACTTCCAGCAGGTGGGCGGCCTGGACGTCTCGCCGGTGGCGGGCGAGCTGACCTACGGCCTGGAACGCCTGGCCATGTACGTGTTCGGCGTCGACAACGTCTACGACCTGCCGTTCAACGATCCGGACGCCCCGCTGGGCCACCTGACCTATGGCGACGTGTTCCTGGAGAACGAGCGCCAGCAGTCGGAGGCCAACTTCCACGGCTACGACGTGGCCGTGCTCAAGCGCCAGTTCGAGGACATGGAAGAGCAGGTGCCGCTGATGCTGGCCCGCTCGTACCAGGGCAAGTCCCTGGTCCTGCCCGCCTACGACATGGTCCTGAAGGCCAGCCACCTCTTCAACCTGATGAACGCCCGCGGCGCGATCGCCGTCGCCGAGCGCGCCAGCTACATCGGCCGCATCCGCGACCTCTGTAAGCTGTGCGCCAGCGCCTGGGTCGAGCAGCAGGAAGCCGCGTAAAGTCATGCCCCAACTGCTTCTCGAACTGTTCTCCGAAGAAATCCCCGCCCGCATGCAGGCCGGCGCCGCGCGCGACCTGGAACGGATGGCGCGCGAGCACCTGGCCGCCGCCGGCTTCCTGCCCGAGGCCCTGAAGACCTTCGCCGGCCCGCGCCGCCTGACCCTGGTGGTCGAGGGCCTGCCGATCGCCCAGGCCGACCGCAAGGAAGAGCTGAAGGGGCCGCGCGTCGGCGCGCCGCCCCAGGCCATGGAAGGCTTCCTGCGCAAGGCGGGCCTGACCCAGGACCAGCTGGTCGAGCGCGACGGCGTCTGGATGGCCTTCATCGAGAAGACCGGCCGCCCGACCACCGAGATCGTCGCCGAGATGGTGGAAGCGATCATCCGCGGCTTCCCGTGGCCCAAGTCGATGACCTGGGGCACGAGCAAGCTGCGCTGGGTGCGGCCGCTGAAGCGCATCCTCTGCGTCTTCGACCGCGAGGTCGTGCCGTTCGCCATCGAGGGCATCGAGGCCGGCGACATCACCGAAGGCCATCGCTTCATGCGCGTGGGCTTCGGCTGGGGCGGCCAGCCGTTCAAGGCGCGCGACTTCGACGAGTACGCCAAGGGCCTGCTCGAGCACTTCGTCGTGCTGGACGTCGAAGAGCGCAAGGCGCGCATCCTGGAAGGCTGCAAGACCCTGTGCTTCGCGCGGAACCTGGAGCTGGTCGAGGACCTCGGTCTGCTGGAAGAGGTCGCCGGCCTGGCCGAATGGCCGACCCCGGTGCTGGGCGACATGGACCCGGCGTTCCTGGACCTGCCGGGCGAGGTGATCCGCACCTCGATGCGCACGCACCAGAAGTATTTCGCGGTCCGGGACCCGGCGACGGGTGGTCTGGCCCCGCACTTCATCACCATCGCCAATGTCCAGTCGGCCGACGGCGGGGCGGTGATCGCCGCCGGCAACGCCAAGGTGCTGAGCTCGCGTCTGTCCGACGCCCGGTTCTTCTGGGACGAGGACGTCAAGGTCGGCTTCGAGCCGTGGCTGGAGAAGCTGAACGGCGTGACCTTCCACGCCAAGCTCGGGACCATGGCGCAGCGCGTCGAGCGCATCGTCGCCCTGGCCGGCGAGATCGCGCCCCTGGTCGGCGCCGACGTCGCCAAGGCCAAGGAAGCCGCGCGCCTGGCCAAGGCCGACCTGGCCTCGCAGATGGTCGGCGAGTTCCCCGAGCTGCAGGGCCTGATGGGCGGCTACTACGCCCGCGCCGCCGGCCTGGACCCCGAGATCGCCGACGCCATCCGCGACCACTACAAGCCGCAGGGCCCGTCGGACGCCGTGCCGACCGCGCCGCTGAGCGTGGCCGTGGCCCTGGCCGACAAGCTGGACACGCTGGTCGGGTTCTTCGCCATCGACGAGAAGCCGACGGGGTCGAAGGATCCCTATGCGCTGCGTCGGGCGGCGTTGGGGGTCGTTCGCATCGTGCTCGAGAACAATGTCCGTTTCGATCGCAAGATCGAGGACGCCGACGGAGGCGCTTGGTTTGAGAGCTTCCAACTGCTCACGGGCCGGGCGCTGGCGCGACTGAGGGGCGAGACGAGCGGAGAAGGTGCGGAATTCTCTGCGCGAACGTCCGATCGCGCCGCGCTTCTGGCGGCTGGCTCTGAGCTCGGTCTCTGGACGTTCATCAATGATCGCTTGAAGGTCATCCTCAAGGATCAGGGCTTCCGTCACGACACTATTGATGCCGTCCTCAGCGATTGGGATGGCGACGAACTGAGCGTGAATGTCGCCCGGGTCGAGGCGCTGGACGGGTTCCTCAAGACCGACGACGGCAAGAACCTGCTGGCCGGTTACAAGCGTGCGTCCAACATCCTCAAGGCCGAGGAGAAGAAGGGCTGGAAGGGCGAGGGCGAGGCGGAACTCCTGCCCAACGCCTCCGAGCCCGAGGTCGCCCTGCACGACGCCTTGCGCCTGGTGCGCCAGCCGCTGGCCGACGCCCTGAAGGCCGAGGACTTCACCGCCGCCATGCAGGAGCTGGCCGGGCTGCGCGGTCCGGTCGACGCCTTCCTGGACGGCGTGTTCGTCAATTCGGACGTCGCCGCCGAACGCGACAGCCGCCTGAAGACCCTGGCCGCCGTCCGCGACGCCATGGGCCAGGTGGCCGACTTCTCGCTGATCGGCGGCTAGGGGACGAAGACCTCGCTGGTGTCCATCCGCACGCTGCGGATGGCCCGGCAGGCGTCGTCGGAGGCCCGATGGACCTCGGGCACGAAGCTCAGCAGCAGCGAGCGCCGCCGCGCGCCCGAGCGGTTGAGCGTCGCCCCGTGCAGCAGGTCGGCGTCGAACACCAGGATGTCGCCCGCCTCGCCCGACAGGGTGAGGGACAGGGCCTCGTCGGGCTCGCCCTGGTCGAGGGGACGGGGGACCACCCGAGTGGCCCCGTTGTCCGGCGTGTAGGCGTCGAGGAAGACCAGGGCGGAGACGACCTTCCGGCCCGCGCCGTCGCGGTGCAGGACCTGGTGGCCCTGGTCCGGCAACGGCTCGCGGCCTTCGACCTGGCTGAGGAAGAACGGGCCGTCCAGCATCCGCGCCGCGGCGCCCAGCAGGGGCGGCAGGCGGCAGGTCGCCTGCACCACGGGGTCCAGGTCGAGCAAGGCGTGGCGCCAGCCCGCGCCGCGCGCCACGGCCCATTGCTCCGGCGGTCCCACTCCGGCGTCGAAGGCGGCGCGCAGGCTCTCGCGCCAGGCCTCGGGCACGGCCCCGCGCAGCAGCAGATAGCCGTCGCGGTCGAGGGCGGCGGCCTGCGCGGCTTCGAGCGGTGCGACCTTTGTGGGCGTGACGAGATCGGTCATGGGCGCTCGAAGCCTAGCTGTGGCGCCGGCTCCGCGCCAGTCGTGCGCGACGCCGGCCTAGGTGTCCGCCGTCGTCCTCAGTCCCGCCAGGGCCGCCACCAGGCCTTCGGGATCGATCGGCTTGGGCTGGACGCCGTCGAAACCCAGAGCCTTCAGCGACCGGACGCTGGCGGTCATGACGTCCGCCGTCAGGGCCACCACCGGGACGGCCGGGTCGCCGGATTCGCCGGCGCGGATCGCCGCCAGGGCGGCTGGGCCGTCCATCCGCGGCATGTGGATGTCCATCAGCACCGCGTCGAAACGCTGGATCCGCAGGCGGGCCAGGGCGTCGAAGCCGTCCTCGGCCGTGGTCACCGCGCAGCCGAAGGCCTCCAGCAGGGTCTGGGCGACGATGCGGTTGGTGGCGTTGTCGTCGACGATCAGCACCCGGCAGCCGGTCAGGTCGAGGCTCGCCGTCGTATCGGCGGGCTTCGGCGCCGGTTCGCAGCGCGGCAGGCGCAGGTCGACGGTGAAGGTCGAGCCCAGCCCCTTGCGGCTGTCCACGGCGATGTCGCCGCCCATCATCCGCGCCAGACGACGGCAGATAGCCAGGCCCAGGCCCGAGCCGCCGAAGCGCCGGGCCACCGAGGCGTCGGCTTGAGCGAAGGCGTCGAACAGGCGGGCCTGGTCCGCGGCCGACATGCCCGCGCCGGTGTCGGAGACGGCGATCTTCAGCCTGGCCACGCCGTCGGCGTCGTCGGCCACGCGCACCGCCAGCCGGACCTCGCCGGCCTCGGTGAACTTCAGGGCGTTGGACAGCAGGTTCATCATGATCTGGCGCAGCCGGGTCGGGTCGCCCAGCAGCCAGGTCGGAGCGGCCGGCTCCAGGACGCAGGTCAGCAGCAGACCCTTGGCCTCGGCGGCCTGGCTCCAGTGTTCGCCGACCTGCTCGACCTCGGCGGCCAGATCGAACGGCAGGCTTTCCAAGTCCAGCTTGCCGGCCTCCACCTTGGACAGGTCGAGAATGTCGTTGAGCAGGGTCAGCAGGCCCTCGCCCGAGCGGCGCAGGATGCGCACCTGCTGGGTCTGGCGCGACGACAGCCGCTCCAGCTCCAGGGCCCGCGCCATGCCCAGCACCCCGGTCATCGGCGTGCGCAGCTCGTGGCTCATCAGGGCCAGGAACGAGGACTTGGCCTGGTTGGCGGCGACAGCCTCGGCGCGGGAGGTCTCCAGCAGCTCGGCCTGCCGGCGGTTGGCCAGGGTGGCGCGCAGGCTGTAGACGGCTGAGATCGCCGCCCCCAGGGCGACGAAGACCTGCTCCTGTCCCTTGAAGCCCGCGAAGAAGCCGCACAGGACCACCAGCATGAGGGCCGGTCCGCCGCCCATCATGATGAACATCGGCTTGGAGCGCGAGGCGAAGGCCTGGCCGTGGATCATCTGGGCGATCAGCAGCAGGATCGCCGCCACGCGCATGGCCGGGCCGCCCAGGAACCATAGCCCCAGCACGTAGGTCCACCAGACGAGGTTGGTCCACGCCACCGCCAGGAAATAGAGCAGCCGTTGGCGGGCGGTGGGACGCTGGCCCCGTCGCTGGGGCGTGGCGGTGATCCAGGTGGAGACCTCGGCGATCACCATCGCGGCGGTCCAGGGCAGGGTGACCGCCCAGCCGAGATTGACGCCGGCCATGACCACGCAGAAGGCCGAGCCCAGCAGGCGAAGTCCCAGGGTCGGCAGCGAGGTGACCGTGACGGTGTCCATGCCGTCGTCCAGCCATTTCGACCCGTACGCCACGCGTTCGCCCTCCCGCAATCGAGCGAACGTGTTCAGTCACGCCTGGGACGTCAGGTCAAATTAAATTGCGAAACAGTCGCACCTAAGTCGGGTCCCGGACTCAGGATCCCAGCGCGAATCCCGGATAGCCCTCGGCCGCGACCTTGTCGCAGTGGATCTTATAGCCCTCGCCGACATAGGGCATGAACACCCGGGGCTTCCCCGGGATGTTGGCGCCCATGTACCAGGAGGCCGCGCGGGGGAAGAGGGTCTTGTCGGCCTCGTCGTTGACGTGGGCGACCCAGTCCTCCTGGGCGTCGGCGGTCGCCTCCAGGGTCGCGGCGTTGGTGCTCCGCACGTGGGCTATGGCGTCCATGATCCAGTCCACGTGCTGCTCGCAGGCGGTCAGGACGTTGGTCAGCACCGACGGGCTGCCCGGGCCGGTGACGGTGAACAGGTTGGGGAAGCCGGCCACGGCCAGGCCCAGATAGGTCTTGGGACCCTCGGCCCAGGCCTCGGCCAGGGGGCGACCGCCACGGCCGCGGATGTCCATCCGCAGCAGGGCCCCGGTCATGGCGTCGAAGCCCAGGGCGCTGACGATCACGTCGACGGCGTATTCCCGCTGGCTGGTGCGCACGCCCGTCGGGGTGATGGCCTCGATCGGCGTCTCGCGCAGGTCGACCAGTTCGACATTGTCGCGGTTGAAGGTCTCGTAATAGCCGGTGTCGACGCAGGCGCGCTTGGTCATGATCGGGAAGTCGCGCGGGGTCAGCTTGTCGGCCAGGGCCGGGTCCTTGACGGTCTCGGCGATCCGGGCCCGCACGAAGTCGCCGGCGGCCTGGTTGCACCGCTCGTCGCGGACGATGTTGGGGATCTGCACGGCCGAGATCAGGCCCCAGCCGTTCCAAAGCTGGGCGACCAGGGCGTTCAGCTCCTCGTCGGAGGGCACGTAGTCGGCCGGCGGGATGGGCAGGGGCGGCTGGCCGCTGCGCAGCAGCTCGACATACATCGGGAAATTGGCCCGGAAGCCGGCCACTTCCTCGTCGGTCAGCGGAGCGTTCAGGGCCGGCAGGCTGTAGTTGGGCGTGCGCTGGAAGACGTAGACCTGGTCGGCCTGCTCGGCGATCAGGGGCGTAGACTGCACCGCCGACGAACCGGTGCCGAGCACCGCCACCCGCTTGCCGGTGAAGTCGACGGGCTCGTGCGGCCACAGGCCGGTGACCAGGGTCCTGCCCCGGAAGGTCTCGGCGCCGGGCAGGTCCAGGCCGCGCGGGGCCGACAGGCAGCCGGTGGCCATCACGCAGAACCGGGCGGTGATCTGGTCGCCTTTGTCGGTGGTCACCCGCCAGAGCTTGGCGTCCTCGTCGAAGATCGCCGAGACCACGCGGGTTTCGAACAGGAAGGACGGGCGCAGGTCGAAGCGGTCGGCTACGTGCCGGGCGTAGGCCAGGATCTCGGGCTGGGTGGCGTACTTCTCGGTCCACCGCCATTCGGCCTGGAGGTCGTCCGAGAAGGTGTAGGAATAGAGCAGGCTGGGAATGTCGCAGCGGGCGCCGGGATAGCGGTTCCACCACCAGGTGCCGCCGACGTCGCCGGCGGCCTCGACGCCCTGGACCGAAAGGCCGGCCTGACGCAGCCGGTGGACCATGTAGAGCCCGCCGAAGCCGGCCCCGACGACCACGGCGTCCAGCGGCGCGTGGGCGGGAGTGCGGACGGCTTCGCGAGCGGCCGCGCTCGCGGTCGTTACTGACGCCATGGTTTCCTCCCCGGTTCTTGTTTCCGCCCCTGAGGGCGACCGGTGGAGTGGAGGCTACGGAACTGCCCTAGGGGCAGTCCATCCCTGTCTACCCGCCGACCACGCGCAGAGCGGGGCGCTCGACCCACGCGCGCTGAAGCGGCACGTCGAAATGGAAGGTCGAGCCGCGGCCCGGGACGCTCTCGACGCCGATCACGCCGCCCATCAGAGCGACCAGGTCGTGGCAGATCGCCAGCCCCAGGCCCGAGCCCTCGTGGGCGCGGGTCAAGGAGCCGTCGACCTGGGAGAAGATCTTGAACAGCCTGGGGCGGTGCTCCGGCGCGATGCCCGGACCGGTGTCGCGGACCTCGAACCGCAGCCCGGTCTCGGTGGGCGACACGACGATCCGCACCGAGCCCTGGCGGGTGAACTTCACGGCGTTGGCGACCAGGTTGCCCAGCACCTGACGCAGGCGGATCGGGTCGCCGATCCAGGTCCCTTCGCAGCCGGGGGCCAGGTCGAACGACAGGGCTATGGCCTTGTTGGCCGCGGCGCCGGAGAACAGGGCGCAGGTCGCCTCGACCAGGGCGGCCGGCTCGAACGGTTCGGCGCGCAGCCGGACCCCGCCGCCTTCCAGCCGCGCCATGTCGAGGATGTCGTTGAGCAGGGTCAGCAGCGCCTCGCCCGAATGCCGGATCACGTCCAGGCGGTGGCGCTGGCGCTCGGGCAACTGGTCGGCCTGCATGACCTGGGTCATGCCCAGCACGCCGTTCAGCGGGGTGCGGATCTCGTGGCTCATATTGGCCAGGAACTGGGTCTTGGCGGCGTTGGCGGCCTCGGCCTCTTCCTTGGCCGCGATCATGGCCCGCTGGCTGGCGGCCAGCTTGTTCAGGGCGTCGGCGACGCGCAGCAGCAGCACGACCGCCGCGGCGGCCAGGATGACGAAGCCCAGGGCCAGCCAGGGCGCTCCGGCCTTCAGCAGCGACATGCCCGGATCGCGCGCCGGCCAGGTCAGGGACCCGACCGGGCGGCCGGAAATGTCGATCAGCGGCACGCTGGACACGCTGGGAGCGGTCGCGGCGCTCAGGGTCAGGCCCTCGATGCCCAGGTCGTTCTGCAGGCCGCGCGTGTAGCCGGCGCCGACCCGGCGCGCGGTGACAACCACGGCGGGCGGGATGTCCTGGGTGAGCTGGGCCATGCGAGGCGTCTCGGCGATCGCGTCGGCGGCCACGACCAGGTAGATCTCGTCGCCGGAACGGACCAGGCCGCCTTTCGAGGTCGAGCCTTCGAGGCTGAAGCGCTTGGCCGCGTGGGCGGCGCCGGCCTTGGCGGCGACCCCGGCGATCAGCGGCGTCGCGTCGTGGGGCAGGGCGCCCAGGGCCGTCGCCGACACCCGCGCGCCGGCCAGCGAGCCGTAGATCACTTGCCCGTCGCGGACGATGAAGGTCAGGTCGTGCCCGAAGTACTGGTGGTAGTACTCGGCGAAATTGACGTCGGCCCAGGTTCGGTCGACGGGCGGCCCCATGGCCTGGGCGGCGTCGTCCCAGACGGTCGCCGAGGTCAGGTCGCGGGCCATGCGGTTGAGGTCGCGCTGGATCGTGCGCTGGACCAGCTCGTGCTCGTCCTGGCTTTCCATGTGGTCCAGCGAGCGGGCGGCGAACAGCATCAGGACCAGGCTGCCCACCACGGATACGGCGACCAGGATGATGCTGGCTCCGACGATCCAGTGGATCGACCGCAACCCGCGCGTCAGGGAAGGGGGATTGAGCCACGCCATGCCTCCGGCATAGCTCATTTTCCGCGCCATGGGCGGCGTACGCGGCTCTTGGCCGCAGCGACCGTTTAGCCCGCCATCCGCAGGGATTCGCGCTCGCCGCCGATCTTGAAGCGCCCGACCAGCGAGACCAGCTGGGCCGTCTCGCCCTTCAGCGAATGAGTCGCGGCGGTGGCCTGTTCGACCATGGCGGCGTTCTGCTGCACCACCTGGTCCATGTGGTTGACGGCGGTGTTGACCTCGGCCAGGCCCGAGGCCTGTTCCTGGCTGGACGAGCTGATCTGGCGCACCAGGTCGTCGATGGCGGCCACGCGGCCGACGATGCGGCCCAGGGCTTCGCCGGTCTGGCCGACCAGGTCCACGCCGGTCTCGACCTGCTGGGTGGAGGTCGAGATCAGGGTCTTGATCTCCTTGGCCGCCTCGGCCGAGCGCTGGGCCAGGGCCCGCACTTCCTGGGCGACGACGGCGAAGCCGCGGCCGGCGTCGCCGGCCCTCGCGGCTTCGACGCCCGCGTTCAGGGCCAGCAGGTTGGTCTGGAAGGCGATCTCGTCGATCACGCCGATGATCTGGGTGATCTGGCGCGAGGAATCCTCGATGGCGCCCATGGCCGCGACGGCCTGGCCGACCACCTGGCCTGAGCGCTCGGCGTCGGTGCGGGCCGAGGCGACCTCGGTGGTGGCGCGGGTGGCGCCGTCGGCGGTCTGGCGCACGGTGGCGGCGATCTCGTCGAGGGCCGCGGCGGTCTCTTCCAGGCTGGCGGCCTGCTGTTCGGTGCGGCGCGACAGGTCGTTGGAGGCCTGGGCGATCTCCTGGGTGCCCGAACCGATCTGCGAGGCGACGCCCGAGATCGTGCGGATGGCGTTTTCCAGGCCCTCGGCGGCGGCGTTGAAGTCGTTCTTCAGCGCGATGTAGTCGCTGGCCACCTGGGCGGCGATGCGGGTCGAGAGGTCGCCGCCGGCCAGGCTGGACAGACCCTTGGCCATGACGTCGACGACGGCCTTCTGCTCGCGGCCGGCCAGCTCGAAGGCGGCCTCCATGTCACGCAGCTTGCGGTCCAGCTCCTGCTGGAAGCCGGCGGCCTCGGCCTCGAGCCGGGCGCGCTCGATGCCCGACTGGCGGAACACCTCGACGCTCTTAGCCATTTCGCCGATCTCGTCGGCGCGACCGGAACCCGAGACGGTGATGTCGTTCTGGCCGGCCGCCAGGCGGCGCATGTCGTTGGCCAGGTTCAGCACCGGCCGCACGATGGCGGCGCGCGAGATCACGATCAGGATGCCGGCGAAGATCATCCCGGCCACCACGGCGGCGGTCATCAGGATCTCGGAGAACCGGGCCACGGCATTGGCGCGGACGGCGGCGGCGTTCGAGGCCGCCTCGATCTTGTCGGAAGCCTGGCTCATCGCGCCTTCCAGCGTCGAGAACTGCTTCATGAAGCCCGGCATGGCGGCGATGGCCTGGGTCCGGTCGGTCGCGGCCAGGTCGACCATCTGGCCGGCCGACTTGATGTAGGTGTCGAGCGGGGCCTTGAGCTCGGCCAGGGCGGCGCGGCTGGCTGGGTCGGTGGCCAGGGCGTCGTTGTCGGCGATCGCCTTGCGGAAGTTGGCGACGTGGGCGGTCAGGTCCTTGCGGGTCTCGGCGATGTCGACGCCCGAACCGGTGTCGTCCGACAGCTGGCTCGACAGGACGTCGGCGCGCAGCGCGTCGTGCATCATGTCGGCTTCCATGTGGTTGCGCAGCACGGCCGCCGAGACGTTGGCGTCGCGCAGGGCGGCGTCCAGACGCGTGGTGGACCACAGGCCCGCGCCGGCGCTGGCGGTGCACAGCACCATGACGGCCGCGCCCGCGCCCATGACCTTGTGGTTGATCGTCCGAAGCATTGCCGACCCCTGCGTCGTATCCAAGTGCGAACATGTTCCGCCAGTGGGGTTAACGGCGTCTTCGCCATTCGCGTCAGTCGTGTTAAATCGTCGAACTGAGACAAAAAGCCGCGCCTCCAGAACTTTAAGGGGTGCTTCAGGGCCTCTGGGTACTTGTCCTCGTGTTCACGGGGCAGAACCATGACTTCGATCCATTCAATCTGTTCATGCGCGGCATTCGCAATTGGCGTGGCCGCGAGCTCGGCCGCCTTGGCCCAGACCGAGGCCGGGCAAGGCGCCTGGACCCATGAGGTCACCTATACGGCGGACGTCGCCGGGACGGTGCACGGCGGAACGGCCCACGCCGGCCGGGCCCTGGACAATCTCGACGTGATCGTCGACGGCGACCTGGAGAAGCTGATCGGCTGGCGCGGCGCGACGGTGCACGGCTACCTGCTCAACAACAGCGGCGGCGCGCCCAACGACCTGGCCGGCACGCTGCAGGGGATCGACAATATCGAGGTCGCCCGGCCGCGCGCGCGGCTCTACGAACTGTGGGTCCAGTCCAAGTTCGCCGACGACCATGGCTCGGTGCTGGCCGGCCTCTACGACCTCAACAGCGAGTTCTATTCGACCGAGGCTTCGGGCCTGCTGCTGGCGCCGCCGTTCGGCATCGGTTCGGAGTTCGCCTCGACCGGACCCAACGGCCCGTCGATCTTCCCGTCCACGGCCCTGGCCGTCCGCGCCAGGATCGAAGGCGGCAAGGGCGCCTATCTCCAGGCCGCCGCCCTCAACGCCCACGCCGGCACGGTCGGCGATCCGGACGGCCCGTCGACCAGCTTCGACAACGGCGCCCTGATCATCGCCGAGGCCGGGTTCGGCGACAGCTGGCGGCTGGCGGCCGGCGGGTGGGTCTACACCGAACGCCAGGCCGACCTGCGCGCGCTGGACGTCAACGGCGATCCGGCGCTGAGCAAGGCGCGGGGCGGCTACGTCCTGGCCGAGTATCCGTTCGTCGACGGCGGCGAGAGCGGACGATCCGTGCGCGGCTTCGCGCGTCTGGGCTTCTCGGACGGCGACACCACGCCGTTCAGTTCGGGCTGGCAGGCCGGCGTGCTGGTCGAGCGGGTCTTCGCTTCCCGTCCCGACAGCGCCTTCTCGATCGGGATGGAGCAGGGCCGGCTGTCGTCGAAGCAGCGCGCCAACACCCTGGACGCCGGTGTGACGCCCGCCGACGCCGAATCCAGCGTCGAGATCACCTATTCGGACAAGGTCGCGCCCCGGGTGGCCCTGCAGCCCGACCTGCAGTTCATCCGCCGCGCCGGCGGGGATCGGGA
>Ga0102590_1004500_pt1 | contig 11774 bp, 10 predicted proteins | sample AraplaMF_Col_mMF_FD_76859 | JGI IMG/M metagenome (GOLD analysis project Ga0102590, IMG submission 76859) | Arabidopsis root microbial communities from the University of North Carolina, USA - plate scrape MF_Col_mMF | ecosystem: Host-associated > Plants > Roots > Endosphere | place: USA...
CGCAATTGCTCGCTTCTGCAGATGCCAAGGCCGGTGAAACGGTCTTCAAGAAGTGTCAGGCCTGTCATGACGGCACCAAAGGGGGACCGAACAAGGTCGGTCCCAACCTCTTTGGTGTCGTAGATCGCCCGATCGCCTCGCATGAAGGCTTCGCCTATTCCGCTGCCATGAAGGATTTCTCCAAGGGCAGCAGCGAGAAGTGGACTTTTGAATTTCTCAACAAGTTCCTGCTGGCGCCGAAAAAGGACGTTCCGGGCACCGCCATGGGCTTCGCCGGTCTGGCGAAGGATCAGGACCGCGCCAACGTCATTCTTTACCTGCACACGCTCGCCGATTCGCCGGTGCCGCTGCCGGATCCGAACGCCGCGACGCAGTGAGGCGGAAGACAATCGCATGACATCGAAGCCCGGCCCGCAAGCCGGGCTTTTCGTTGTGCAGAGAGCCGCTTAAAGCATGTCGCGCAAAACTGTGCAGCGGTTTTGCGCTAACGACATTACGACGCGCTTTAGGCGCCGAGGAAATAGGCCCAGAGCGAGACCGTGATGGCGCCGAGCGCCGTCGTCACCGTGATCGTCGAGGCGGCGAGGCTGTGACCGACGCCGAAGCGATTGGCAATCAGCCAGGCGTTGACGCCTGTCGGGACGGAGGAAGTCAGCACGATCGCTGCCGTCCATTCGGGACTGAGACCGAGGAGATGGCTCGCCGCCCACACGCAGCCGGGCAGCAACAGCAGCTTCAAGGTCGAGGTGACGCTGGCGATGCCGAGATTGCCGGAGACGCCGTATCTCTCCAGCGCCATGCCAAGCGATATCAGCGCCGCCGGACCGGCAATGCCGGCGATCTGCCCGACGACCGTTGCCACCGTCGTCGGCATGGTGAGACCGGAAAGGTGCATTGCCATGCCGGCCGCAAGCCCGATCACCAGCGGGTTGCGCACGAGATTGACCGCGATCTGGCGAAGCACGAGCACCATGCTGCGATCGCTTTTGCCGGCGATCTTGCGCTCGGCATGCTCCATCAGGACCGTGCCGGCGACCATCATCACCGGCAGATGCACGGCAAGCAGGATCGACAGCGCCACCAGCCCTTCGTCGCCGACGGTTCGCTCGACCAGCGGCAGGCCGATGAAAATATTGTTGGCGAAGGCCGAGGAAACGCCGGCCAGCACGCCGATCCGTTCGTCGCGGCCGAAGAGGCGTGTGGCCGCGATATGGCCGGCCGTCCAGGTGATGGCAACGCCGGAAAAATAGACGATCCAGAGTCGGAAGGGCGAGGCGCCATGAAAATCCGCCTCGGCGATGGTGCGGAAGAGCAGAAGCGGCACGGCGATCTTAAAGACGAATTCGCTGAGCGCTTCGCCGACATTCGACGCCATCAATCCGCTGCGGACGATCACCCAGCCGATGAGAATCAGGATGAAGATGGGAAGGACGTCGAGAATGATGGCTGACATGGGGGAGGCTGCTCTGCGCGGGGGAGTATTCGACGTCTACAGCGCCGCGCGTCTTTTCGAGCCGCGCAAAGGACGCTGTAGCACTTTGAATTGCTGCATAATTTTTTCCTTAAATCGATTCCGATTTAAGGAATTATGCAGTAGCAGCAAACCGCTTGGATTGAAAAGGCAATCGCCGTCCAATCAGGCGCATCGGCAAAACAAAAAAAGCGGGCATAGCCCGCTTTTCCGCTCCGGTCTTGCCGGAAACCCGGATCACGAAGCTGCCAGTTCATCCGTGGTCAGCGTCGCGCCGGTAAGATCGAAGGGATCATCCCTCGTGCGCCCGGCTGCAACTGAAAGCTGCTCATGCCGGTCTTCTTGCGAGTATTTCTAGATTTGGAAGATGACAGGGACATGACGAATAGGCGGCACTTTTGCGAAGAAATAGATGCGCCATCCACCATTTATCCTTCCAAACCGCGGAAATTTCGCTAAGACCAAACCCCGGCTATCACAAAATCCGGGACCCCCCATTTCATGACAAGATTCGATGTTCTGACAGTCGGCAACGCAATCGTGGATATCATTGCCCGTTGCGACGACCAGTTCCTCATTGACAACCAGATCACCAAGGCGGCGATGAACCTCATCGATGCCGAACGCGCTGAACTCTTGTACTCGCGCATGGGACCGGCGCTCGAAGCCTCCGGCGGCAGCGCCGGCAACACGGCGGCCGGCGTGGCTAACCTCGGCGGCAAAGCTGCCTATTTCGGCAATGTCGCCGAAGATCAGCTCGGTGATATCTTCGCGCACGACATCCGCGCCCAGGGCGTCCACTACCAGACCCGGCCCAAGGGCACCTTCCCGCCGACGGCACGTTCGATGATCTTCGTCACCGAGGATGGCGAGCGCTCGATGAACACCTATCTGGGCGCTTGCGTCGAGCTCGGCCCGGAAGACGTCGAGACCGACGTCGTGGCCAACGCCAAGGTCACCTATTTCGAAGGTTATCTCTGGGATCCGCCGCGCGCCAAGGAAGCCATCCTCGATTGTGCCCGCATCGCCCATGAAAACGGCCGCGAAGTGTCGATGACGCTGTCCGACAGTTTCTGCGTCGACCGCTATCGCGGCGAATTCCTCGATCTGATGCGCTCCGGCAAGGTCGATATCGTCTTTGCCAATCGCCAGGAAGCGCTGTCGCTCTACGAGACCGACGATTTCGAGGAGGCGCTGAACAGGATCGCCGCCGATTGCAAAATCGCCGCTGTGACGATGAGCGAGAATGGTGCCGTCATCCTGAAGGGCCGTGAGCGTTTTTACGTCGATGCGATCCGGATCAAGGAAGTTGTGGATACGACGGGTGCCGGCGATTTGTTCGCCTCTGGCTTCCTCTATGGCTACACCCAGGGACGTTCTTTGGAAGATTGCGGCAAGCTCGGTTGCCTGGCTGCCGGCATCGTCATCCAGCAGATCGGCCCGCGCCCGATGACCTCGCTTTCCGAGGCAGCCAAACGGGCAGGGCTTATTTGAAGGCTTCACCAGGATAGGCGCCCCAGATCTCCGACTGCGCCACCCAGCCCGAGGCGCCGTCGGTTTCGGCGCGGCACCAGTCGCCGTTGCATTCGCCAATGGTGATCATCACGCCGGGTTCTAGCTTGGCAACGATCGAGGCAGAGGGCTGCGCCTCGCGGCGCAGATTGACATAGACGCCTTTGCCCTTGGTCTTCATCCACGGGGCGGCAATCGCCGCGCGCTGGCCGGACAACAGTGACTGGTTGACCCAGCCTTCGGTGCCGTCAGCATCACGGATGCGGCGCCAGTTGTCGTATTCCTGGATGATCTCCACCGGCAGGCCGGATTTCAGGTACATCCACGAAACGGCGTAATCCGTTCCCGGACCGATGCGCAGGTTGACGCGCTTGGATTTCAGCGTGACGAAGCGCGGCAACGGCAGTCCGCTTGGCCCCTTGGCCGCCTGCGCATGGGCGAATTCGACACTTCCCATGGATGCGGCCAGTGCGATGGCAAGGGCGAGGCAGGACTTCAGGACTTTGCTGCTCATGGAAGTTTCCGTTTGCTCGAATTCGCGGGCAGGCCCGGCCTGCTCGCGGTCCGGGCTTTGACATTCCCCGGCTGCACCGCGAGTTTTGTTTGTCTTCGCGTGCGGGTCTGGTAGAAAATGCCCGGAATGGGAAAATTATCACCCCTCTTGGTTAAAGACCTCTGAACAAGGCACCACAGGCAGCCATGACAGCGAAGAAAAAACCGAAGGTCTACATCACCCGCAAGCTGCCGGATGCCGTCGAAACCCGCATGCGAGAACTCTTCGACGCCGAGCTGAACATCGACGACGCGCCGCGTTCCGCTCCCGAGCTTATCGCCGCGGTCAAGACCGCCGACGTGCTGGTGCCGACCGTCACCGATCGCATCGACGCGGCGTTGATCGAGCAGGCGGGACCGCAGATGAAGCTGATTGCAAGCTTCTCCAATGGCACCGATCACATCGACGTCGAGGCGGCGGCGCGCAAGGGCATCACCGTTACCAACACGCCGAACGTCCTGACCGAAGACACCGCCGATATGACCATGGCGCTGATTCTCGCGGTGCCGAGAAGGCTCGGCGAAGGTGCGCGCGTGCTGACCGACAAGCCGGGTGAATGGGCAGGCTGGTCTCCCACCTGGATGCTCGGTCGGCGCATTCACGGCAAGCGAATCGGCATCGTCGGTATGGGCCGCATCGGCACGGCGGTGGCCCGCCGCGCCAAGGCTTTCGGCCTGTCGATCCACTATCACAACCGCAAGCGCGTCAATCCGGCCGTTGAGGACGAACTGGAGGCGACCTATTGGGAAAGCCTCGACCAGATGCTCGCCCGTGTCGACATCGTTTCGATCAATTGTCCGTCGACGCCGGCGACCTTCCACCTGATCTCGGCCCGCCGTCTGGCGCTGCTGCAGCCGACGGCCTATCTCGTCAACACCGCGCGCGGCGACGTGGTCGACGAAGCTGCGCTGATCAAATGCCTGAGGGAGGGCCGGATCGCCGGCGCCGGCCTCGACGTCTTCGAGAACGAGCCTGCCGTCAATCCGAAGCTGGTCAAGCTCGCCAATGAGGGCAAGGTCGTGCTGCTGCCGCATATGAGCTCGGCGACGATCGAAGGCCGCATCGACATGGGCGACAAGGTCATCATCAACATCCGCACCTTCATCGACGGTCACAGGCCGCCGAACCGCGTGCTGCCGGGTCGTTGAAGAACGCTGTAAATCAGGCGACGCAGATTGGAGGCGCAAGGACCTTGCGCATCTCGACGAATGTCGTCCTGGCAAAGCCGGGATGCGCCTTTTCGGCGGTTCTGGAAAATCCACAGGCGGCAAAGACGGCGTGATTGTCGGTGAGTTCGATGCGTGTTTCCAGCCGCAAAGCGGGAAGACCGAGCACCGCAGCCGTTTCCTCGGCAATCGCCAGCAGCCGCTTGCCGAGGCCCTTGCCCTGCATCTCAGGCAGGACGGCGAGCTTGCCGACATAGAGACAATCGGCCTCCGGCCGCAGGAAGAGGCAGCCGATCAGCTTTTCGCCGTCGATGGCGACATGGCCGATCTCGGCCCTGGCCTTTTCGGCCAGTGACTCCGTCGTCAGCTTGAGCGCCGAAGATGGCGGGTCGATCCTGCCGTTCATCGAGGCGAAGGCGGAAAGGACGAGCGTCAGCAGTTCGTCCCAGCGCGTGAAGCTATGATCAAGACGAATAATCGTCATCCGGCTGGTCTTTGTGTTGTACGGCGTCGTTTGTAGCGAACCGTGTCGAAGCGGGCCGAGAGCGCGTCGTAGAGCAGCAACCGTCCGACCAGCGGTTCGCCGGTGCCGGTGACGAGCTTGATCGCCTCCATCGCCATCATCGTGCCGATGACGCCTGTGAGCGCGCCGATGATGCCGGCCTCGGCGCAGGCGGGAATCAGACCCGCCGGCGGCGCTTCCGGAAACAGGTCGCGATATCTAGGGTTGGACGTTCCGTCCTCAGCCGTCTCATAGGGCTTGAGAACCGTCAGCGAGCCGTCGAAGCGCCCGACGGCGCCGGTGACGAGCGGGATGCGCGCTTCTTCCGCCGCATCGGCGGCGGCATAACGCGTGTCGAAATTGTCGGAGCCGTCGATCAGTAGATCGAAACCGGAGAGCTGACGGCGGGCGGCCTCCGGGGAAAAGCGTTCCTCGAAGCGGATCAGTCGGACATGCGGATTGAGCCTGGCGATGGCGAAGGCGGCACTCTCCGTCTTCAGCTCGCCGATCGTGCCGGAATCATGGATCACCTGGCGCTGCAGGTTCGACAGCGACACCCGGTCGTCGTCGACGATACCGAGCGTGCCGACGCCGGCTGCGGCCAGATATTGCAGGACCGGTGCACCGAGGCCGCCGGCGCCGATCACCAGCACGCGGGCGGCTTTCAGTTTCTGCTGGCCGGCGCCGCCGATCTCGGGGAGCAGGATGTGGCGGTGATACCGCGCTATTTCTTCCGGGCTGAGCGGTTCCATGGCGCCGATGTTATCATGACGCCCGACGCCGGGAAAAGCCGCCTCCGTCATTCGAACACCCTTCCGTCGGAAACCGTGAAAAACTGCGCCCTGTCGCCGAGTGCTGAAAACATCGCGCGATCCGTTCCGGTCATGAAGGCCTGGCCGCCGAGCCCGTCGATAAGGTCGAACAGCGCGGCGCGTCTGTTCTCGTCGAGATGCGCTGCGATCTCGTCGAGCAGCAGGATCGGCGCATGGCCGGTGAGATTGCCGACGAGCCGCGCATGCGCAAGCACCAGGCCGACAAGCAGCGCTTTCTGCTCGCCGGTGGAGCAACGTTCCGCCTCCATCGCCTTTTCGCGGTGATGCACGATGAGATCGGCCCGGTGCGGCCCCTCGAGCGTGCGCCCTGCGCCGGCATCGCGGTAGCGGCTCTCTGCCAGCATCGCCGCGTAGTCATCCTCGAGGTCGACCGAGGGGCGCGAGAACTGACCGTCCATGAAGCCCGAGAGCTGCAGCGATGCCGAAGGGAAGGGCGAGCTCTCCCGTGTTTCCTCGATCAGCCGGGTCAGGAGGCCGAGCATCTCCTGCCGGGCGAGCGCCATGGCGATACCGAGGCTTGCCATCTGCTCCTCGATGCCGGCAAGCCAGGACGGATCGAAGCGGCCTTCGTCCAGCAATTTGTTGCGGCTGCGCATGGCGCGCTCGAAATCGCTGGCGCGGCGGCCATGAGCGGGATCGAGTGACAGCACCAGCCGGTCGAGAAAGCGGCGTCGGTCGGAAGAGGCGCCGGTAAAGAGCCCGTCCATCGCCGGTGTCAGCCAGAGAAGGCGCAGATGGTCGGTCAGTTCGTCCGCAGTCTTTGCCGTCGTGCCATTGATGCGCAGCCTGCGGGCGATGGTCTCCTCGCTCGTTTCGATGCCGGTGCCGATCTCGACGTCACCCTCCATGCCGTCGAGCGCGGCGAAGATCGAAAAGCCACCGGCGGCGCCGACGCGGGTGATATCGCCATAAGCCGCGCGGCGCAGGCCGCGGCCAGGCGAAAGCAGGGAGACGGCCTCCATGAGATTGGTCTTGCCGGCGCCGTTATCTCCCGTCAGTACGGCATGCCGACCGTCAAGGGTAAGGGCCGCCGCCGCATAGTTGCGGAAGTCTGTCAGCTTCAGACGGGAAAGAGAAACCTTGTGCGGCATCGAATGTCCGGAATCGTAAAGCGTGACAGCTAAGCCGAAGCGGCGCTGATGGCAAGGCTGGCAGCTTTTTGGCCGTGGGATCGTACCGTCGGTGCTGCCGCAAGTCAGGGACGCGGCGGCTGGCGCCACCCAGGACATATATTCCAGAGATCCCGTGACCGAAGTCCTGGTGTCCGACATCTTCCCGGTGTAACGGCAGCCATGACACTTTCGAAATTCTGCTAAAAATACAACCACCGGAGATGGTCTGACATCGCCAAGCTGATACTGTCGACAGTTATTGTCAATGCCTCCCAGCTCCGGATATTCAGGGTTTGCTGCCATCCTTTAAGGCTATTGACGTAACGTAAAGCCCAAAAAAAGTCGGTTGAATTTTGCAACTGCAGGGTTGAGTTATCTGGTGCAGACGATATGGTAAACGGAACGTTTATGTATAAGAGAGTGATGAAGTGCCAGATCCGGTTGATATTATCGTCGGTCGCAACGTCAGACAGTTTCGCGCCCTTCGCCGTGTTTCCCAACTTGAGCTTGGCGAAGCACTCGGACTGACTTTCCAGCAGATCCAGAAATACGAAAAGGGAACGAACCGCGTTTCCGCCAGCAAGCTGCATCAGATCGCGGTTTTTCTCGACGTTGAGATCTCTGCTCTTTTCGAGGGCGCCGGCATGTCACCATTCGGCAGCCGTGTCGAACTCAGCCCCGACGCCTATGCGCTTGCGCTGAGCTACGACAAGCTGAACTCACCGGCAGGCAAGGAAGCGGTCAAGACCATCGTCACCCTCATGACTGGCGAAGTGGCCGAAACCGCCGCTTGATTCCACGACAGCGCCGGGCATCTTTTCGAGAGCCGCAAGGACGCTCTAGCACTTTGAATTGCTGCATGATTTTATCCCTGCATCGGTTCCGATAAGCTATGCAGCGGGCAATGGATTCCCACCGAAAGCACGACCTGTTCAAGGTCTGGATGATCTCGGACCGATGCGGGTGTACAGCGGTTTTGGAAGGACGGCGTGCCTCAAGGCGAAGACCGGGAAGCAGGTCGCCCGGTTCAGGTTCGATGCCGCGCGCTTCAGTGAATCTCGCATTCGTGCAGCGCCATCAGCAGATCGTCCTGCGTCTGGTGGCCGGCATGATAGAGGTCGATCGCGATGTTGGCGATTGAAAGGCCCTGCTGGCTGCGAAGCTTGATGTTGCGCTCGGCGCACCAGGTGTAGATGGCGCCGGCGAGAACGTCGACGTCTTCGGACTGAGAGGAAAAGGCTGGCGCCATGGTCGATACCCTTGGTTTGGTTGTCCCCCGCTAGAGCGCCGTGCTAAGGACGCTCTATCGCTTTGATTTGGTGCATAACCCCAAAAGGAGATTCCGATCTTCGGAGTTATGCGCTGACCGCAGAGACTGAATTCATTTGGAAAACTTGCAAGCGGCATCATCTGGCTGCGTTAACGCAAGTCGTCTTCCCGTCCGCCGCCGTATCGATCCGGGACAGATTGGCCGGCGCGGGCGGCGAATGTCGCAAATCGGGATTCCTGGAACAAAAAAACCGGAGACGTTTCCGTCCCCGGCTTTCGAAATAGGCGTGTCGATTGCGGCTCAGCCTTCGAAGAATTCCTTCATGCGGGCAAAGAAGCCCGTCGATTCCGGATTGTTCTCCTTGGAAGAAAGCTGCTCGAATTCCTGAAGCAGTTCGCGTTGCCGCTTGGTGAGCTTTTGCGGCGTCTCGATCTGGATCTGGATGTAGAGGTCGCCCGTCTGCACCGAACGCAGCACCGGCATTCCCTTGCCCTTGAGGCGGAACTGTTTGCCGACCTGCGTGCCCTCAGGCACGGTTACGCGCGACTTGGTGCCGTCAAGCGTCGCTACGTCGAAGGTTCCGCCGAGCGCGGCCGTCGTCATCGAGATCGGAACCGCGCAATAGAGATCGGCTCCGTCGCGCTGGTAGAATTCATGCGGTTTGACCGACAGGAAGATGTAGAGATCGCCCGCTGGTCCGCCGCGGGCGCCGGCTTCGCCTTCGCCCTGCAGCCGGATGCGCGTGCCGTCCTCGATGCCGGCAGGGATGTTGACCGAGAGCGAACGCTCTTCCGTCACCCGGCCCTGGCCGTGGCACTTCGGGCAGGGATCGGGAATGATCTGGCCGCGGCCATGGCAGGTCGGGCAGGTCCGCTCGATCGAGAAGAAGCCCTGTGCCGCGCGCACGCGCCCCGTTCCCTGGCAGGTGCCGCAGTTCTTTGGCTGCGTGCCGGGCTTGGCGCCCGAACCCGTACAGACGTCGCAGGTGATCGAGGTGGGAACGCGGATCTGCGCCGTCTTGCCGGAGAAAGATTCTTCCAGCGTTATTTCCATGTTGTAGCGAAGATCGGCGCCACGCTCGCGGCCGCCCGACGAGCGCTGGCGAGCGCGCCCACCACCCATCATTTCGCCGAAGATATCCTCGAAGATGTCTGAGAAACCGCCGCCGGCAAATCCGCCTCCACCACCGCCCATACCGCCATGCTCGAAAGCCGCATGGCCATAGCGATCATAGGCCGCCCGCTTCTGCGGGTCCTTGAGCATCTCGTAGGCTTCGTTGATTTCCTTGAACTTCCGTTCGGCGTCCTTGTCATCCGGGTTTTTGTCCGGATGAAATTTCATCGCCAGTTTGCGGAAGGCGCTTTTCAGCTCTTTCTCGTCCGCCGACTTGGCTACACCCAGAGTTTCGTAAAAGTCCGCTTTTGCCATTAAGGATTAAACCCCGGAAATGGATTTTCCGGCTGCCATGGTGAGCAGCCGGATCAGGTGTTGAAGCATAACCACGCCGTCGCGGATTACGCGGACTTCTTGCGGTCGTCGTCCTTGATTTCCTCGTAGTCGGCATCGACGACATTGTCGCCGCCTTCCGCGGAGGCATCGCCAGCAGCGCCGCTTTCAGCCTGCTGTGCTTCATAGATCGCCTGGCCGAGCTTCATCGACACTTCCATCAGCGTCTGGGTCTTGGCCTTGATGTCGTCGGCATCGGGCTCCGACGCTTCCGACGCCGTCTTCAGCGCAGCGATCGCATCCGAGATCGCGGTGCGGTCGGCCTCGGAAACCTTGTCACCGTAATCCTTCAGCGACTTTTCCGAGGAATGGACCAGGCTTTCAGCCTGGTTCCGGGCTTCGACGGCCTCGCGGCGCTTCTTGTCTTCGGTGGCATGGGCTTCGGCATCCTTCACCATCTTCTCGATGTCGGAGTCGGAAAGACCGCCGGAAGCCTGGATGCGGATCTGCTGTTCCTTGCCGGTGCCCTTGTCCTTGGCCGAAACCTGCACGATGCCGTTGGCGTCGATGTCGAAGGTGACTTCGATCTGCGGCATGCCGCGCGGCGACGGTGGCAGACCAACGAGGTCGAACTGGCCGAGCAACTTGTTGTCGGCAGCCATTTCACGCTCGCCCTGCGAAACGCGGATGGTCACGGCCTGCTGGTTGTCTTCGGCGGTCGAGAAGGTCTGGCTCTTCTTCGTCGGGATCGTCGTGTTGCGTTCGATCAGGCGGGTGAAGACACCACCGAGGGTCTCGATGCCGAGCGACAGCGGCGTCACGTCGAGGAGCAGGACATCCTTGACGTCGCCCTGCAGAACGCCGGCCTGGATGGCAGCACCAAGCGCCACCACTTCATCCGGGTTGACGCCCTTATGCGGCTCCTTGCCGAACAGCTGCTTGACGACTTCCTGTACCTTCGGCATGCGGCTCATGCCACCGACGAGAACCACTTCGTCGATTTCGGCAGCGGTGACACCGGCATCCTTGAGCGCTGCCTTGCATGGCGCGATCGTGCGCTGGACGAGATCGTCGACCAGGCTCTCGAGCTTGGCACGGGTCAGCTTCAGCGTCAGATGCTTCGGGCCGGAGGCGTCGGCCGTGATGAACGGCAGGTTGATTTCGGTCTGCTGCGAGGACGAAAGCTCGATCTTTGCCTTTTCCGCAGCTTCCTTGAGGCGCTGCAGGGCAAGCTTGTCGTTCTTCAGGTCGATGCCGTTGTCCCTCTTGAACTCGGCAACGAGATATTCGACGAGACGCATGTCGAAGTCTTCACCGCCGAGGAAAGTATCGCCGTTGGTGGACTTCACTTCGAAGACGCCGTCACCGATCTCGAGGATCGAAATATCGAAGGTGCCGCCGCCAAGGTCGTAGACGGCAATTGTCTTGCCTTCTTTCTTGTCGAGGCCGTAGGCGAGGGCTGCAGCGGTCGGCTCGTTGATGATGCGCAGAACTTCAAGACCAGCGATGCGGCCGGCATCCTTGGTTGCCTGGCGCTGCGCGTCGTTGAAATAGGCGGGAACGGTGATGACGGCCTTCTCGACCTTTTCGCCGAGATAGGATTCGGCGGTTTCCTTCATCTTCTGGAGGATCATCGCGGAAATCTGTGCGGGCGAGTAGCCCTTGCCATTGGCTTCGACCCAGGCGTCGCCATTGTCGCCCTTGACGATGGTGAAGGGAACGAGGTGCTTGTCCTTCTCGACGGTCGGATCTTCGTAGCGGCGGCCGATCAGGCGCTTGACCGCAAAGAGCGTGTTCGTCGGGTTGGTGACTGCCTGGCGCTTGGCCGGCTGGCCGACGAGGCGTTCGCCATCATCGGAAAATGCCACCATGGAAGGGGTCGTGCGTGCACCTTCCGCATTCTCGATAA
>Ga0102590_1004502_pt1 | contig 11767 bp, 10 predicted proteins | sample AraplaMF_Col_mMF_FD_76859 | JGI IMG/M metagenome (GOLD analysis project Ga0102590, IMG submission 76859) | Arabidopsis root microbial communities from the University of North Carolina, USA - plate scrape MF_Col_mMF | ecosystem: Host-associated > Plants > Roots > Endosphere | place: USA...
AGGAGTTTTCGCAGTTATGCGGCGCGCGCCGCGTTCCATAACATAGATAGTCCGGCGGCGAGCATGATGCCATCCATGACAAGTCGAAACACATTTGGATCGAGCCGCAACACGAATCGCTTGGCGACGAAAGCGCCGACCATCAGCGACGATCCGGCGATCAGTCCTTTCAGCGCGACCTCGGCGTTTAGTGCCCCGAACCGCTGGAAGGTGACGGATTTGCTCAAATAAATCCCCAGGGAACTGGCGGCCTCGGTGGCGAGGAACGCGCCCTTCGCCAGCCCGTAGAACAGAAACAGCGGAACGCTGAGCGGTCCGGTGGAGACCACGATGCCGGTGAGATAACCGATCACCGCGCCGCCCAACGCCAGATGCCAGAGCGACAGCTTCAGGTCATGCCGCGCCAGCCAGTGGCGCACCGGCACCATTGCGATCAGAAACAAGCCGATCGCAATGTCGACCGCGCGGGACGGCAGCACCAGCAGCGTGCGCGCGCCGAGCGCCGCGGCGGGAATCCCGGTGATCGAATACGCCGCGAAGGCCCGCCAGTCGACGTCACGCCACCACGCCAGGATCCGCGACAGATTGGCCATCACGGCTGCCACCGCCATGATCGGCACGGCTTCTTTCGGGCCGAATTCATACACCAGCACCGGCACCAGCATGATCGAGGAGCCGGTGCCGACGATGCCGCTGATGGTGCCGGCAACCAGTCCGACCGCGAGAACGAAGACGAAATTCAAGGCCGGCGTCTCCGCGAATCGGATGGCTTCGGAATGGCCCAGCAATAGCCCAATGGCGGCGGAGCTCAATCGGCGCCGTCGCTCCGTAAGGCAGACGTGCTGCTGACACACCGTTGGCAGCAGGCCTGAAGTAACTGGCTGCATCGCATCTGAGGAGAGACCATGACCGTCAAGGGAAGCTGCCATTGTGGCAAGACGCAATTCGAGGTGATCGAGGCGCCAGCCAGCGTTACGCGCTGCACCTGCTCGCTGTGCTCGAAACGCGGTGCGCTGTGGGCTTATTACACGCCGGCGCAATTCCGCCTGACCACGCCCGTTGAAAACGTGACGACATATCTGTGGGGCAGCCGCACCGTAAAGCACCATTTCTGTGCGAGTTGTGGCTGCGGCACCTATTCCGAATCGCCGGACTGGTCGAGCGGCAAGCCGGACTTCGACAATCCAAAGGTCGGCGTCAATTCCAGGCTGCTGGACGACTTCGATCTGGAGACGGTGCCGGTCGAGGTGATCGACGGCAAGAACCTATGGTGAAGCGGGGGCGGGTGCCGGCTCGGGCGCGGAGGCGGGCGCGTCCGCACCGGTTCCTCCCTTGTAGACCCGCGCATAGCGCCGCCCGAGGCTGGTGAGCACTTCATAGCCGGTGGTACCGAAGTGATGCGCCAGTTCGTCCACGGTGATGCCTTCGCCGATCAGCGTCACCATCTGGCCGCGGCGGGCCGTGTTGACTGGCACGTCGGTAACGTCCACGGCGAGCAGGTCCATCGAAATGCGGCCGGCCACCGGGCAGCGCTTGCCGGCCACCACCACCTCGGCGCCGCGGGTGCCGTCGTTGCTGCCCGCGGCGCGGAAGTATCCGTCGGCGTATCCAGCCGCGACGATCGCCAGCCGGGTCGGCCGCCGCGCGGTCCATGTCGCCCCGTAGCCGACCGTTTCGCCACGCTCGACGTTGCGGATGTGGATGATACGCGCCTTCAGGTCGACGACGGCCTGCATCGGATTGTCGGCCTCCGGCGTCGGATTGACGCCGTAGAGCGCGGCTCCAGGCCGCACCATGTCGAACAGAAACTGAGGTCCGAGGAAAATTCCGGAGGAATTGGCCAGCGACGACGGTACGCCGGAAAACAGGCTGGCGATCTCGCGGAAGGTCGCAACCTGCTTGGCGTTGAGCGGATGGTTGAGCATTTCCGCGCAAGCCAGATGGCTCATCACCAGCGTGATGCCGTGATCGCCGGCGACGATCCGTGGCACGATGCCCTGGGCTTCGGTAATCGTCAGGCCCAGCCGGTTTATCCCGGTGTCGATATGGATCGCCGCTCCGCCGGTCCATCCGGTACGCCGGCAAAATACGTCCCACTCGGCAAGCTCATTGAGGTCGCCGATCACCGGCCTGCAGTCGTTCTGGACGAAAACATCGCCGCAATTCGGGAAGTAGCCGTCAAGCACATAAATAATGGCGTCTTTGACCGCAGCGCGTGCGGCTCGCGCCTCGTCCAGTGTAGCCACGAAGAAAGTCTTGCAGCCGGCGCCGGCCAGCGCGTGCATCACCGGAGCCAGGCCGCACCCATAAGCGTCCGCCTTCACCGCGGCAGCGCATTCGGCCGGCACGCCGCGCTTTTCGAGCTTGCGCCAATTGGCGACAAGGGCGTCGAGATCGACCGTGAGAACGCCGGTATCGCCGGCATGCGCGGCCGCGAAGGCGGCCGCCTTGTTCGCTTCGGGAGACAGCACACTGCCGGCCGGGTGCGATGTCGGGTCGGAAACGGGCGCCATGAGCTTGGAAAGACCCCTAATACGTCACGCAAACGGCAGACCGGCGCTTCGTCCGGCCTGAGCAGCGCACAATAGGCGGGGCGCCGCTGCCGTTCAACCTTGGCCGCGGTGTGTCAGTGCGTGTAGGTCGGCAGGTGACCGTCCTGGGCGAGATCGCTGAACCGGGTGAATTGGCCCTCGAATTGCAGTTCGACAGTGCCGGTCGGACCATGGCGCTGCTTGGCGATGATGACTTCGGCCCGGCCGTGCACCAGCGACATGTCGAGCTGCCATTTCTCATGCTCCGGCGTGCCCGCGCGAGGCTCTTTGTTCTGGAGGTAATATTCCTCGCGATAGACGAACAGCACCACGTCGGCGTCCTGCTCGATCGAGCCGGATTCACGCAAATCAGCCAACTGCGGATGCTTGTCGTCGCGGCTTTCGACCTGACGCGACAGCTGCGAGAGCGCCACGATCGGGCAATTCAATTCCTTGGCCAGCGCCTTCAGGCTGGTGGTGATCTCGGTGACTTCCTGCACGCGGTTGTCCGAGCGCTTGCCGGAGCCCTGCAGCAGCTGGATATAGTCCACCACGATCACGTCGAGGCCCTTCTGACGCTTCAGGCGCCGCGCCCGTGCCGTGAGCTGCGAAATCGAAAGACCGCCGGTTTCGTCGACATAGAGCGGCAGGTGTTCGAGTTCGATAGTGTGGTCGCGGATCTTTTCGAACTCACTCTCGGTAATTCCGCCGCGGCGGATCGCGCTCGAGGCGATGCCGGTTTGCTCGGCGAGAATACGTGTGGCGAGCTGCTCGGCAGACATTTCGCAGGAGTAGAAGCCGACGATGCCGCCATTGACGGTCTTGCGGGTGCCGTCGGGCTGCAACTCGTCGCGGTGGGCGCGGGCGATGTTGTAGGCGATATTGGTGGCAAGCGCTGTCTTGCCCATGCCGGGGCGGCCGGCGATGATGATGAGATCGGACCGCTGCAGCCCGCCCATCTTGGCGTCGACATCGCGCAGGCCGGTGGCGATGCCGGACAGCTTGCCGTCGCGGCTGTAGGCGTTGGCGGCCATGTCGAGCGCGGTTTTCATCGCCTGCGCGAAGCGCTGGAAGCCGCCGTCATAGCGGCCGGATTCCGCCAGTTCATACAGCCGGCGTTCGGCGTCCTCGATTTGTGCGCGCGGCGCGAAGTCCACCGGCGCGTCGAACGCGACATTGACCATGTCCTCGCCGATATGGATCAGGTCGCGTCGCAGCGACAGCTCATAGATCGTTCGACCGTAATCCTGCGCGTTGATGATGGTGGTCGCCTCGGCGGCGAGGCGGGCAAGGTACTGCCCGACGGTCATGCCACCGATGTCGGTCTCAGCCGGCACGAATGTCTTCAGCGTGACCGGCGTCGCGACCTTGCCGGCGCGAATGAGGCTGCCGGCAGTCTCGAAAATGGTCTGATGGATCGGCTCGAAGAAGTGTTTCGCTTCCAGGAAGTCGGATACCCGATAGAACGCGTCGTTATTGACCAGTATGGCGCCCAGCACGCTCTGTTCCGCCTCGATATTATGCGGCGCCGTCCGATAGGCCGGCGCGGCGGGATCGGGAGCGATTTTGAGAACGTTCGAATCAAATGCGGCCATGGTCTCGGATTGTTCTATGGATTTTGTCGGATGCGGGGCGCGCATAAAGCGCCAGTCCGGCTCCGAACGAAAGCGGGAACATTCCTTATGCACCCTAGAATATTTTTCGGTGGACGAACCCGGACGTGCCGCTTGACCGGAATCTGCCAAGGCTCGGTCGGGCGATCGTCATTCCCGGGCGACTCAGAGAATTGCGCCGGGCGCTGAACCTCGCGGCGTCCGGCCCATACTCATCATCAATGGCTTCGGCGCCCTCACCGGCGAGGAGCGGCCGGATCAGACCAGGATGAGATAGACCAACGCGATCAGTCCTGCCGTGCAACTGGTGGCGATCAACGCGTAGTCGATGGCGACGCTGGTCGACAGTTTCGGCGATACTTTTGGTGGCATCTGGCTCATTCCGGCGGTTTAGAACGAGCGGACCGGACCTTCTGTGAGGCAACTCACATTTGCCGAAATGTTCTCGCCGGCAGTCAGATCGACTGGACCAGGTGGGGCACGGACAAGGGCAGCAACGACATGATGTTTCAGCATCAAGGTGGCTTGCGACGGCACTCAGGCAGCGGAGAGACGGTGTGGCTCGCTCGGCTGATCGACGAACTCGAACGGCCCAGCCATGCTGATTTTTTCGCGGTTCCCTGCGACGCCGCCATCGTTGCCGCCCTGGAAATCCAGTTGGCACGACCGCCGCAGCCGTTTTCCGGCCGTGGTCCACAGTCGGCGCATCACAATTGAATGTGAATGCGTTCTTCTCCAGGGTAGCCCGGATTATTCACCCGCAAGTTGCAATTTCGGACGGGCACCCTGTTCGGCATCGCGCAGCCTGGCCTCCTGCCGGGTGATGTAATCGCGGGTCATCGGCACGACCCCCTGGCGCTTGGTCAGCTGGATCTGGAACACCATCACGTTCTGCTTGCGGAACGACATCTCAGATGACGCCAGGTAGAATTCCCACATTCGCGCAAACCGCTCGTCGTAGAGGCGCACGGCTTCTTCCCGGCGGGCCAGGAAACGCTCGCGCCAGGCCTTCAGCGTTTCAGCATAGTGCAGGCGGAGAATCTCGATGTCGCAGACCAGTAGTCCGGCCCGTTCGATCGCAGGCAATACTTCGGAGAGCGCCGGAATATAACCACCGGGGAAGATGTACTTGGCGATCCAGGGATTGGTGATGCCGGGACCCTCCGATCGACCGATCGAATGCAGCAGCATCACACCGTCGTCTTTCAGTAGCTCCGCGCAGCGCTCGAAGAAGGTATCGTAATGATCGACGCCGACGTGTTCGAACATGCCAACCGAGATCACCCGGTCGAACGGGCCTGGAATATCGCGATAGTCCTCGAGCAGGAATCTCGCTGAGTGGGTGAGGTTCTTTTCTCCGGCCCGTGCGTTCGACATCTGAAGCTGTTCTCGCGACAGCGTGACGCCGGTGACATCGGCGCCGGTCATTTCGGCCAGGTACAGGCCAAGACCGCCCCAACCGGAACCGATATCGAGCACACGATGGCCGGGCTCGATCAGCAGTTTTGCGGCGAGATGGCGCTTCTTGGCCAGCTGGGCATCGTCCAGCGTCGCGTCTGGCCGCTCGAAATAGCCGCAGCTGTATTGCTTGTCCGCATCGAGGAACAGCGAGTAGAGCCGCCCATCGAGATCGTAATGCCGCTCGACATTGTTCTTCGAGCGGCCGGGCGTATTGAACTGCTGGGCATGACGGACCAGATAGCGCAGCCACCACTGCAGCTTCGCCCAGCGCGGCAGAAAGTCAGGCTGATCGAGCACGACGGCGAGCACGTCCGCGATCGAGCCTTCCTCGACCACGAAGGTGCCGTCCATATAGATCTCGCCGAGCGCAAGCTCGGGATCGAGAAGAATTCTGCGCTCGGCCGCCGAGGTCAGGAACCGGACCGCTACCGGCTTGCCCGTGCCGTTGCCGCAACTGAACGTCGTCCCGCTCGCGGTCGTGAACGTCATCGCGCCGCGTCGGATGAATTGGCCCAAAAAGAAACGCAACAAGCGGTCCATGGAATCTCCCCACGGTAACCGATCACGCGCACGCTCGAATACGCTCTGCCCCGCCATGCACGAGATCGAGATTGTCCCTCTGCTACCGGCACCAGTATGATAATAATGGCTGATGGCGGACGCCAGTGCGTTGGCCGCAAGGCGGATATCCCGAATTGTTCCGGTCACGAAGCTGCGCGATATGTCCGCTTCCATTCACGGGATAATCGGCTAAAAGGTGACCGCCGCGACCGCGGTGGTGGTCCGAAAGTCTCGCCAGGCGAACTTTGGATCCAAGACGCCGGTGGCGAATTTCGCATCTGGAGAACAGGAATGTTGAGCCGAGCGCTCATTATAGCGACGGTGACGCTTCTGGTCGGCTGTTTCACGGCAATCCCGGCGAGGGCCGAAAACCTCGAGGCCGGCAAGTCCCCATCCCAGATCTTTGCTGGTACCTGTTCGGCCTGCCACAAGAGTCCGCGTGGCCTGCTCAAGGGGGTGCCGCCTGGATCGCTGCCGGGCTTTCTGCGCCAGCACTACACCACCTCGAGCGAGATGGCCGGCGCGCTCAGCGCCTACCTCTTGTCCAACGGGGCCACCGATGCTCGCGGTGGTGGTGGTTTGACCAAGCAGGGCAAGGAGGCCTCCGAGCCGAAGCCCGCCGCCGCTGCACCGGAGGCGGCCGATCCCCGACTGGGGCGCAAGCACCGTCCGGCGGGGCAGCCCGATGCGGACGGATTGACCGCCCAGGGAGATCCCCGGGGCGAGCCTGGAACACGCCCCGGGCGCAACGCCAAGCGGCCGCCTCGTCCCGGTACCGAGGGCCCGGAAGCCGCCAAACCGGCTGCGGAGGGTCAGCAGCCGCCGGCTGCCGCGTCGACCGACGCCGGTCCCGGCGGCCGCCCGCTGTCGGCCAAACAGAAGCTTGGCAAGCGCAGCAAGCCGGGCAGGGATGAGCCGTCGAGAGCCGAGCCGGCCAAATCCGATGTGCTCCCGGCGGACGCCGCCAAGGGCGAGCCGGCCAAGCCTGAGCCCGCCAAGGACGACGCTGCCAAGAGTGACGCGGCCAAGATCGATACACTGAAGGACGTTCCGTCAAAGGCTGCCGAGGACGGTAAGGCTGAGGCCGCCAAATCCGACGCTGCCAAGGAACCCCGTCGCGATGACACGCCACTGCGGGCTGACCCGGTTCCTGCCGTTACCCCGGCCCCGAAGGCTTCCGAGGGAGATGGCAAATCACCGGCCCAGACGGTAGCGCCGGCGCCGCCGCCTGCGGCAACCGGTGCGCCCGCTCCGCCCGCGTCGTCCAATAGTGCTCCGGAGCCCTCCGCAATGCCCGCGCCGGCCGCCAAGCCGGCCCCGCCGGCCGAGGTGGCGGTGCCAACCGCGCCACCGGCGGCTCCCGCCGGGCCTCCCGCGCCCCCGATCTCACAGTAGAAGCCCGACCGGTCCCGGCCGGGCTTCGCGGTCAACGACCGATAGCCGATCCCGAAACGCGTCCCGCTCAGGCCGCGCGGATCTTGGCCAGGAAACTGTCGACGTCGCCGCGTAACCGCTCGGCCTGCCTGCCGAGTTCTTCAGCCGATGCGCGGACCTGGTCGGCCGCGGCACCGGTCTTGGCTGTGGCCTGGTTGACGCCCACGATGTTGCTGGAGACATGGCCGGTGCCGCGCGCGGCCTCCTGGACGTTGCGGGCAATTTCCTGAGTCGACGCACCTTGCTCCTCGACCGCCGAGGCGATCGCCGTTGCGATCTCGCTGATGCTTCCGATCGTGCCGCCGATGCCGTGGATCGCCGCGACCGCTTCGCTGGTGGCCTCCTGCATGGCGGCGACCTGTGAGGAGATTTCCTCGGTCGCCTTGGCGGTCTGGCTCGCCAGACCCTTCACTTCCGAAGCCACCACGGCAAAGCCCTTGCCGGCTTCACCGGCGCGCGCCGCCTCGATCGTGGCGTTCAGGGCGAGCAGGTTGGTCTGACTCGCGATGTCGCTGATCAGCTTGACCACGTCGCCGATCTTCTGCGCCGCCGCCGACAGCCCCTGGACCGTGGCATTGGTGCGGTTCGCTTCGCCCACCGCTGCGCTGGCGATCTCGGTGGATTGCGTCACCTGTCGGCCGATCTCGATGACGGAGGAGGACAGTTCCTCGGTCGCCGAGGCAACCGTCTGCACGTTGACGGAGGCTTCCTCGGCCGCCGTCGACACCACGGTCGCCTGACGGCTGGCCTGTTCGGCGGTCGCCGCCATGCTCTGCGAGGTGGTGCGCATCTCGCTTGCCGCCATGGCAAGGGTATCGAGCGATGCGCGGACGCTGCTGTCGAAATCATCCGCCAGCTTGGTCATGAGCTTCTTCTTTTCGACGTCGCTCTTGACCTTCAGTTCGTCCTGGTCGGCGCGCAGCCGTTCGCCCTCGACCATGTTCTCCTTGAAGAACTGGACCGACTTGGCCATCTCGCCGACCTCGTCACCGCGCGCAAGCGCCGGAATCTCGGCCACGGTGTCGCCGGCCGCCAGCTTGCGCATCGCGACCGTCATGCCGGTGATGGCATTGACGATGCTGCGGCCGATCAGGAAGGACATGCCGGTGACGATCAGCAGGGCTATGCCGATCAGCAGTCCGATATGGCGGACCTGCGACCAGAAAATCGCGTCGACGTCGTCGATGTAGACGCCGCCGGCAATCGACCAGTTGTAGGGCCTGAACGGCACCGCATAGGCGATCTTGGGCGACGGCTCGTCGGAACCGACGCGGGGAAAACGGAACGCCACGAAGCCGCCATCGCCGGTGGCCGCCAGTTCGACCTGACGTCGGGTGAAGTAGACGCCGTCGGTATCCTTGGCGCCCATCATGTTCTTGCTCTCGACTTTCGGATTCGGGTGCACCTGCACCACGCCGTCCTGGTCGAGGGCGTAGAAGTAATCATCCTTGCCGAAGCGGAGCGTGCGCAGCAGGGTCTTGCTTCTCGCCAGCGTCTCGGCATCCGAGAGGCCGGCCTTGCGGGCGGCCTGATAGTCCAGATCGATCGCCTGCCTCGCCACGAGGACGAGCTCCTGAAGCTTGACCTTGCGATCCTCGACCAGGTTGTCGCGCAAATTCGACAGGCCCGCGGCGGCGACTCCGACGATGCCCAGCACGGACAGGCTGACCATGATCAGGAGTTTGGAGGAGATGCGCAAATTCCCGAGCATAGGGGACCCTTGGTGGTTGTGAACGGCCGGCCGAACCATTTTGTGCCGGTATTCCAGCACTACACGCCAATGGTGAATCTGCGGCTAACAACACGCGGGTAGCGGTCTGACCAGATATGCGCGAGACGCTGCGGGCCCTCGCAACCGTAGGTCGAACGGAAGCCGCTCCAAAAAAGCAAAAGCCCGACCTGGTGGGGCCGGGCTCTGCCGTCGTTTGGCCGGGCTGGAAGGGCTTGCGCCCCTCAGGTGGCGTCGGAAGCCGTGGCGGGCGCCTCGTCGTCGTGCTGCGCTTCCGGATCGAAGAACTCGCCGGCGGCGGCAAGAGCCTCGGCGGCGGCGTCCTGGTCTTCCTGACGGGTCGAGATGTCCTCGCCGCGGTTGATGCGCTCGGCCTCGTCGGCGCTGCGCGCCACCGTGACGGTCACGCTCACTTCGACTTCCGGGTGGACGGCGATGGCGATCTTGTGCTGGCCGATGGTCTTGATCGGCGCATCGAGCAGCACCTGGCTGCGGCTGAAGGTGACGCCGTCGCTTTCAAACGAGGCGATGATGTCGCGCACCGAGACCGATCCGAACAGCTGTCCGGTTTCCGAGGCCTGACGCAGCACCACGACGTTGCGGCCGTCGATCTTCTCGGCGACCTTGCTGGCTTCGCCCTTGGCCTGCAGGTTGCGGGCTTCGAGGTCGGCCTTCATGCCTTCAAACTTGGCGCGGTTGTCGGTGGTGGCGCGCAGCGCCTTGCCGCGCGGCAGCAGGAAATTGCGGGCAAACCCGTCCTTGACGCGGACGACCTCGCCCATGTGTCCGAGCTTGGCGACGCGTTCCAGCAAAATGACTTCCATGTTCTTTCTCCTGTGGGTTTGAATGATCGGGATCGAGGGAATAAATGTGGTCAGGACGCCGGAGCAGGCGGTGGCCGGCTCCGCAAATAGCGTTGGCGAAATCCGAAAAAAGCGTCGGCCAGCCCAAGTCCCATCAGCACGAGGATCGGCCAGCCGAACACCAGCACGGCGGCGTAGGTGCAAATCAGCACCAGCGCGCGATTCTTGATGCCGAGGGTCAGCGTATGGAGCGCCGCGAAGCCGATCAGCGCGTAAGCCATCAACAGCGCGGCGCTGACGATCTGAGCGATGATTGCGGGCAATCCGCCGACGAAAGAAAATGCGATGGCCAGCGACAGCACGACCAGCGTCATTGGCGGCAACGCTGCGGTTTTCAGATCGGGCCAGGGGCGGTGCAGCCGGCCCGATGTCGCGGTGATCTTGGCTGCCAGCCAGAGATTGAGCGTCAAGGTCATGATGGCGACGATGGCGGCGGCTGCCGGTGCGATGGTTGCCAGCGCGTCGATCACCTGGTCAAGGTCGCTGTCGGCGGGGGCGGAGTTGCGCGGGCCGATCATGCGCAGCAGGCCGCGCCGCAACGCCGCGCTGATCGTGGCGCCATCGGTGCCGAGGGTGAGCAGGGCGGCGAGCGTGGTCAATGCCGCAAAGCCGGCGGCCCAGACCAGGATGCGGCCGACCGGATACCATTCCAGCACCGGCTCGACGGCATTGACGCCATTGCCCGAGGACACGGCGGCGACCGGTCGGCCGAGCAACGCCAGATGTCCGAGCCACCAGGCCGGAAGCGCGATCGTGAGGATGAAGGCCATCAGATAGGGGAAACCGAAGATCGCACCCAGTCCGGTGCCGGCGGCGATCCCGCCGATCGCAGCCCCCGTCGGTCCCCATCCCAGGGCCGCGACCATCAGTGGCAACGGCGCCAGATAGAACAATAGCAGCGAGATCAGCGCGCCCGAGATAATCGAGGCGAACATCAGCGCCGACGCGCAGCCGGCCGCCAGAGCAATAAGAAGGCTCGTGATCATCAGCTGTCCCGCTCCTTTCGAGCGGTTAGAGGCGTGAGCCCCAACCATCGGCGACCGGACGACCCGGAAGCCTTATGAAATATGAAATCGACCGGCGGCCACCTGGCCGCCGGTCGGCGTTTCGTTCGCGTCAGCGAATGACGTAAGGCAACAGACCGAGGAACCGCGAGCGCTTGATGGCGCGCGCGAGTTCGCGCTGCTTCTTGGCGGAGACCGCGGTGATGCGGCTCGGCACGATCTTGCCGCGCTCTGAGACGTAACGCATCAACAGCTTGGAATCCTTGTAGTCGATCTTCGGCGCGTTCGGACCCGTGAAAGGACAGGTCTTGCGGCGGCGGAAAAACGGACGGCGTGCACCTGCTTCAGCCATGATGCTCAATCCTCGGTTGCTGCTGCGGGAGCGTCGGCGTCTTCACGCGGACGGCGCGGGCCACGATCACCACGGAAGCCGCCGCCGTCGCGATCGCCGCCACGGAAACCACCGCCTTCACGATCGCCACGGAAACCGCCTTCGCGGTCGCCACGGAAGCCGCCGCCACGATCGTCGCGATCGCGGTCACGGTCGACCTTGCGCAACATCGCGGACGGA
>Ga0102590_1004506_pt1 | contig 11761 bp, 11 predicted proteins | sample AraplaMF_Col_mMF_FD_76859 | JGI IMG/M metagenome (GOLD analysis project Ga0102590, IMG submission 76859) | Arabidopsis root microbial communities from the University of North Carolina, USA - plate scrape MF_Col_mMF | ecosystem: Host-associated > Plants > Roots > Endosphere | place: USA...
GGAGGGAGTGAATGAACTGGAAGCCGGAACTCGACGAGCTCGCCCGGCGCGAAGCCTTCGCGCGGGAGATGGGCGGCGTTGACAAGGTCAAGCGACAGCATGACCAGGGCCGGCTGACTGTTCGGGAACGCATCGACGGACTGATCGACAAGGGGACTTTCCACGAGATCGGTGCCGTCTCCGGCATCGGTGAGTATGATTCCGCCGGTGAGTTGCAGAAGGTGACGCCGGCGAACTGCGTGTTCGGCCGGGCGCGTGTCGACGGTCGCACCGTGGTTGTGGTCGGCGATGACTTCACCGTGCGCGGCGGCTCCGCCGATGCGTCGATCTCGGCCAAGCCGTTGATGGCGGAGGAGATGGCGCACGACTTCCGTCTGCCTATTATCCGTATCATCGAGGGCTCCGGCGGCGGCGGCTCGGTCAAGACCATCGAGACCAAGGGTGCGGCAAATCTGCCTGGAGGCATCGGCGGCACCCGCTGGTATCGCTTCACGACCGAGAATCTGTCGCGGGTGCCCGTGGTCGCGCTCGGCCTCGGCTCGGTTGCGGGGCTGGGTGCTGCACGTCTTGCCGCCAGCCACTATTCCATCATGACCCGGAAGTCCGCGATGTTCGTCGCGGGACCGCCGGTGGTGAAGGCGCTGGGGCAGGATCTCTCGAAGGAGGAGCTCGGCGGCGCTGACATCCAGACCCGAGCGGGTGCGATCGATCATGCCGTCGAGACGGAGGAGGAGGCGTTTGCCTGCGCGCGACGCTTCCTGTCTTATCTGCCGTCGTCGGTCTACGAGCTGCCGCCGACCTTACCCTGCACGGACAGTCCCGAGCGCAGCGATGAGGACCTGATCAACGCGGTGCCGCGCAAGCGCAAGCAAGTCTACAAGGTCAGGCCCATCATCGAGTCTGTCGTCGACAAGGGCTCGTTCTTCGAGGTCGCGAAGAACTTCGGCAAGCCCATCATCGTTGGGCTGGCGCGGCTCGAGGGCAGGGCGGTGATGCTGCTCGCCAGCGACAGTTTTCACTATGGCGGTTCCTGGACGGCGGATGCGTGCCAGAAGGTGGTGCGCTGGGTAGACTTCGCAGAAACCTTCCATCTGCCGATCGTCTATCTCATGGACTGTCCGGGCTTCATGATCGGCCTCGATGCCGAGAAGGCTGCGACCATCCGCCACGGCGTCCGCGCCATGGCCGCCGTCAACCAGACCACCGTGCCTTGGTGCACGGTAATCCTGCGCAACGCCTTCGGCGTCGCCGGCGTGGTGCATCAGCCGGCCGACCGCTTCTCGATCCGCTACGCCTGGCCGTCGGCCTATTGGGGTTCGCTGCCGCTCGAGGGCGGGATCGAGGCCGCCTATCGCGCCGACATCGACGCGGCCGAGGACAAGGCTGCGAAACTCGCTGAGATCCAGGCGCGTCTCAACCAGCTGCGCTCGCCGTTCCGCTCGGCCGAAAAATTCTGGGTCGAGGAGATCATCGATCCCCGCAAGACGCGCTCGCTGCTGTGCGAGTTCGCGCGGCTCGCCGAGCCGCTGCGCAAAGCGGGACCGCCGGAGAACATGACGATCCGGCCGTAGGGCGCGGCCGTCATTGCTCGTCACCGGGTCCGCGCAAAGCGCGGCCCGATGACAGGCTCGCGAAGCACCGGAATTCCTCGACGGTGTTGTCTGGATTGCTTTGCCAGCGCTGCGCGATGCGCGCCTGATTATACTCCGAAAGATATAATCCAGGTTGGATTCGCGCGAAGACAGCCGTTTTCTGCCGCTCTTCAGGCTCATTTTAGCCAAACCAATATTGGTCTCTCCCGGTCGGGGCAGGTCCTCCAGCGGAGTCCTGCAATGATCAAGCGAGTAGTTTCTGCGTGTTTATTTGTTTTCGTTAGTTGCGTGGCCTCTGAAGCGCGCCCCTATCGGGCGCTTCACGCCCCTGAATGCAACATCACTATGCCCTGCGACTTCTCATATGCGCAGCCACGCGGCGAGCGGGCTCAAAGGGCGTCACTGCAAGCCTATCGCTCGACGCAGATGACGGTGACCGATGCGGGCAACGCCGCCACGATGATCAGCGTCACCGGTGATCGCATCATTGGCGGTCGTCCGGCCGGTTGTCCGTCGTCGTTCTGCGGATGTGGCGCGGCGATCCGAGTGTTCGGACGCATCGTGCCGGAACTAAATCTCGCATCAAACTGGCTGCGCTTTCCGCGCACGGCGCCGGCGCCGGGGATGGTCGCAGCGCGCCACGGGCACGTTTTCGTGCTGGAGCAGCCCCTCGGCGGCGACATGTGGATGGCGTATGACGCCAATTCGGGTGGTCACGCCACGCGCATACACGCGCGTTCCCTGCGGGGCTACACCGTCGTCAATCCGCACGGCTGAGAAGGAGGTGCGGGTGTGCACCATCATCACACCCGCAGCACCTTGCCGGGGTTCATGATGTTCTGCGGATCGAGCGCGCGCTTGATGGTGCGCATGATGTCGAGCTCGATCTGCGAGCGGCAGTGGCTGAGCTCGTCGAGCTTGTCGATGCCGATGCCATGCTCGGCCGAGATCGAGCCGCCCATGGAGGTGACGAGATCGTTCACGGCGCGCGTGATCGCGGCCGTGTATTGATTCAGCGTGTGCTGATCCATGCCGACGGGCCCCATGAACGAGAAATGCAGGTTGCCGTCGCCGATATGCCCTAGAGGATAGGGACGAATGCTCGGGAGAATGTCGAGCACGGCCTTGAGCCCCTTGTCAATGAACTCAGGAATTCTGGAGATCGCCACTGACACGTCGAAACTGATCCCCGGGCCTTCGGCGCGGGAGGCCTCGGCCATGGCCTCGCGGATGCGCCACATGTTGCGCGATTGAGCGACCGTCTGCGCGATCGCGGCGTCCAGCACGCGGCCCGCTTCGAGCTGGTCGGCGAGAAACTGCTCCATCTTCCCGGACATGCCCTCGGTCCCGTCCTGGCGTGCCCGCGCAGATGACCACTCCAGCAGCAGGTACCATCGCGTCTCCGCCTTCAGCGGATCCTGGGTGCCCGGAATATGGCGCAATGCCAGGTCGACGGCGGCGCGGCTCAACAGTTCGCAGGAGCCGACATTGTCCTCGGACGCCGCGTGCGCTTCGGACAAGATCTCCAGCGCGGCCCGCGGATCGCGCACAGCCAGCCAGGCCGTGCAGACATCTTTCGGCGCCGGCCATAGCTTGAGCACGGCCTTGGTGATGATGCCGAGCGTCCCCTCGGCGCCCATGAAGAGGTGCTTGAGGTCGTAGCCGGTGTTGTCCTTCTTCAACGCGCGCAGCCCGTCCCAGACGTCGCCGTTCGGCAGCACGACTTCTAATCCGAGGACGAGATTGCGGGCGTTGCCATAGCGCAGCACCTGTACGCCACCGGCATTGGTCGAGAGATTGCCGCCGATCATGCAAGAGCCCTGCGCGCCGAGGCTGAGCGGTAGGAATCTGTCATGCGCTGAGGCGGTCTCCTGAAGCGTTTGCAGCACGCAGCCCGCCTCGACCGTCATCGCGTAACCGACGGGATCGACGTCCAGCACGCGGTTCATCCGTCCTAGCGACAGCACGATGCCGGCATGTGTGGGCCAGGGCGTGGCGCCCCCCATCAGGCCGGTGTTGCCGCCCTGTGGCACGATCGCGACGCCATGCTCGTGACAAAGCCGGACCACCTTGGAGACCTCTTCGGTACTCCCTGGGCGAACGACGGCACTGGCGCTGCCAACCAGCAGGCCGCGCCAGTCCGTTACGAACGGCTGCTTGCCATGCTCGTCCTCAACGAAACCTTTCTCGCCGACGATCGCGCGCAACGCATCGCGCAGCTCTGCGGTCAAGGGAACAGTCGGGATGGTGGGAACGGACGACGGGAAGGCAGCCGGCATTTGTTTCCCCGGGGGCGCATCTTGGTGTGCACTGCGCGCGCGAAGCGCGTGAGGCCATTGTCCACGTTTGCGCCGTGAAGTCTAACGGCAATATCGGAAAGACGAGGACAATTTACGTCAGCACCTCAAGCGTGTGAAGAGACCGGCCTCGCTGCCAAAAACCCGTCGACCGCATCGAACACCCGCCACCGGTTGGTTTCCAGGAACGGGGAATGGGTCGCATCGCGGATCTCGACCCAGCTCCGCGCCGGGGCGGAGGTCAGCTTTCCGAACACGGCCTGCGCCATGTCGATGGGACAATCGCGGTCGAGATCGCCGTGCACGATCAGCACCGGCACCGTGATCTCGGCGGGATCGTACATGGGTCTGCCCGATGCCCAGAAGTCGCGACTGTCCTGTACGGTGCCGTTTGGGGCACGCAGCCGGTCTGGACCGAGCTCTGATTGGGCGAACGTGGCCTCGGCCCAGTTCTCGAACCAGGTATCCGGCAGAATGGCGGTCCGCTTGTTCTCGGGCACGCCGTTGAGCCAGCGCGCCTTGGCCGCCGCGCGATCGACGATCCGGTAAGCGCCGAGTGTACCGCCGGCATCCGCGGCGCTTGGCGTCGTCCGCAGCCATTGCGGCGCGATCAGGGTCAGCTTGGCGACATGGTCGGGGTTCTCAGATGTGTAGCGCGCCATGATCGTGGTGCCCCAGGACCATCCCATCAAATTGATCCGGTCGAGCCCGCGCCGCTTCCGGATGAAATCGACGGCAGCCGCGACATCGGCAACCGCGACTGGCGTGCGTACCACCGGCGCATGGTCGAGCGGCGGTCCCAGCATCTCGGCGGGTTTTGTCGATCGGCCATAGCCCCTGACATCGACGAGATAGACGTCGAAGCCGCGCCTCGCCAGGTGGTCCATCCATGACATGCCATCGAGTGGAAGGTCGAACGACGTCGAGGCCGGATAGGTCGATCCGGCCACGAATAGGAGCGTTCGTTCCGGTACGAACGTCGCGAGGGCCGAAAGACGCTTGTTGCGGACGAACAGCTCGATGCCATCAGTATCGCTGGAGATCATGAAGTCTTCCCAGATCATTTCCCCTCTGATTTGCAACATCTCAATCTCCTGTCAGGCGAAACGCCAATCAAAACCCTCGTGGTTGCGGGTCACGAAGCCGGCCGAGCTTGCGGCGAAGTGCGCGGTGAACACTTTTGCCGCATCGTCGGCGGCGCGCTCCAGCAGCCAGCGGCGAGAGGCGCGCGCCTTCGCCGGATCGTCGCAGAAGGCGCTGTTCCAGTCCGGACGAAACACCTGGAGGCGGCTGATGCATGATGTCTCCGCTGAATAGCCCTTTCTCGCCACCATCGGCGAGCTCGAACACGACATGGCCCGGACTATGCCCCGGCGTCGCGTGCACGGCCAGACCGTTGGCGAGCAGGCCATCGCCGTCGATGATCTCGGCTTGCCCGTGCTCGATCACAGGCAGCACACTGTCGGCGTAGACGCCGGCATCGAAGCCGCTTTGTCCGGCCGGACCGGTCCAGTGATCCTGCTCGGCCTTGGAGAAGATGTATCTGGCATTCGGGAAGGTCGGCACCCACCGGCCGCCGCGCAGCTCCGTATTCCAGCCGCAATGATCGGCGTGAAGATGCGTGCAGCAGACGAAGTCGACCTCGTCAGGTGTGACGCCGGCCTCCGCGAGCCGCGCCAGGAACGGCAGATTCTGCTGATGGAATCGCGGCAGCGCAGGCCTGTCCTTGTGATTGCCGCCGCAGCTGTCGATCAGCATCACATGGCGCGGCGTCTTCAGCACCCAGGTATGAACGCTGGCGATGAAGCGGTTTTGCGTCTCGTCGAAGCAGGTCGGGATCATCAACGCGCGCTGCCGCTCGAGCACGCGAGGATCCCAATCCGGAAACAACATGTCGGGACGTGTTCGGCGATCCCTTGTTGACGCCCGCATCATCTGGAAAGGGCATGGTGCTGACGCCGCGCGGCGCCGCATTGCGCGAGCCGCTCCGTCATGCGTTGCAACGGCTCCAGGCCGTGGTCAGTGCGCCGCCGGCATTCGACGCCGCGACGTCAGAGCGCACCTTCTCACTGGGCGCTAACGACAATGCCGGCGCGATCATCGGCACGCGGCTGATCCAGCGGTTGCGCAAGGGCATTTCCCCGGGGACGCGATTGGCGCTCCGCGCGGCGGATTCCTCGGCGCTCGTAGGCCACCTCGAGGCCGGCGATATCGATATCGCGCTGGTCTCTCAAGCCGGGCTGCCCAAGGGTCTTCCGCACCAGCCGCTGCTCTACGAAAAGTTCATGATGGCCCAGCGCAAGCGTCATCCGCGCGGGGAGAGGAAGCCGACGCTGCGCGACTATGCGCGGCTCGATCGTCGTCTCCGGTGACGGTGGCGGCTTTCGCAGCTTCATCGACGATATTCTGCAGAACCAGGGATATCAGCGGCGGGTTGTCGCCTCCGTGCAATACTACCGTCTGGTGCCGCTGATCCTGGAGACGACAGATCTGGTCTGTACGCTGCCGGCCCGGTTTCTCAGCCGCTATGCGGACCGGCGGGTCTCGTTCGAACTGCCGTTCGACGCCGGCCGCTTCACGCTGTTCGCGACATGGCACGCCCGGTTCGATGCTGATCCCGCACATCGCTGGTTCCGCGAGCAGCTTCTTGCATGCGCGTCCGATTGAGCGGCGATGTTTCGTGCTCCCTTGGGGAGCGTCGCACGCAAACATTGCACGAGACGAACGTGCCGCGACATGTCCTAAAATTTCAACGTGGTACGTAGACCAAAGACCGTTGCGTTCTTGAGCGCCTTGCCCGGTAGAGGCCCCAAAGGGTCCGTTGCTCCGCCTCCGGGGTGAATGATGTATTGGAAATTCGGCTGAAGGGTCCAGCCATCCCTGACCTGAACCTGGTAGACGGCCGTCACAAGTCCTTCGAAACTGCGCATCGGCCAGGATGATCCGACCATCGTCCGATAATCGGCGTCGAGCGCCTGGGCTCGCCTCGAGACGTGGGCGTAACCCGCAGCGATGCCGAACTTGTCATCGGGTCGCTTGTCGCTCAGTCCGATGAATTCGAACCCCGCATCCGCATAGAGGTCGATCAAATTGCGATCGGCCGGTGCGCCCGACACACGGGCGAACACGCCGATTCCGCGGTCATCGCTATTCGGCACGCGGTAAAGCTGCTGCTCGAAAACGGCCCATGCTCCGATGTCGCCTGCTAACATGAGGGGCGTGCCGCTGCTGGCTGTGGCCGCGAGCGATACGCCATTGTTGGCAAGTTGCAGATCGGAGAACGATCCGAAGTGCCGCCATCCACCTAGCTTGATCTGACCGGCCAGATTGGGGTCGCCCTTCCTGTTGTTCCAGGCATACTGGATTTGCCCAAGAAGAAGGGGAGGATCATTCACGCGGAAATTGACGCCGTATCTGTTGCGTTGTTGCGGATCGCCGGGCCCGGGCCCCGCCTGGTTGCCATCAAACACGCCACCAAGAACGGAGAGCTGATCAGTCAGGTTGACCAGCAGGCGGGTGCCCATTGCCGCCAATGGTGGCGAGGGCCCGCCGCTCGGCAGGTCCAGCGAAGTGATCGCCGGCCAGCCCATCGAGGCGTTGGTGAAGACGTCGGTGTACTTCGTATTGAAGAACTCGCTGTCGGCGGCGAGCTGCCCGAATTTGAGCGAGACCTTCTTGTTGCCCCACTGCTTCTCGAAATAAGCCTCGTACAGACGCGTGGAGGGCAGCGCTTCGATGCCGCTGACCACGAAAAAATTGGCGAGATAGTTACGCGACAGGCCTTCGCCGTGAATCTGGAACATGTTGGCGTGAAAGGTCAGCTTGTCGATGCCGGCAAGCTTTTGGAGATCGACATCGACCGCGAGATTGAGCCGGCCTTCATAGATGGCGCCTTGCTTGAGGCCGCCCGAGACATTCCCGAATGTCTCGCCAATGTAAGTCGCGGCAAACTTCAAGCCGTATTTTTGGAAGGGGTTCGGCAAGAGCCCAAGCGTCTTTTCTTCAACCGTGCTTTCGCCGGTGTCTGGATCAGCGGGCTTGTCGTCGTCGGTCTTTTTGTCGTCCTGTGCGACGGCATGAGAGCCTGCAAGCAGGCTCGCAAGAGCCGTAGCCAGTATCAGGCATTTGGCTGACTTGCTCAATTTGAAGCGCAACAAGATGCAGACCCATAAAATGGGAGGATTGGACACGATCTGGCGACCACTCATGCGGCGGCCCGGCCATGCTAGCAGAATCCATGCCCGTCTGGAGGCAGAATGCACCCAACGGGCTGCCGCGCATCTAACATTTGTTGATGTTCCGGCGTCTTACCTGGACAAGCGCTTGATGGTCTTGACGGCATGCCGGGGGCCCCGCCAGCCCAGGAATTTGAGTTCCTTGTTCTCGAGCGCGTTGGTGGCACGGAAGAACTCTTCGAGTTCATCTCGCGCACGGGGAGGCAGATGGCGAATGTCCGTGAGGTCGGTTTCGAGCGGCGACCGATCGGGTACCGCGAACACGCGATCATTGCGCTCCTTCTTGCCGTTGCTCTTCTGCTCCACCTCCAGAATGCCGACCGGTTTGCATTTGAGGACGACGCCGGGATACGTGCGCGCATCGTGTATGATCAGGATGTCGAGCGGATCTCCATCCTGGGCTTTGGTCGAAGGGATGAAGCCCCAATCATAGGGGTAGCTGAGCCCGGCCATCAGCGGCTTGGCGAGAGTGAAGATGTGGAATTTCGGATCGAGGTCCAGCTTGCACGTGCTCGACCGGGGAGTTTCAACCACCGCGAACACGTGTTCATCATCTGCCCACGTCGGAAGCTTCAGTAGATTCGTCATCTCGTTCGGTATCCGTACGCTCTCATCCTCCGGGCTTTGTGAGAACTGGAGCCGGCCAACGATCGTTCCAGATCTCATCACTTGCCGTCCCCGGATGTTGCGATCGGGGACGATGCCGGCTAAGACGCCAACCGCGCTGGCGCTGGGCATCGTCTACGGCTCCAGTCTTAGGAACCTTCGGCGATAGCGTAACGTTGCGAACGAAAGTGCTGATGAGGCCGCGGGGCCCTTCACCGAACAACGCGCCCTGAATGCGAACGAAGCGACGGCTTCTAGGCCATCGCGGGCTTGGCCTGCGCCTTTGGCTGTCGCGACAGCGCCAGGACGATCAGCGAGGCGAACACGCAGAGCGCGCCGGCGACGAAGAAGGCGGGCAGGTAGCTTTGCAGCAGTGTCCGCGACAGGCCTGCCCCGAACGCGGCGGTACCGGCACCGAGCTGGTGGCCGGCAAAGATCCAGCCGAACACCAGATTGGCGCGCTCGGGCCCGAACTTTTGCGCTGTGAGGCGCACCGTCGGTGGCACGGTGGCGATCCAGTCGAGCCCGTAGAACATTGCGAAGATCGACAGGCCATAGAACGAGAAATCGCTGAAGGGCAGGAAGATCAGAGAGAGTCCGCGCAGGCCGTAGTACCAGAACAGCAGGAAGCGGTTGTCATAACGATCCGACAGCCAGCCGGACATGATGGTGCCGAAGAAGTCGAAGATGCCCATCGCCGCCAAGAGGCTCGCCGCCTGCACCTGCGGGATGCCGAAGTCGAGACACATCGGGATCAGGTGCACCTGCACGAGGCCGTTGGTCGAGGCGCCGCAGACGAAGAAGGTCGCAAACAGGATCCAGAACGCACTCGACTTCGAGGCGTCGCGCAGCGTGCCGAGCGCGACGGCCGTAATCGAGCCGTGGCTTGCGGGCGGCGCCGGCAGGGGCTCGGTGCCTTCGTCGCCGAACGGGCGCAAACCGATATCGCTCGGACGATCGCGCATGATGAGCAAAACCGCCGTCGCGGAAACGCCAAGCATGATGCAGACGAAGCCGAGCGCGAGGCGCCAGCCGAATCGTTCGGTCAGGCTTGCGAGCAGCGGCAGGAATACGAGCTGGCCGGTGGCGACGCTCGCGGTCATGATGCCGATGACGAGGCCGCGACGCGCCGCGAACCAGCGCGTCGCAATGGTGGCGCCCAGCACCAGTGCGGTCATGCCGGTGCCGATACCGATCACCACGCCCCAGAGCGCCACGAGCTGCCAGACCTGCGTCATACCGAGCGAGAGCACGAGCGCCGAGACGACGATGAGCTGCGCGGTCAGTGTGACGTTGCGCAGGCCATAGCGGTTGAGCAGGGCGGCTGCGAACGGCGCCATCAGCCCGAACAGGATGAAGCGGATCGAGAGCGCGGAGGAGATCTCGGCCGTGCTCCAGCCGAACTCCTTCTGAAGCGGAACAATGAACACGCCGGGGGCGCCGACCGTGCCGGCGCTGATCAAGGCGGCGAAGAAGGTCACCCCGACCATCACCCAGCCATAGTGGATATTGCGGCGGCCGAGCACAGCCGAGAGCCAGTTCGAGATCATTGCCCCTCACAGGTTTGGCGGGCCTCCGAGGCCCGTGTCATGGTTGCAGTCTGACATGCAAGAGGTAAGTCTGAAATGACAGACTTCCCTCATTTTAGGACTTTGCGCTGTCAGTGTGCGAGACGCTCGACCGCAATCGCGGTGGCTTCGCCGCCGCCGATGCAGAGCGACGCGACACCCCGCTTGAGGTTGTTGGCCTCGAGGGCATGCAGCAGCGTCACGATCAGCCGGGCGCCGGTGGCGCCGATGGGATGGCCGAGCGCGCAGGCGCCGCCATTGATGTTGAGTTTTTCGCGGGGGATGCCGAGATCGCGCTGTGCCGCCATCGCCACTACGGCAAAAGCTTCGTTGATCTCGAACAGGTCGACGTCGGAGGCAGCCCAGCCGACCTTGTCGAGCAGCTTGCGGATCGCGGGGATCGGCGCCGTGGTGAACCATTGCGGTTCCTGACTGTGAGTGGCGTGACCCTTGATCTCGGCGATAACAGGCAGGCCGTTACGGCTCGCGAGCGAACGCTTCGTCAGCACCAGCGCGGCGGCGCCGTCGGCATTGGCGGAAGAGGCGGCCGGCGTAATGGTGCCGTTGGCGCGGAACGCCGGCTTCAGGCCGGGAATCTTTGCGGGATCGACCTTCAGCGGATGCTCGTCATTGGCGATCACGCGCGGGCCTGCCTTCTCGGTCAGCGTGATCGGTGCGATCTCGGCCTTGAACGCCCCGCCCTCGACCGCCTTGCGCGCACGGCTCAGCGTCTCCATCGCGTAGGCGTCCTGGTCCTTGCGGGTGAATTGATAGGCTTCAGCCGTGGCTTCGCCGAAATCGCCCATGGAACGCCCGGTTTCGTAGGCGTCTTCAAGCCCGTCCATCATCATGTGGTCGATGATGCGGTCATGGCCGGCGCGATAACCGCCGCGCGCCTTCGCGAGCAGGTAGGGGGCGTTGCTCATGCTCTCCATGCCGCCCGAGACCACGATCTCGGCGGAGCCGGCGCGAATGATGTCGTGCGCCAGCATGGTCGCCTTCATGCCGGAGCCGCAGACTTTGTTGACGGTGGTGGCGCCGGTCGCGTCCGGGAGTCCCGCGGAACGCGCCGCCTGGCGCGCCGGCGCCTGGCCTTGTCCTGCCGGCAGCACGCAGCCCATGAAGACCTCATCGACCTTCTCTGGCGCAAGCTTTGCGCGGCCCAGCGCCGCATCGATCACATGCGATCCGAGCTTGTGCGCGGCAAGCGGCGAGAGCTCACCCATAAAGCGGCCGAGCGGGGTGCGGGCGGCGGAGACGATGACGACGGGATCGGCGGCTTCAGCCATGACAAGGCTCCCTGCGATGTTTTAGATTATAGTCATCATATGATGCATTGCAAAAAATGCAACCGCGTCCGGTATGAGAAAATGTCGTGGTTAGAGTAGGCATTGGCCGTTGGAAGGGAAGCGACCTAGCGCTTCCTGTTCACAAACGCCTGCATCAGCCGCGTCGGCTCGTCC
>Ga0102590_1004514_pt1 | contig 11744 bp, 10 predicted proteins | sample AraplaMF_Col_mMF_FD_76859 | JGI IMG/M metagenome (GOLD analysis project Ga0102590, IMG submission 76859) | Arabidopsis root microbial communities from the University of North Carolina, USA - plate scrape MF_Col_mMF | ecosystem: Host-associated > Plants > Roots > Endosphere | place: USA...
GGGGTTGTTCTGATCCCGAGCAGCTCTCGCGCTTCTGATCAGGAGACGACGTCGACGTTTCCCAAATTCAGGGTCGACGCATAGCCAAATGAAGAGCCTTTCAAGGCTGCCGCTCAGCAATATCCCCGTCGGGATGAGCCAGAGAACGTGGCCTGAAGACAGCAAGGCGATGGCAGCTAAAAGCAACCCGAAGAGGATACAGGCTGCGATAGCCTTCATTCTCTCTCTAACCTCGCCTTCGTTATTCCCAAGATTTTGATTTGGGTATTTGAGAACCTGATTCAAGCCGCTGTTTCAAGCGTCTGAAATGATTAGCGGCAGTAGCGATAGCCGCCCTTTCTCCTGATCACGTCGAGATGGAAGTGGGTCTCGTGGGCAACGTCGCTCTCGGGATCGAGCACCGTCGTGAAATAGAGGCAGCCTGCCGCGCTCACCGTGCGCTGGAATGCGCCTGTCAGGGTCGAATCCTCGCGGCGTGAGCGGATGGCGACATCCTCGCCCTTCCCGAAGCTGAAGCTTGCTATATCGATGGCATTGCCGCGAGCATGTTCGGAAATCTTGCCAGCCTCAGCGCCGTTGCGCAGGCGGCAGATATAAGCGGAGGCCTGATTGATGGTGGTGATTTCGCCGCTCTCCGGCAGGGCGACGGAGGCTGCTGGCATGACGCTTCCCTTCATCCATCGCGCGAGCGCCAGCGCCGTCGGGCAGCGCAACGTTGCTTCAGGTTTCAATGTGATGCCGGGCAGGGCCTTAGAGACAATGATCGGTTTGTCGATGCCGCATCCGTTGCCATCGTCGATGCGAGGTATTTCCCGGAAGACAACGCCGAGGCTCTCCAGCTCTTTGATGCACTCTGAATGGTCCGCATCGCTCTCAGGCTCGATGGTCAGGTGCTGTTCCTCCAGTGACTGCTCACCGGGTTTTATTGGCTTCTGGTCTTCCGGCGGAGCAGGGGGCAACTCATCCTTTCCGTTTGGGGGTGCGGGAGGGGTTTCTCCGGGTTTGGGCTGCGGCGTCGGAACCTCGGAAGCGGGCGGCGTTGTCTCGGGCTTCTGCTCGGGCGCAGCCTCCGGCTGAGGCTTGGAAGCCTCCTCGGTTTCCGGTTTCTTTTCTGGCTGAGGGGCAGCAGGCGCTTCAGTTGCGGCTTCAGGTCTTGCCTGCGGCACCGGGCCGGTTCGCGGCAGTTTTGCGCCGGGGAGCAGGGCGAGTGCGGCAAGAAGGACCGCCGTCTTCCGAAATTCTCTCACACGTCGTTTCCCGTCGTTGATCGAGCGGAGAGGAAACGCAAGAGCGGCGATTTCGTTGCAATTGCGCAACGTTTGGGAAGATCGTTAAAACTTGACCGTATAATTCAACATAAATTACCCATATATATTGACAATAAAACTCATGTTTTTTATGCGGCAAAAAGAAGGCGGAAATCTCCGCCGTCGTCCGCAAGCCTAGCCAGCCCCTCGAGCGTCTGACACGCCACGACAGCCAGCCCGGTAATTTTCATTTGAGGGTAGGTTATGATCGTCCGGCATTGGCGCTCGGTTCTAATGGTCTGCACAGCAGCCGCACTTGTTCTTCCCGTTTCACAGTCTTTCGCTCAGAGCGCTCCGGCGACTACGCCGGCCACGAATGCCGAAGGCGCAACCGTCCTTCAGAAAATCGTCGTCAAGGGAAACCGTGCCGCCCCTGGCAGTGTTGCCGACACGCCGCTTGCGACCCAGATCGACAAGAAGGAGCTGGAAAAGAAGCAGGTCACGAATTACGACGATATCGGCCGCAGCGTCGATGCAACCGTGAACTATTCGCGTGCAGACGCGGGCTTCAACCTGCGTGGCCTTTCCGGCCCGCGCATCCTGACGACAATCGACGGCATCCCGATCCCGTATGTTTCCAATAGCTCGCGTCAGGGCGCCTTTGCGCCCAGCAACGCCAATGGCGGCGGCGATACCTTCGATTTCGATTCACTGTCCTCTCTTGATATCGTGCGCGGTGCGGATTCGAGCAAAGGCGGTTCGGGCATGCTCGGCGGCGCCTTCGTCCTCAACACGCTCGAGCCTGAAGACCTGATCCCCGAGGATCGCGACTGGGGTGCGATCGTCAAGTCGACCTATGACAGCGAAGACCGCAGCATTGCCGGCTCCGCCGCCGCCGCCAAGAAGGTCGGCAACACGTCGATCCTCTTCCAGGGCGCCTATCGCAAGGGCCATGAGCGTGACAGCAAGGGCGACATCGACGTCTACGGCAAGCCGAGGACCGAGCCGGATCCGGCCGATTTCGACCAGCACAACCTGCTGTTCAAGGTGCGTCAGGATCTCGAAGGCGGCCATCGCATCGGTTTGACGGCTGAACGCTTCCGGCGCGACCTGAAGACCGATCTGCGGGACCTGCAGGGCACGCCTCCGATCCGCAGCTATCTCGTCGGGAACTATGACGGTCGGGAACTGCGCGACCGTGACCGTGTTTCACTGGATTATGATTACGAGGCGCAGTCTTCCGATGCATTCTTCAGCACTGCCAGAGCCACCCTCTACTGGCAGGATCTGAAAAAGGAATCCGGCAGCCAGGGCCGGACCGCAGCCAATGTCGTTTCTGGCCGCAATAACAGCATCGAAAACGAAACCTGGGGCTTTAGCGGTACGGCGACGAAGGACTTTGAATATTCCGGCCTCAGCCACTCCGTTCGTGTCGGCCTCGACGTCGGGGTATCGAAATGGACGCAGTACAGTTCGGCGCTTTGCCCGACGCCGACAACCTGCCCGGCACTCAACAACCAGTCTGAAGTGCCCAATGTCGACAGCACGAACCTCGGCGTGACATTCGAAGACAAGATCGAGATCGGCAATAGCGGCTTCGCGCTAACGCCCGGCTTCCGCTTCGATTGGTTCAACTACCGGCCGTCGACGGGTGGCGGTTTCGAGAGCAACCCGGCGCTTCCCCGCTTCGGTGCGGTTTATGATCGTACGGAAGCCGGCATGTCGCCGAAGTTGCTCGCGACCTACGATCTGACGCCTGATGTTCAGCTCTATGCCCAGCTTGCCGTCGGCTTCCGTGCCCCGACCGTCGATGAACTCTACAGCCGCTTCTACAACGCGACGCAGGGTTATGCGCAGCTTGGCAATCCAAACCTGGATCCGGAAATCGGCCGCGGCATTGAGATCGGCGCTAACTTCGATACTGGCGGTCTGCAGGGTCGCGTAGCGGCATTCCATACCCGGTATCAGAACTTCATCGAAACCGTGACGACAAGAGATCCCATCACCGGCTTCATGACGTTCGCCTACACGAACGTATCCTCGGCTTCCATCTCCGGTCTCGAAGCGAATGTGATCAAGACGTTCGACAACGGTATCAATCTTCACACCTCGCTTGCCTATACCTATGGCCGGAACGACGATACGCAGGAGCGGCTGCGCTCAGTCGCGCCGTTCAAGGCCATTGTCGGCGGTGGTTGGAGCAATGACGAATACGGTTTCGACCTCTCCTCCACGCTCTCGTCGCAGATGACCGGCAACGACAATGCTCTGACGTCGTTCGATGCGCCCGGCTACGGCATCGTCGATCTGACCGCATGGTGGACGCCAGAACAAGTCAAGGGTCTGCGTATCCAGGGCGGGATCTACAATATCTTCGATCAGGAGTATTACAACGCGCTCGCTGTTCGCGAGGTCAATCTGAGTGCAACCGCTTCGCAGCCGAAGGAATGGTATTCGGAGCCGGGCCGTACCTTCAAGATCTCCGTTACCAAGACCTTCTGATTGACAATTGCCTTTTCAAGGCTGGGGTAGGGGCGGCTTTCGGGCCGCCCTTTTTCGTGAGCCGATCGCCTCTTGCGCTTGGCTTCATCTCAGGCTAACAATTTCGCCCATGAAGAAGTCCTTGAACATTGCAGTTTGGTGGTGGGCTCGCTGAGGCGGCCTCGACCAATCGTGTCCAAAGACGACGAACGAGCCGCCCGAAACTTCGAGGCGGCTTTTTTGTTTCAAAGGTCGCCTTTCGTCCGGGTCCGATAACGGAGTGGAACTATGGTAACGATCCTGCGGGATGATGGTGCGGAAATCTACGAGACCAAGGGGGGCATCACTGTCACCCGGCAAAGGCGGGCCATTCCCTATGCCGATGCGGTCTCGTCTTATGTCGACAAGCTCGACGAGCGGCGCGGCGCCGTCTTCTCGTCGAACTACGAATATCCGGGCCGCTACACGCGCTGGGACACGGCTGTCGTCGATCCGCCGCTCGGTGTTTCCTCCTTTGGCCGCAATGTCTGGATCGAAGCCTATAACGAGCGCGGCGAGGTCATCCTCGGCTTTATCGTCGAGCGATTGAAGACGGTTCGCGAGATCGAACTCGGCGCATCGACCGCGCGCAGGCTCGACCTGACGGTCAAGATGCCGGACCGCGTCTTTACCGAGGAAGAGCGCTCGAAGATGCCGACGGTCTTTACCGTCCTTCGCGCCATTACCGATCTCTTCCATTCGCAGGCAGATGCCAGCCTCGGCTTTTATGGCGCCTTCGGTTACGATCTCGCCTTCCAGTTCGATGCGATCAACCTGAAGCTGGAGCGACCTTCCGACCAGCGCGACATGGTTCTCTACCTGCCGGACGAAATCCTCGTCGTCGACAACTATGCCGCCAAGGCCTGGATCGACCGCTACGATTTCGCCAAGGACGGCAAGACGACGGAAGGCAAGGCTGAAAATATTGCGGCAGAGCCTTTCGTGCGCACCGATGTCATCCCGCCGAAGAGCGATCATCGGCCGGGCGAATATGCCGAGCTCGTCGTCAAGGCGAAAGAGAGCTTCCGCAAGGGCGATCTCTTCGAAGTCGTGCCAGGCCAAAAATTCATGGAGCGCTGCGAAAGCAAGCCATCCGATATTTCCAAACGGCTGAAGGCGATCAATCCGTCGCCCTATTCCTTCTTCATTAATCTCGGCAATCAGGAATATCTGGTCGGTGCCTCGCCGGAAATGTTCGTGCGTGTTTCAGGCCGCCGCATCGAGACCTGCCCGATCTCGGGCACGATCAAGCGCGGCGACGATCCGATCGCTGACAGCGAGCAGATCCTGAAGCTCTTGAACTCGAAGAAGGATGAGTCCGAACTGACCATGTGCTCGGATGTCGACCGCAACGACAAGAGCCGCGTCTGCGAACCGGGCTCCGTCAAGGTCATCGGTCGCCGGCAGATCGAGATGTATTCGCGCCTCATCCATACGGTCGACCACATTGAAGGTCGTCTGCGCGATGATATGGACGCGTTCGACGGTTTCTTGAGCCACGCCTGGGCGGTCACCGTCACCGGTGCGCCGAAGCTCTGGGCCATGCGCTTTATCGAGTCGCATGAGAAGAGCCCGCGCGCATGGTATGGTGGGGCGATCGGCATGGTCGGCTTCAATGGCGATATGAATACCGGCCTGACGCTGCGCACCGTGCGCATCAAGGATGGCATTGCCGAAGTGCGCGCCGGCGCGACGCTGCTGAACGATTCCATTCCTGAGGAAGAAGAAGCCGAAACCGAACTGAAGGCCTCCGCCATGCTTTCCGCAATCCGCGACGCCAGGACGGGCAATTCCGGCAAGATCCAGCGCGATGTCGCCTCTGTCGGGAAGGGCGTCAACATCCTGCTGATCGATCATGAAGACAGTTTCGTGCATACGCTGGCGAATTATTTCCGCCAGACGGGTGCCACGGTCTCGACCGTGCGCACGCCGGTGCCGGAGGAGATCTTCGACCGGCTGAACCCGGATCTCGTCGTGCTGTCGCCTGGGCCTGGCAATCCGAAGGATTTCGATTGCAAGGCGACGATCAAGAAGGCTCGTGCCCGGAACCTGCCGATCTTCGGCGTCTGCCTCGGTCTACAGGCACTGGCCGAAGCCTATGGCGGCGAGCTTCGCCATCTGGCGCTGCCGATGCACGGCAAGCCGTCGCGCATCCGCGTGCTGGAGCCGGGTATCGTCTTCTCCGGCCTTGCCAAGGAAGTGACGGTCGGCCGCTATCACTCGATCTTTGCCGACCCTTCGACGCTGCCGCGGGAGTTCATCATCACGGCTGAAAGCGAGGATGGTACGATCATGGGCATCGAGCATGCCAAGGAGCCGATCGCAGCCGTGCAGTTCCATCCGGAATCGATCATGACGCTCGGTGGCGATGCCGGCATGCGGATGATCGAGAATGTGGTGGCGCATCTCGCTCGCCGGGCCAAGACCAAGGCCGCCTGATGTCAAAGGCATAAACAATAAGAACCCGCCGGAAGCGGCGGGTTCTTATTGTGCGTTAGGTTGTCGGTCTAGACCCGCCGCATGAGCCGGGCGACGATGGACACGACGAACAGCACCAGGAAGATGAAGAACAGGACCTGGGCTATCGAAGCGGATGCGCCGGCAATGCCGCCAAATCCAAGGACGCCTGCAATCAGGGCTACGACGAGAAATACCAGAGCATAATACAGCATCGCGATCTCCTTCAGCGGTTGCTGGCAAGGATAACGGAAGCGTGAGCGCTTCGTTCCATTGTTGCTGCAACAATTGGATTTGCGTGTTGACTAACTCTCCTCAGCCGAACTGCAAATCGGTCTTGAAGGACCGGTCGCCATCGCGCGGCATGGGTGGTTCTGCTGCTGCCAGATAGGATCTCGCCGGTCCCGTCAGCACGAACCAGAGGCTGGCGCCGATCATGAAATAGGCAACGGACGGATCGTCCGAGCGGGTAATGAAGGGAAGGCAGGCGGCGGTGAAGAGGATGGCGAGCCGGACGGCCCATTCTGCCTCACGCTTCATGAAGGCCTTGGCTCTCAGCTTCTTGTAGGTGGCAGCATTGTAGCTGTCGGCATCGCGGCCGGTGAACAGCGTCCAGGCGGAGGGGAGCGCGAGCATGACGAGGCCGCCGTAGCACAATAGGAGCGCTGGACCAGCGAGGAAATGGCTGGCCGCGAAGATCAGCAGGCCCGTCACGGCGATGTTCCAGAGCGGCTCCAGCCGTTCCGGCGACAGGCCGGTCCGGATGTGCCAGGCCCGCAAGGAACTGGCCGCACCGTCAAGCAACGGTTGGTCGATGTAGCGATTGATCCAATGCATGTCTCACGCGGTCCCCAATTGACTGCAAGGCCGTCCACACCATGCAATTGGGTCGCTATCATGGCGCGCATGGCAAAAGCGTGAGCCTGTGGCGTTTTAGCAAGTATATGAGGGGCCTATGCGCGGCGCTTGACGACGTGCAGGTTCATTTCCGATCGCAGCGTGAAGCCGAGTGCCTTGTAGAGCGTGATGGCCGACGTGTTGGTGTAATAGGCATGCAGGAAGACGGTATCGCCCCTGGCGGAAATTTCTCCGGCGACGAAGCGAAAGAGCAGGGTGCCGAGGCCGCGCCCCTGAAAATCGGGATGGGTGCAAAGGCCGCTGAGCTCGCCAAATCCAGGGTGACGCAGGCGCTGGCCGGCCATGGCGACGAGCCGGCCGTCGATCTTCACACCCCAGAAGGTTCCCAGGCTTTGGGCACGAAGGGTGAAAGGGCCAGGCTTGGTCAGCGTTGCCAAAGCGAGCATTTCCTCCGCATCATCAATGGTCAGCGGCTGCAGCCGGCTGTCGGAAATACGCTCGTAAGGCCGCTCGGCGATCATCTGCACGAGCTTTCCTTCTGAGACGACCGTCAGCCCCTGCGGTATGGTGACGGGTTCGGCTTCGACGATCGCCATGACCTCGTCTGCCGTTGGCAGGTTCTCGAGCGCTTCGAGGCTTTCGTGCGTCTCGTCGGCGGCGGCCGCGAAGGGAACGATGGAAGGCGGATAGCGCATCGCGTGTTCGCCGCCTTCGGCGAGTTCGGCATGCGCTGTTTGCAGCGCGTTCCAGATCGGTCGGTCGAGGATATGGCTCATGGGGTTTTCTCCTGCACGGCGTTGGCGCGGCGGATGAGCGGTGCTTCGGAAAGCCCATCCTCGATTGCGGCAAGCTGCTCAAGCAGAGGGCCGGCGAGATCCCTGCAAAGATCGGCAACGGCGGCTGCGATGCGCGGCCAGACCTGTTGTCTGGAATAGTCGACGAGTTCCTGTCCTTTCGGTGTCAGTGAAACGACCCTGCGCCGCTGATCTTCGGCGGATTGTCGCATATCGAGGAAGCCGAGTTTCATGAGTTGGGAAGCGGTGCGCGTCGCGCCGGGCTGGGTGATGCCCACGGCTTGCGCCAATTCCCCTATGGTCAGAGGTCCGAGCCTGTCGATGGCGCCGAGAAAGGGGTATTGCGCGGCCTGGATGGAGACGCCCAGTTCCTCGATCACCTGCTGCGTGTCGGCCTGCAGGCGCTCGCCGATCCGGCGGAAGCGGCTGCCGAGGCAAAGGTAGCCCAGCGATTTCACGACATCTTCGACCAAGGCGAATTCCCTATCTGCATTTATATATCGTGTTATATAAATGCTTATGTAATTGCCGTCAATCGCACATGGGTTGGAAAGCGCCTTTCGGTTGGGGAGGGCTTGCCTTTGCCCCGATCCGCCCAAACTCATGGCAGAGACCGGCGCAGGCGCGGATCGGCGTTACCTTTGAACAGGGGCAGGCTTCTCCGCCAAAGCCTTTGACATTTCGGGCCTGATTGCCCATATCAACCGCATTGGCCGCCTGCGCGATTTCCGCGCGGGCGGTTTTGCGTTTCAATGGCTTAAATGCTGCAATTCATTCGCATCCGCAGGGGGACGATATGAACGACGAGAGCAATCTCACGGTCCGGAAATTGGCGTTCTGGGGCATTCCCCTGTCGCTCGGTGTCATGGGGCTGAAGATGGTCGCCTGGTGGGTGACGGGCTCCGTCGCGCTGCTTTCGGACGGGCTGGAATCCTTCGTCAACGTGGTGGCGGCCTTCATTGCCTTCTTCGTCATTCGCTATGCGCAGAAGCCCGCTGACCACGATCATCCGTTCGGCCATCATAAGGCGGAATATCTGTCGGCCGTCACCGAAGGGGTGATGATCGTCGTCGCTGCGCTGCTGATTGTCGAGGCGGCTGTCGGCCAACTTGCCGATCCGCGCATGCTCGAGGCACCGGTTCTGGGTCTTGCGATCAACTTCGCCGCCGGGGTTATCAATGCCATCTGGGCGCAGCTTTTGATCCGTAGCGGGCGAAAGCACCGGTCTGCGGCTTTGACAGCGGATGGGCAGCACATCATGTCGGATGTGGTCACCTCCGTTGGAGTTCTCGTTGGCCTGCTTCTGGCGCTTGCGACGGGCTATGCGATCTTCGACCCCATTCTTGCCATTCTCGTTGCGCTCAACATCCTGTATCAGGGCTGGAAGGTGATCTCTCAGTCGATCGGCGGGCTGATGGACCAGGCGGTCGAGCCGCAGGAGGAGGAGGCGATCAAGCAGGCGATCGCCACCCATGCGGCAGGCTCGATCGGCGTGCATGATCTGAAGACGCGGCGCGCCGGTTCGGTGACCTTCGTCGATTTCCATCTTGTCGTGCCTGCCAAGATGACGGTTCGTGAAGCCCATGATATTTGCGACCGCCTTGAAGATGCCATTCGCGCAGCGCATGCGGGCGCGACAATTGCCATTCACGTGGAGCCGGAGGGCGAAAAAGCTCACGGTATCCGCGTCAAAGTGATCAAGGAGGCGTGATGCCGAAGACAGACGTTTCCAGCCTTTCGATGCTGGGCCAGCAGACGGAAACCGCAAAGAACCCCGAAGAAGCGGTCCTCGAAAAGGTGCCTGCCAACCATGCCGGTACCGATTATGTCGTGCGCTTCACGGCACCGGAATTCACGTCGCTCTGCCCGATGACCGGGCAGCCGGATTTCGCCCATATCGTCATCGATTACATTCCGAACGAATGGCTGGTGGAATCGAAATCGCTGAAGCTCTTCCTGCATTCCTTCCGTAATCACGGCGCCTTCCACGAGGATTGCTCGATTTATATCGCCAAGCGCATCGTCGAGCTGCTCGACCCGAAGTGGCTGCGCATCGGCGCCTACTGGTATCCGCGCGGCGGCATTCCAATTGACGTTTTCTGGCAGACCGGCAAGCCGCCGGAAGGTGTATGGCTGCCGGATCAGGGCGTTGCGACCTATCGCGGCCGTGGGTGAGCCGCGGTCGGGCGCAGCCCGAGCAATCATTAGTTCTTCCTTCAACGCAATTCCGGACGAAAAACCGCCAGGCACTTTTTCTGGAATTGCTTTGAATCGATTGCAGCGGCGAACGCCCTGAGCCCTAGCGAAGGGCCGGGCAAGGGTGCGGCAGTTTAAAATCTACTGCCGCCCATCCTCAAACATCCGTCGTATCACCAGAATCGTCGGAAAAGTCGTCGTCATTATCGTCGTAGTCGGCCTGCCGGATATTGTCGTTATTGTCATCGTCTCGGTTATCGTCAGCCTGGCTGTTGTCGCCGTAATAGTTGTTGATGACGGTTTCCTCGACAGGGCTGCTGGCATTGCCAAAGGGATTGGCGCCGCCAAAAGGCGAACCCCAGCCAAGTGACGACATGTGGTTGCCGAAGATGCCGGAAAGCGAATTGGCAAGCAGCATGCCGCCGGCGACACCGGCTGCCGTGCCGAGAGCGCCGCGCAGGAAGCTGCCGCCGGCAGACGGCGCATAGGCCTGTTGTGTCCAGGGGCCGGTAGGCTGTTGCTGCATCTGGCGGGCGCTGTCATAGCCGCGCGGTTGTTCGTAGCTATCTCTCGGCGCGCCACCCCATGGGCCGGGAGCGGGCGCCGGCTGTTGTGTCTGCGTGTTGCCGAAGATGGAGCTCAGGAAGCCGCCTTGTTCCGCCTGGCGGTGATCGCCTTCGCCCGCTTCGAGATGGCGGACGCGCTCTTCAAGCTCCTTGATGTGGATGGCGGCGGCTTCCAGACCCTTTTCCTGAACGATGACGGCCTGTGCCAGATAATAGGTGGCGGAGGGTTGCGCACGGGTGGCTTCTGATATCAGCGCTTCGGCTTCCGGATCGCGCGGCGTGGCGGCTGCGGTACGGACGCGATCGAAGAGGGCGGTCAGCAATTGGCGTTCTTCCGGTGACATGTCCTGTCTCCTTTAAAGTTCTGCGGCTTTAGCGTTCGGCGGGAGGGCCGCGTTAAGCTGAGTTAGGAAGCGATTGGGGCATTTCAAAGCCTTGGCGGCTTACATTTCAGTAAGTTCAGACCTCCTTCAGCCAGATGCGCAGAGGCCCCAGAAGTTCGAAGCCCGTGCGCAGCGCCTCGTCCAGATCGTCGCCGTGTTCGTAGCCGACAAGCGGTTCTCCCGGATAGAGCTTGGCGGCCTGCGCGATCAGCCCGCGGCGGATAGTTTCACCGTGCCGGTCCTCGGCAAACAGGTTGGAATGGCCGACGACGCCGGCGTGGTGATTGAGGATGCCGCCGCCGACCGGTTGGCCGTGTTCGAAACCGAGCAGGAAAGTGATTTCAGGATCATGCAGCAGCGGCTCGGTAAAGATCGTCTGCGTTATCGGCCCGTTCGCCTTACCCCATTCCGCATCCCATCGCGCAAGATCGGCAGCGCTTTCCATGCGCTGCCATGTGAATGGCGATGGTGCCGGGATTGGCGTGCGCATACCGATCCATTCGGCTTCGAACAGCATCGTGAAGCCGAGGGGGGCGAGATCGACTGCCGCGTAGCTGTCCTTGACTGCCCAGTCGCGCTTCTCGCTGCTGATCAGTGTCGCGATCGCCTCCACCGCTTCGTCGTCCGCCTCCGTCAGCGTTATGGCATCGGGATAGAAGGGCGGCGTGCCGCGGCGGTGGAACCAGAGTGTTGACGTGAACTCGCCGGGCGAGCCCTGCGCCT
>Ga0102590_1002281_pt1 | contig 11740 bp, 8 predicted proteins | sample AraplaMF_Col_mMF_FD_76859 | JGI IMG/M metagenome (GOLD analysis project Ga0102590, IMG submission 76859) | Arabidopsis root microbial communities from the University of North Carolina, USA - plate scrape MF_Col_mMF | ecosystem: Host-associated > Plants > Roots > Endosphere | place: USA...
CGCCCGCAGCTCAAGCATCTCAAGGCGATCGTGCAGGTGTTCGGCGGCGGCGATCCGGCGCAGGGAGTCTTTGCCTTCAACGATTTGATCAGGCAGCAGCCGTCCGACCGGCTGGTCAGCGGACGCAAGATTTCGGGCAGTGACATCGCCGCCTATTTCCACACTGGCGGCACCACCGGCACGCCGAAGCTGGTGCGGCACACCCACGCCAATCAGGTTTATCAGGCCTGGGCGCTCAATCTGCTGCTGAAGTCGAAGCCCGGCGCCAACATGCTGTACGGCATGCCGCTGTTCCACGTCGGCGGATCATTGACGCAGGTGCTCACGACGCTGTCGAGCGGCGGCTCGCTGGTCGTGCTCTCGCCGAGCGGCTGGCGCAATCCCAATGCGGTCAAGAACATCTGGGGGCTGGTCGAGCGCTATAAGCCGGAGGCGTTGTCGAGCGTGCCGACGGTGCTGGCCGCAACGCTCGCCGTGCCGCCGACTAACGCCGACATCTCCAGTCTGAAATATGCAGCCGGCGGCGGCTCGGCGATCCCCGTCGCGGTCGGCTCGGCGATCCAGGCGAAGCTCAAGCTGCCGGTGGTCGAGGTCTACGGCATGACCGAGACGTCGAGCGTTCACACGCTGGCCTATCCGTCGCGGCCGATCAGGCTCGGTTCGGTCGGCCTGCCGATGCCTTACGCGCGCGTGCGCATCGTGCAGCTCGATGCCGACGGCCGGCTGATCCGCGATTGCAAGCCGGACGAGATCGGCGTCGTCATCATGGCGGGGCCGGGCGTTTACGGCGGCTATCTCAATAACGAGCACAACAAGGGCGCCTTCGTCGACGAGGTCTGGGTCAATTCCGGCGACCTCGGCCGGCTCGATGCCGACGGCTATCTCTGGATCACCGGCCGCGCCAAGGATCTCGTGATCCGCGGCGGCCACAACATCGATCCGGCGCCGATCGAGGAGATCATGTTCCAGCACCCGGCAGTCGGCTTCGCCGCCGTGGTCGGTCAGCCCGACGCCTATGCCGGCGAACTGCCGGTGGGGTATGTGCAGCTGAAGCCGGGCGCCAAGGTCGAGCCCGGTGAGCTTGAGAATTGGGTGCGCGAGCGGACGCCCGAGCGGGCCGCCGTCCCGGTCCAGGTCATTCCGATCGACCCGATGCCGGTGACCGGCGTCGGCAAGGTGTTCAAGCCGCAGCTGCGCTGGGACGCGGCCCAGCGCGTCTTCACCAAGGTACTGACGCCCATCATCGCGCGCGGCATCGACTGCAAGGTCAGGGTCGGCGCCCACGGCAGCCACGGCTCGATCGCCACGGTGACGCTCACGGGCCTGCCGGAGGACCAGCGCGAGGTCGTCGCCGGCGAGGTCCACACGCTGCTCGACCCGTTCGTGATGCGGCACGAGGTGGTGCAGGGGTAGGCCTTGGCGCCCAAGCTTGTCGTGACTCGGCTTGACGTGGCGTGACCTTTCGCCACGTCCCGGCGCGCATTTGTGTGAGGATTGTCACATAGGGAAAAATTGGCATCGGGTAAGCTTTTGCATAAACTCATGGAATTGCATTCGCGGGGGACACATGTGATTCCGCTTCGGCTATTTGCCTTATTCATATTTGCGATTTGGCTTTCCTGCGCACCGGCCCAGGCCGAGAAGCGCGTGGCGCTGGTGATCGGCAACTCCGCCTACAAGAGCGCCCTCAAGCTCGGCAATCCCGTCAACGACGCCACCCTGGTCGGTGGCATGTTCAAGTTGGCCGGCTTCGACTCCGTCGACGTCAGGCTGGATCTCAATGCCAGCGACATGCGGCGCGCATTGCGGGAATTTGCCGGCCGGACGCGCGATGCAGATGTGGCGGTGGTGTATTATGCCGGCCACGGTATCGAGCTCGACGGAAACAACTATCTCATCCCGACCGACGCAGCACTCGAGAGCGATGGCGACGTTCTCGACGAGACCATTCCGGTCGAGCGCGTGCAATTCGCGGTCGAGCCTGCCAAACAGCTCCGCCTTATCATTCTCGACGCCTGCCGCGACAACCCGTTCGCCAAGACGATGAAGCGCACGCTGGCTTCGCGCGCGATCGGTCGCGGGCTCGCCAAGGTCGAGCCGACCAGCCCCAACACAATGATTGCCTTCGCGGCGAAGGCGGGTTCGACCGCGTCCGACGGCGACACCCGCAACAGCCCGTTCGCCACGGCGATCGCTGAGCATTTGCCTAAGCCGGGCCTCGATTTGCGCAAGGCGTTCGGCTTCGTGCGCGACGACGTGCTCAAACGGACCGGCTACAAGCAGGAGCCGTTCGTCTACGGCTCGCTCGGTGGCGACGACGTGCCTCTGGTTGCGGCCAAGCCCGCGGTGACGGGACCGCAAGCCAACCCGCAAGATGCCATCCGTCGGGATTATGAGCTCGCGCTGCAACTCGCCACGCGCGATGGCTGGGAGGCGTTCCTCGCGCAATATCCCGACGGCTTTTATGCCAACCTCGCCAAGGGCCAGTTGAACAAGATCGCCGCCGAGGAAACGCGTGCGTCGGCCGAGCAAAGGGCGAAGGCGGCCGAACAGGAAAAGGCGAGGCTCGTCGCCGAGCGCGCGCAGAAGGCCGAGCAGGACAAGGCGACTGCGGCGGCCAGGGCGGCCGAAGAGGCGCGGATCGCGGCGGAGAAGCAGAAGCAGATCGAGCAGGCCAGGACCGAGGCGGCCGAACAGCAGCGCAAGGTGGCCGAGGCGGCGGCTGCGAAAGCCTTGGCGGAGAAGCAGGCCGCCGAGAAGGCCAAGGCCGAGCTCGCCGCCAGGCAGGCTGCCGAGAAGGTGGAGCAAGCTGCAAAGCCGACAGCCGATCGGCAGATGCCTGCAGCAGATCAGAAAGTCGCTGCCCTCTCACCTGCGCCGACATCCACCTTGTCCGCGGCTGACCTGACGAAATCCGTGCAGAGCGAACTGCGCCGTGTCGGCTGCCTGTCCACCGCTGCCGACGGTGACTGGAGCGCCGCGTCACAGCGCTCGCTGACGCTGTTCAACAAATATGCCGGCACTCAGTTTGACGCGAAGCTCGCCAGCGTCGATGCTCTCGATGCGCTGAAGGCGAAGCCGGGACGGGTCTGCCCGCTGGTGTGCAATTTCGGCTTCAAGGCCGACGGCGATCAATGCGTGAAGATCGCGTGCCGGCCCGGCTACCGTGTCGGCGACGACAACGAGTGCGAGAAGATCCAGGAGAAGAAGCCGGTTGCAACGCGTGAGGAATCGAAGCGGCGTGACGAGGACCGCAAGCGGAGCGACGCGGCAGCGCCGGCTCCCCAAGCGAGCGGGCAGATCATCTGCAACAACGGCGGATGCAGGCCGGTCGCAAAGGGTTGCCGGCTCGGGTCGGTCCCAAATGCAAACGGCAGCCTCAAAATCACCGGCGAGGTCTGCAACTGATCGCCAGGCCAACGCTCCGAAACCGCGTCATCTGGCCTGGGCGCGTTGCCGTCGCCCATGGCGACCAGGCCTATCGCGTTTTCGCCCATGCCGGGGCTTGATCCAGGTTAAGAACACCGATCAAACGGCCGATTCAAACATTTACCGCAACCAAAGCTGGCGGTCGAAGCTCGGCATGGATGTCGCGATCTTAAGTTCATCTTAGACGGGAGGGTGTTCGCATCAGGGCCGGAGGAGTGAGCTTCTGATGCAGTCATTGAGTCGTTCAGAGAGAACCGGCGGATGGGCGATGCTGTTGGTCGCGGCAGCGGTCGTCCTGCAGATCGGCACGGGCACGCTGGTCACGTATGTCCTGCTATTGTGCGCCGTGCTTCTCTGGATCGTGGCACTGGTGGATCGTCCCGATTCAGCGGCGGTTCTCGACCGCGCCATCGAGATCGTACCCGCTGGCATTTGCGTGTTCGCGCCGGATTTGCGGGTCGTCGCCAGTAACGAGCAATTTGCCAGCATCCATGGTTTGACGCGCGCGGACGTCGAACCTGGAACGCCGCTGCGTCGAATTGTCGAAACCCGGAAGGCCGGGCAGGACGCGCCGGACGGGGACATCGACGCCATCGGCGAGGCCGGCGTCGTGAGGACGTCGCGGTCGATCCTTGAGCTTCGCGACGGCCGGTTCATTTCGGTCTCGCGACATCCGATGGCCGGCGGCGGACTGATCGAGGTGCATCGGGATATCACCAGCGAACGGCTGGCCGAAATCCACGCCAATGAAACGATCCAAGAGCTGATCGAGAAGCAATACGCCATCGATCAGGCCGTGATCGTCGCGATAACGGACGTGAAGGGGGGCATCAACTACGTCAATGACAATTTCTGCGCGATCAGCGGCTATTCACGTGACGAGCTCATCGGACAAAATCATCGTTTGCTGAAATCGGGCGTCCATCCCCGGGAACTCTTCCGCGACATGTACCGCCGCCTGGCGAGCGGGCATGTCTGGCGCGGCGAGCTGTGCAACCGTGCCAAGTCGGGTAGGCTGTACTGGGTGGATACGGTGATCACGCCGCAACTCGGCCCCGACGGCAAGCCCGTCGCCTACATGGCCATCCGGGTCGACATCACGGCGAGGAAGGAGGCCGAAGCGCAACTGTCATTCGCCGCCACGCACGATTCCCTGACCGGCCTGCTGAACCGGTGCGCGCTGTTCGATCAGGCGAGAATTGGCCTCGGGTCCGACGTGCAGCCGAGCGGATTGAGCGTTCATCTGATCGATCTCGACGGGTTCAAGCGCGTCAACGATACGTTCGGACACGATGTCGGCGACGAGCTGCTCAAGGCGGTCGCCTTGCGGCTGCGGTCGCTCGCTTCGGACCTGGATCTCGTTGCACGATTGGGCGGCGATGAGTTCGCGATGATCCGGCGTGGAGGCCACGACCTGCGCGAGGCCGCCCTGCATCTCGGTCGCCAAATAGTCGAGACCATTGCCGAGCCATTCGAGATCGAGGGCCATCGGCTCGATATCAGTGCAAGCGTCGGGATCGTGCTCTGTCCGGAGCAAGGCTCGAACCCCGCCGATCTCTTGAAGAAGGCGGATCTGGCTCTTTATGAAGTCAAGGCGGCGGGCCGTGACGGCCATCGCCTCTATCAGCCGGCGATGCTCGAGGCAGTCAAGACTGAAAAGGCCCTGGAGGCGGACCTGCGCCGCGCGATCTCTGCGCGAGAGTTCGAACTGCACTACCAGCCCATTCTCGATGTCGAAACCCGCGCGGTCCACACCGCCGAGGCCCTGGTGCGGTGGCGTCATCCCGTCGAGGGTCTCATCGCACCGGACCGGTTCATCGCCCTTGCCGAACGCACGGGCCTCATCCAGCCCCTCAGCGAATGGATCATTCAACGGGCGTGCCTGGATGCGGTGTCCTGGTCGCCCGGCGTCCAGCTCGCGGTCAATGTGTCCGCTACCCAGTTCAAGCGCGGCAATCTGTTCGATGTCGTCATGCGGGCATTGCTTCGATCGGGCTTGAACCCGCGGCGGCTGCAAATCGAAGTCACCGAAACGGTCCTGCTGGAGCAGCAATCCGAGCAGCTGCAGACGTTCCGGCGACTGAAAGCGATGGGGGCTACGCTCGTGCTCGACGATTTCGGTACGGGGTTTTCGTCGGCGAGCTATCTGACGAACTTTCCGTTCGACAAGATCAAGATCGACAAGTCCTTCATACAAGGCCTGCCCAGGCGGGAATGTGCGGCGGTGATCGCCTCGGCGGTCGTGCTGGCGAAGGGGTTGGGGATCAGCGTCACTGCCGAGGGAATAGAGACCGAGTCCCAGTTCGAGGACGTTCGTTCGATGGGAATTGATTTCGCGCAGGGATATCTGTTCGGCCGCCCGGTGCCCTATAGTCAGTTCATGTGCGCGCCGGTGATCCAGGACGATCCAGGCCGGGTCCGCCGAACGGCAGCAGCTGGAGGAGGTTGAGGCCCGCTCAGCTCAAGGCACCGAGCCGCTGCAGCTCACGCAGATCGAATACTTCGAGCACGCCGTTCGACAGATCCGCGAGGCGGCGTTCCCGGAAGGTACTGAGGACGCGGCTGACATGAACCGGCGTCAGCCCGACGGCATCGGCGATATGCTGTTGGCGGAGCGGGACCCGGTAGCGCTCGTCGCGGATCACGTTGCGGCTCGCAATTCGCTTCATGAGTTGCAGGAACAGATGGGCGATGCGTTCCTCCGCCGAGAACTGGCCAAGTGCGGCAATCGTCTCGTCCGCCGTCCTGACCTCGTTTGCACAACACTCCGCTGCGGCCCACAGGATGTGCACGTTCATTGCGATGCGTGCCTGGACTTCTGTCCGCTTCATCGTGCTCACCTGGATCGCTGTCAGAGCCTTGACCGAAAAGTGCAGGCGCTCATGAAGGAGCGAGCCGACGAGGACGTCACCTGGCAGCAGGAAGCCGAGTATTTGCCGCCGGCCGTTGGGCATCTGAAGAAAGCGGAATCCCCAGCCGGCGCAGAAAACATAGATGTCGGGAGAGGTCTGGTTCGCAGTCAGCAACTGCCGTCCGGCCGGGACCACGAGATGATGCTGCCAATCGGATTTGCCGGTCGATTCCGCTGGTACCGTGCTTTCAAAAATCGCAGCACAGAATCCAGACGTGCCGCTCTTCGGGCAAGTTGCACAAGGCGAGATGTCCTTCATATCTGGCTGAAGTCGCCACTGCGCTGCCGCATCGTTGCGGATCCTCCGGATGTTATCGAACCAATATCATCCGTAACACCTTTGTATAGTCAACAGCTCTTTCGTCGCAAATTTCGGAGGGCAGAAATTTGGAAACTGTCCGAACGATGCGAGGAGAACATCCGATCGATTGATCTTTGCGAGGGGCGCACGTTCGAGGCGAAACTCACTCCGGGGATATTGATGTGCGTTATTAATCTGCATCAAATCTCGCCAACGCGCGTTGATTTGCACTCAGTCAAACTTAACCGAGAGAGATGATACTGCCCGGCATTGAGCTTGCCGCGTGATTGTTCGTTTGCAGCGTTTCGCCTCCGATGGATTGCAAAGGGCGTTCTCCATGACACTCGCGCCGATGGTAAATGACGACAGTCAGGATCGTGACGGACGCATGCGCTTCATGCGCATCGATGCGGACACCGGCGAGCTATTGCGCGGATTCTGGGCGTCGGTCGAGCACGCGCTGCCGGATATCCTCGACGGGTTCTATCGGCATGTGTCGAGCGAGCCGCGGCTTGCAGCCTTGATCGGCGACGACATGCCGCGGCTGAAAAAGGCCCAAAGCTCGCACTGGGCACGCCTGTTCAACGGCCGGTTCGATCGCGACTACCTGCACGGCGTGCGCATGATTGGGCTGATACACAACAAGATCGGCCTGGAGCCGCGTTGGTATATCGGCGGTTACAACTTCGTCCTGTGCCGGCTGGTGGCCTTGGCCGTCAGCAAATATCGATGGACACCGGCGCGGATGACCAGCGTGCTCGCCGCCCTCAACACCGCCGTGATGCTGGACATGGACATTGCCATCTCCGCGTATCAGGAGGCAATGCTGGCGGAAAGACAGAAGCAGCAGGAGACGATAGCCGCGGCCATTCGAGGTTTCGATGGCCGAATGAAGATCGTGCTGGAGAGACTGGGGAGCTCGGCGGCCGGCCTGCAAGGCGTCGCCAAAGCGCTCACTGCAAGCGCGGAACGCTCGACCCGGCAATCGAGCGCGGTGGCTGCCGGCTCGGAAGAAGCATCGACCAATGTCCAGGCCGTGGCAGCTTCGACCGAGCAGCTCACCTCTTCGATCAAGGAGATCGGCCGTCAGGTTTCCGAATCGACCAGAATGACCGGCGTGGCCGTCGATCAGGCGGCCCGTTCCGGTGCCGCGATCGAAAGTCTCGCCAAGGCGGCGCAGAGGATCGGCGACGTGGTCGAGTTGATCAACACGATCGCATCCCAGACCAATCTCCTTGCGCTGAATGCGACGATCGAGGCGGCGCGCGCCGGCGAGGCCGGCCGGGGCTTTGCGGTGGTCGCGTCCGAGGTCAAGGCGCTGGCGGAGCAGACGGCGAAGGCGACCGGCGAGATCGGTCAGCAGATTCTCTCGATCCAGGAAGCGACCAAGGAGTCGGTCGGTGTCATTCGCCAGATCGGTGCAACCATCTCGTCCGTCGATGAGATTGCGACCGCGATTGCGGCCGCGGTCGAACAACAGGGCGTGGCAACCGCCGAGATCGCGCGCAACGTCCAGGAGGCGGCGCAGGGGACGCACGATGTGTCCAGCAACATCGGTGGGGTGAGCCACGCCGCGAGTGAGACCGGCATCACCGCATCCGAGCTGTTGACAGCCTCTCAGGAGCTTTCGGGCCAGACCGATGCGCTCCGCTCCGAAGTCGAAGACTTCTTTGCGGTGATTCGGGCGGCCTGAAATCGGAAGGCATCGGGTTAGTCTATCGCCTAACCCGCTCTTCGATCGGCCTACCCCGCCGGCATCCGCGTCTCGACCAGCCGCGCCCAGAACGATGCGCCGTGGCCGAGGATGTTGTCGTTGAAGACATAGGCGGGGTGGTGGCACTCGTTGCCGTCGCCCATGCCGACCAGCACCATCGCGCCGGGACGCGCTTCCAGCATGAAGGAGAAGTCTTCGGCGCCCATCATCGGAATGAACTTGTCGTTGACGCGGTCGGTGCCGACGATGTCGCGGGCGACGTCGGCGGCAAGGCCGGCCTCACGCGCATGGTTCATCGTCACCGGATACATCCGCGTGTATTTGGTCTCGGCCGAGCCGCCATAGGCGCGGGCGATGCTGTCGGCGACTTCCCCGATGCGGCGCTCGACGAGATCGCGCACCTCAGGATCGAGCGTGCGCACGGTGCCGCCGAGCTCGGCCCTTTCGGGGATGATGTTGAAGGCGGTGCCGGAGTGGAACTGGGTGATCGAGATGACGGCGGACTTCAGCGGATCGACGTTGCGCGCGACGATCGATTGCAGCGCGCCCACGATCTGCGAGCCGATCAGCACGCTGTCGACGGACTTGTGCGGACCGGCGCCGGCGTGGCCACCCTTGCCGTGGACGATGATCTGGATGTTGTCGGAGGAGGCGAGCATCGCGCCGGGCGTGGTGGCGAAATGGCCTTCGGGCAGGCCGGGCATGTTGTGCATGCCGTACACCTCCTGGATGTTCCAGCGCGTCATCAGCCCGTCCTCGACCATGGCCTTGCCGCCGCCGCCGCCTTCCTCGGCCGGCTGGAAGATCATGACCGCGGTGCCGTCGAAATTGCGCGTCTCGGCGAGATATTTTGCCGCGCCCAGCAGCATCGCGGTGTGGCCGTCATGGCCGCAGGCGTGCATCTTGCCGGGGACCTTGGAGGCGTAGGCGACGCCCGATGTCTCCATGATCGGCAGCGCGTCCATGTCGGCGCGCAGGCCGATGGTCTTGCCCGAGGCCGATTTGCGGCCGCGGATCACGCCGACGACGCCGGTGCGGCCGATGCCCGTCACCACCTCGTCGCAGCCGAACTCGCGCAGCTTGTCGGCGACGATGCCGGCGGTGCGGTGGACTTCGTAGAGCAGTTCCGGGTTCTCGTGGAAGTCATGGCGCCAGGCGGCCATTTCGTCGGAGAGGGCGGCAACGCGGTTGACGATGGGCATGGGGGGATCCTCGTGGGTTTTCCTGTCATTCCGGGGCGATGCGCAGCATCGAAACCGGAATCTGGAGATCGTAGCGCGAGATTCCGGGTTCACGCTTCGCGTGCCCCGGAATGACGACAAAAATCAGCTCTCTCCGAACACGCGCTTGAAGATCGTGTCGACGTGCTTGAGGTGATAGCCGAGGTCGAACTGCTCCTCGATCTCGGCGTCGGTGAGATATTTCTTCACCTCGGCGTCCTTCTTCAGCAGAACAAGGAAGTCGCCTTCGCCGCGCCAGACCGGCATGGCGTTGCGCTGCACGAGCTTGTAGGCGTCCTCGCGGCTTGCGCCCTTCTGCGTCAGCGCCAGCAGCACACGCTGCGAATGCACGAGGCCGCCGAGGCGGTCGAGGTTCTTCTGCATGTTGGCGGGGTACACCAGCAGCTTATCGATCAGGCCGGCGAGGCGCACCAGCGCGAAGTCGAGCGTGACGGTTGCGTCCGGACCCATCATGCGCTCGGCGGAGGAATGCGAGATGTCGCGCTCGTGCCAGAGCACCACGTTCTCCAGCGCCGGCGTCACATAGGCGCGCACCATGCGGGAGAGGCCGGTGAGGTTTTCCGACAGCACCGGGTTGCGCTTGTGCGGCATCGCGGACGAGCCCTTTTGCCCTTCGGAGAAGAACTCTTCGGCTTCCAGCACCTCGGTGCGCTGCATGTGGCGGATCTCCACCGCGATGCGCTCGACCGACGAGGCGATCACGCCCAGCGTCGAGAAATACATGGCGTGACGGTCGCGCGGAATCACCTGCGTCGAGATCGGCTCGGGCACGAGGCCCATCGCCTTGGCGACGTGCTCTTCGACGCGCGGATCGATCTGCGCGAAGGTGCCGACGGCACCGGAAATGGCGCAGGTCGCCACTTCCCTGCGCGCCGCGATCAGGCGCTGCTTGGCGCGAGAGAATTCGGCATAGGCATAGGCGAGCTTGAGGCCGAAGGTGACGGGCTCGGCGTGGATGCCGTGGGATCGGCCGATGGTCGGCGTCATCTTGTGCTCGAAGGCGCGCTTCTTCAGCGCCGCCAGCACCTTGTCGAGATCGGCGAGCAGCAGGTCGGCGGCGCGGGTGAGCTGGACGTTGAGGCAGGTGTCGAGCACGTCGGAGGAGGTCATGCCCTGGTGCACGAAGCGTGCCTCGGGGCCGACGATCTCGGCAAGGTGGGTCAGGAAGGCGATGACGTCGTGCTTGGTCTCGCGCTCGATCTCGTCGATGCGGGCCACGTCGAAGGTGGCGTCTTTGGCCTTGGCCCAGACCGTCTTGGCGGCTTCCTTGGGGATCGTCCCGAGCTCGGCGAGGGCATCCGCGGCATGCGCCTCGATCTCGAACCAGATCTTGAACCGGGTCTGCGGCTCCCAGATCGAGGCCATTTCCGGACGGGTATAGCGGGGGATCATTGGACGACTCCAGATAGGTGGGCGGGCGGCCCAAGAGGGCTGCGACCTGCCAAAATGCTTTTTACGCCGTGATTTAGCAGAGCGGGCAGTGCGAAACAAACGGTCTGGGGCCGCGCTGAGGGGGATCGCCGAGCTTTCCACCGGCCCGGCCAGCCGGGACGGCCTGAGGGAGGATGGGTCCACCTATAAATATTCACTGTCAATCACGGATCATTGACTGACAGATATTGAAATCTGTCAGCGAGACGTGTATATCCGTTCCCGGACGCTCCGATTGGGCGTCCCGTGGTGATCCCTCCCGGGGAGCTCGAGGTTCGTAACGACTGCGGATCCAAGGCGTAATTTTGGGGTGGGGACCGCGGACGAATGGAGATTTAAGACAATGACGACCGAAATCATCAATCTCACCGGCACGATTGGGCATTGGCTCAATTTGCTGGTGGCGCGCCAGATAGCGGCGCAGGCTGCAAAACTGCCTCATTAAGGCGAGAGCTTTCCGAACGACCGGCACGGGCGCTTCGGAAAGCACCCATCGCCGGGTAACCAAGCCCTCAACGGGAAAATGGTGTTGGCATGAATGAAGCCGTTATCTTGACGTCGGAGCGGATCCTCGAAGTCACCGAGGACGTGCTGCGGCGCTACGGGCTTGCCAAGGCCACCGTGGTCGACGTTGCCCGTGCGCTCGATGTGAGCCACGGCAGCGTCTATCGCCACTTCCCGAGCAAGGCTTCGTTGCGCGAGGCCGTTGCCAA
>Ga0102590_1004520_pt1 | contig 11726 bp, 14 predicted proteins | sample AraplaMF_Col_mMF_FD_76859 | JGI IMG/M metagenome (GOLD analysis project Ga0102590, IMG submission 76859) | Arabidopsis root microbial communities from the University of North Carolina, USA - plate scrape MF_Col_mMF | ecosystem: Host-associated > Plants > Roots > Endosphere | place: USA...
ACGGCCAAACAGGATCACCTGGTTGCCTTTATCTGCGAATGCTTTAGCGATAGAGAATCCTATACCGGAACCACCGCCGGTGACAAGCACTTTTTTGTTTTGAATGTTCATTGTTAAAGTATTTAATTGTCCTGTATTGTATATATAATAGACCGAACGGTCTTTTTAAAGGCAAAAAAAATCAAAGACTATTATCCTCAATTTCTTTACGGAGGATGTCTGTTATGATACGCATCTGGCGGTTGCTACCCTGTACACGGCATACCAGTATAGCGCCTTCTATCATTGTAAAGGCTTTTACAGCGAAGAGGGATGCATCAAAATCCGGTTTAAATTCGCCGGTTTCGATCCCTTTACGTACTATTTTAGCGATGCGTGCCTGGTATTCTGTGATAGCCTTACTTACTTTCTCCTTTATGACAGGATTGGTGTCATCTGCTTCTGTGCCGAAGTTAAGTAAAGGGCAGCCGTAGTGGTCCTCTCTCAGCGGGGCAGTCTTATAATAGTCCAGCAGGCCGAACAGTTGTTCTTTCGCGGATGTTTTTTCAGACAGACTGGCCCGGATGGTATTGGTCACATTATTCAACAGGTAATCAAATGCCTCTGCGCATATCTCTTCCTTACTCTCAAAATTACCGTACACGCCGCCTTTAGCCAGTTTGGTGGCGTCCATAATATCACTGATAGAGGTGCCGGCCATTCCCTTGCGGTTGATGATCAGCGCTGCTTTTTCAATGATAAGCTGTCGTGTACGTTCTGCTTTACTCATGACAGTACAAAAATAAACCAATCGGTCTATTTTGCAAAATTTATTTTTTGGGAAGGTAAGTAGCGTGCAGGGCCAGGATCTTCCACCCGCCCGTCCTGCATGATATACGTGCCTGTGATCCTTTCCCATAAGTCGTTAGGCGCAGCATTGTTCCTGCTGATATTGATATGGGCCAGGGCGGTAAGGATAGCGGTGTTGCCAACAATGATAACGTTCTCTTCAGAGGTGTTCAATAAGGGAATGCTAATGGCAGGATGCAGGGCAAAGCCGCTGATGTAGGTTTCTTTATCCATTACATCGGCATTGGCGGTAGTGAAGAGGAAGGCATCCTCCATATTTTCCCGGATCAGTGATTCGATCTTTTCTGAGGTGCCTTTGAAGAGCTGCCGGTTAATATTCAGTACCTGTTCTTTTTCGGCAGACTGGGCGTAAGTGATCGCTGTCATCAATAACAGATTTACGGTTAATAATAATTGCTTCATAGCGGCTTTTTTGTACAGGTAAAATTAGCCGGCCATTCGGCGAAATATTATAACCAGGGTTATAATCGTGCGAGCCTTTTCCTGATGCGGCTGAGGGAGGGTTGTTTAATGCCGATATAGGATGCGATATGATAGAGCGGAACTCTTTCCAGCAGGGCAGGTTGTTCCTGGTGCAGCTTCTGATACCTGGCTGCCGGTTTATCCAGCAGCAGCATTTCATTGCGTAGCTGTGCAGCCACGTAGATATTTTCGGCAGCGATCCTTCCGAAGCGTTCCCAGCTCTTACTGGTGTTAAAGAGGTATTGCAGGTGTTCATAAGAGACCAGGAAAACAGCGGCATCTTCCAGTGCCTGTATCCACATTTTACTGGGCGTTTGGGTAAGAAAGCTGTGATAGGCTTTGGGCCACTGTCCTTCAAAGAAAAAGTTGCAGTTCACCTCTTCTCCGTCAATGATGTAATAAGCCCTGAAAAGCCCGCTGATAACAAAAGCAATCTCTTTATAGACTTTTCCTTCCTCCACGAAAAAGGAGCCTTTCTTAAATTCCTTATAGCGCAGGCCTGGCAGGAAAAGGTGCCAGTCGTTTTCCGTGATCGCGCTGATGTTGTTAACGGATGCACGGATCTTGTTATAGGCGTCTGTCATGATCCGATCGGGTTGATTGGTGAGGACACCGCAATATTACAAAGTATTGAAATTAAAAAGATCACAAGAGCTTCAGGTAAAGCCCTTGTGATCTTTATTATCACTTATGAGTAGCAGCCTTGCGGCGGCTGGTTATTTCACTTTGACGATCTTGGCTGTTTTACGTTGAGAGCCCAGTAAGAGCTCTACGTAATAAGTGCCGGGGGATAATGATTCTCCAACCTGTAAAGAGGTAAAAGGCATTACTTTCTGATGATGCTCCACGATCCTGCCATAGGCGTCCAGTATATTAACCATAATAGGTTTGTCTGCGGGACCGCTGATAGCCAGGCTGAAGTAATCGCTGCTCGGGTTCGGAGCTACTTTTACATCCAGCTTACCGTTGGAGGCGGCCTGGGTGGGTTTTGAAGGCTGAAGGGTTTCCTTTACCTTCTCTGCCATGTTGCTGTTGCCGGAACAGTTGATGGAAACACCCGTCAGCACAGGCGTAATTTTCTTGTCTGTTGTGGTCAGTGTTGCTTTATACTGGATGTAACGGCTGGTGTTGTTCACCGCTGTACCGGGCGCTTTGATGGGGACGAACGAAGACCAGGTGCCGTCATTCGGATTGGGCGTATCACCGGTGGTAACAGCGATCGCGATAGCAGTACCGGCGGGTGTTTCGCCATGCCAGTTCACAGCACCCCAGTTGGTGGGAGCGCCGGCGTCGAACACTCTTGAGGTGAAGCTGCCTGAAGTTGCGTAGGGCGCCACGTGCATCCAGTCGATAGACAATCCTTCATCACTGCTCACAAAATCGCTGATCTGGATGTACATGTTGCTGGTCACTTTCAGGTTGATGGTAGCTGTGGGCTTCACGTCGTTATCTACAAAGAACTCAAAATTGGTAGCATTCCATTTGATACGGTAAAAGTGCAAGGTGCCCAGTAAGCCTGAACCGATCTTTATTTCAGTATTATTGGAAGCCCGGGCATATACGTTGCCGTCTGCCTTGTTGGCCTGGCCGATGGTGATCCATGTACCGTCTGAATAGGGCTGGTCACTGGAGAAACCGATATTCTGATAGCTGCCTGCACCAAAGATGGCGGCAAACTCGATGGAAGAACCCGGCTCAAAGCTGGCATTGGAAAATATGTGTGTGCCGTTCACGGTGATCACGCCGTTATTGTTAACGGTGGTGCCATCGTTATTGTAGCGGGTGCCAGACCAGCCTTCTGGGATGGACTTTAATACGCTGATGAATTCTTCATTTACCAGTGGCTGCAGGGTGATGGTGCCGTTAGGGTTCACCAATGCGCCTACATCCTGACCGCCATCGCGGAAATTAGCAGCGGAACTGTCCACCGCGCAGGGGCCTGTTGTTACCGTAAAGCTTAAGGGAGGAGCGGTAACGTTAGGCCGTATCACGGTGTTACCGGCAGCATCCTTCGATTTTATCCTGAAATAATAAGTAACTCCTGGAGTAAGGCCTGCGATCTGTACAAAATGATCCGTACCGCGTTTATTGTCGCCTGCATGCAGTTTAAGCGTTTCGGCGCTGATATCATAATCAACCGTGGCGTCTGCGGTTTCATTGGTATTCCAGCTAACGCTTACGGTGCCATCTGCATTGGTCACCGGTTTTACATTGCTCACAGCGGGAGCGATGGTATCCTTACCGTTGGCCGCGGTAGTGGTAGCGGGCGCCGTAACGGCAGCCTGCTGTACCGGCACTTCATCGGGAATGAAAACCACATCTACCCAGTAATTGCTGGAGCCGTAATTATTATCCGGGAACACCGGCGCTGCGGAATATTTATATAAACCATTAGGGCCGTCTTCGCCATTGGCCAGCGCACGAAGCGGACCATTCACCACCGCCTCCGTAAAGAAGGGATTGGTGGTGGCATAATCGCCCGTGTTGTTAAAATAAGAAGCTACATAGGTAGTATTGGCATTGATAGTAACAGGAGTGGTAAACGCCACCTGTTGCCAGCCTTTAGCAGTATCTACTGTAAAGGCGGCTTCTGCCAGCTTGTTGCCGGTGCTGCTCCACAAGTGTACAGTATAGTTACCGGCAACGGGAGCGGCTTTATAAAAACGGATCCCCGTTACTTTTCCACTTTGAGTAGCCCTGAATTTAACACCCAGTTCAATCCCGCCCATACCATCATTAACAGGAGGTGTTGCAGGCGCATCTGCTGCCTGAAAAATACTTGTGTCCCCTGGCAAAGCCGGCGGAAAGTGGCTGGCAGCCATCATTGTCTGTACCGAAAAGAGAGGAGAAACCAGCAGCGAGAAAAGCAATGTTCTGTATTGCTTTTCGCAAACATAGGATAGAGAGTTGCGTAACATGTTGCTAAATAACGCTTTAAAATAAAGATATCGGTTTACCTAAGCCGAAATATACAAAAAATATTAATATTATTAAAAATCGTCATTAGTCAATAACCATGCCAGAAACAAAAAACCGGGTGATGAATGAGATCATCATCCGGTTGGAGGAAGTTCAGGTAATAGGAATAATCTTCTCATATTTTTTTTATTGTTCTCCCAGTGCAACCGCCAGCAGATACCAGGCCGTATGCGGCAGCCACTGTTCTGCCCAGCGCCAGTCGTAATCTTTGCCGGTGGTAGCATAGGACAGGTTAAACTCAATGTCTTCTTCATCTTCCAGTCCGGAAGTAATACCGTTCACAATACCGCCCGGCGCATTAGTGTATTCAAAGGTACCAAAGAAGCCGTAAGCGGGGTTGTTATGACCGGTACCCTGCAGCATGGAGGCATCATAAGGGTTCAATCCCAGTATCCAGTTCAGCTGATCCAGGGCAAAGCGTTCCAGGCTGTCACGAAGGGGCTTGTCTTCTCTGAACAGGCGGGCCGTTATGCGTGCGGCGCTTGCCATGGAAGCGATCCTGGCATTTTCTCCCTGCCACCAGGGAGCGGTTTCCGTACCATGGGGAAAGAAGAAGGCGCTGTGCCGGTTACCGGAAGTATCCTGCACCAGCTGACGGCTATAACCGAATGGATTATTCACTTCGCGTGTTATGGACAATTCAAATTGTAATGACTTCCTAACGGTCTCCTTTATACGTTGTTGCATGTCGCTGCCCGCCAGCGGATAATAGCCCGCCAGGCTTACCAGCGGGAAACCTGCGTCAGCGGCATGAAAGAAGGGACGGTCTTTATCGTCTGCCCGCCAGTAATCATGATAAGTTTTCCAGGAACTGAGCCGGTCCATGAGCTGTTTGGCTCTTTTATCTGCAGCTGCCTGGTATTGCGGCTTACGGGTGGCCTTGTACAATTCTGAGGCAGCAGCAAGTGCACAATAATCATCCACTATGTTCTCCACTCCGTCATTTGTCATTTCAGGATTGTGTTGCTCCAGAAAAGCAAAGGCGCTTTCTGCAGCTTTCAGGTAATCGGCATTGCTGTAATCGCCGGAGGTATCAAATGTAGATGCAATGGCCAGTGCTGCGATGGCGATACCGCCGCCGGAGCGATAGCTTACCTGGTAGCCTTTCCAGTCATCTTCTCTTGCTTCAGCATTGCCAGCGGGTTGATCTTTTGATTTTTTAATACTGTATCCTCTTTCCTTGCCAGGTATGATCCTGTCTTTTGCGAATTTACCCGGGCCGGGTGCAGATACAGAACGGTAAAAGGAGCCATCAGCAGGATGTACACGAGCCAGATAGTCGGCGCCGTACATGGCTTCATCCAGCAGCCTTCTGTTATACTGACGATAGTCGGTACCGCTTTTCTGATGCAGCAGCTCATATGTTTTTAACAGGCTGTATACCGTCAGGGATATTTGTTGCGGGTTAAAGTAAGTGGAAAAGGAGAGGTGAGACAGATGCTTGCCATAATCGCCGGTAGCATCGTACCAGCCTCCATGTGCATCTATACCGGTGGTGTCTGTTATTTTTCCTGCCAGCCGCAGATGATGGTCTGCCTGATCCAGCAGCCCGGAACTGCGTTGTCCTTTAAAGTAGTAAATCACATCTGAGATGGTAGCTTGTTCCAGCACGTTCTTCCCAATGATGAAAGGGAAGGAGCTGATACTTTTTCCGCCGGCACTAAGTTGTAGCCGGTAAGTACCCGGACTTGTATAAGTGCTGAAATCCATGGTCCAGAAAACCCAGTTCTTCCATTTTTTTAACGGGGCCTGTAAATACCGGCTTACCGGTGTAGGCTGTTTGTCCGGTGTTGGCGTTGATCAACTGAAAACTGTTGATAGTGGCCGGACTTTCGGCAACGATAATGGCCTTCTTTGCTTTGCTGCTTTCATAACCAACGTGGTTGGTCACTATTTTTATGTGCTGCGCAGGCAGTAAGAAAGGTATGCTTAAAAGAAATACCAGGATGACGTGTGTTTTGCGCTGATAAAGCATGGGATATAAAGTTTGGCTGATAGCAGTAAAATAGTCATTATTCCCGGTAAAGTACCTGCTGCCGGTAAATATTTAGTAAGTTTGATCCGCTCAAATATAAATGGTTATGCCAGTTAACTTTCAAAGGCCCGTATATCTGTTACTGTTGGTATTGGGTGCCCTTCGGCTGAATGCACAAAATAAGATCCTTGTTTTTCAATCGGATTTTGGTTTAAAAGACGGCGCTGTTGCTGCCATGAAAGGAGTGGCCAACAGCGTGTCTCCGGAGCTGAAACTCTATGATGTAACGCACGAGATTCCTGCCTACAACATCTGGGAAGCGGCCTACCGCCTGGAACAAACAGTTCCTTACTGGCCTGCGGGTACTGTGTTTGTATCCGTAGTAGATCCCGGGGTGGGAACAACGCGTAAGTCGGTGGTGCTGAAAACGAAAGCTGGCCACTATATCGTAACGCCGGATAATGGTACACTCACCCTCATTGCCCGATCAGAAGGTATTGCAGCGCTGCGGGAGATAGATGAGGCAGTGAACCGGCGTAAAGACTCCCGGCAGTCTTATACTTTCCATGGCCGGGATGTATACGCCTATACGGGCGCCCGCCTGGCTGCCGGTACCATCACCTTTGAAGAGGTAGGTCCGGCATTGCCGGATACGGTTGTGAGCCTTCCGCATCAGCCGGCCATATGGGAAAACGGTGCATTGAAAGGCACCATCGCTATCCTGGATGTACAGTATGGTAATCTCTGGACCAATATACCAACAGACCTCTTCACGCAACTGGAAGCAAAGCCAGGCGACCTGCTGCAGGTTACCCTGTATCATAAAGGGAAACAGGTATACCAGGGCGCCATGCCTTATGCCCACACCTTTGGAGATGTGCCGGAAGGCAGGCCCCTGGCTTACCTGAACAGCCTGATGCAACTATCTTTTGCGTTGAATATGGATAATTTTGCCGCTAAATACCATATCGGGAGCGGAAGCGACTGGAGTGTGGTGGTAAAGCGGGCCGCTGTTATCCGCAAGTAAGCGGCTATTTTCCCCAGAAAGCATTTTCCTGTTCAAGGTCTGTTGCATAGATCCTGGCGGCCACTATCTGTCCGCCTTCCACCGTATATACGTCTATATTATCGGTATCCAGCATGGCACCGGGACGGGTGGCTTTGAAACGGAGGGTGCAGGCAGCGCTGTTGCCGTTAACGGCCAGGATCTTTACATCAGTCAGGGCAAAAGAGTTTTGTGATACCTCGAACATGCCGCCTACCATCTGGAATACTTCAGCGCTGGATTGTTTGATACCGGAAAAACGGTTGGTGCCCGGCTGGTCCCATTGCACGGAGGGGTGAAGCAGGGCGCCTAATTTTTCAGTGTCCATGTGCTGTACGGCATTTACGAATGCGCTTACTACCTGTAATGTCTGATTTTCCATGTTTATTGGGTTTTTATTTGTTTGATGGTACAAAGCTAGTTCCTGGAGGAGGCTGAGGGCTTACCATGCTGCGCCAATGGATTATCATTTTACGACAGTAAAACCACTGCTAATGCGGTTCCTTTTTATATTTTTGTGGCCATGGAGCAAGAGACACTCACCCAAACCACGCAGACGACTGCTGCCGGCGACCTGTATAGTATTCCCATCAGTTACCGGAGGATGGAGAACCTGCACATTGTTTTCTGGTTGCTGAAAGACATCAGCTGGTGCATGATCTGGCGTCCCTTGGGCATTGTCATGATCTTCCCGACCCTGATCATATCGATCGTCATCGCATGGCGCACCCGGCAATTTATGTCGGAGCTATGCCATAACCTGGCCATTACCGTATGGATCACGGCTAACTCCTACTGGATGATCAGCGAGTTCTTACACTTTGACAGCGGGATCGTTACAGGCAGCATTACCTATAAGCACCTGGCGGTGATCCCCTTTATAATGGGGGTGTTAATATTGGCTTTCTATTACCTGTATTATAAGCCTACCCATAAGGATGAGATAGAAACAATGTAAGGGGGACAGTTTACCATACTTTCTGCAGGCCTTCCTGTAAGGCCTGTTTATAACGGGTCAGGTCAAAGGTGTAAAGCTGGGGAGAAGTGTGGGCGGCTCCTGTACGTACTTCTCCTGTTTTCTTCAGAATGCCGTAGGATAGCACTTTGCGCATGAAATTCCTGCGGTCGAGTTTCTTTCCGAGAATGGTTTCATATAATTTCTGCAGTTCACGCATGGTGAATTTTTTCGGCAGCAGGTTGTAGCCAACAGGCTGGTAGCGCAGCTCCTGCCGGAGGGTTTCCAGGGCTTTATCCAGTATCTGGTTGTGGTCATGGCGCAGCAATGATACCTGCTGCAGGTCTTTCCATTCACAGGCGTCAGACAGCGGATCAGGGCGCGGAACAGCATTAGCGAAGTTTACCAGTGCGTAATAACCCACGGTAACGAACCTTTGCAGCAACCAGTGATCCTTATCATATGGAATGCCATGCAGCTCCAGAAATTCACGGTTAAAGTCGCTGTCCGAACGGCGTGTATCCCCAAAGAGGTGGAACTGTTTCAGAAAGATCTGTTCCAGTCCGGTACGCGCCTCTAAGATCCGTGCGGCGGCATCTTCCACGTTCTCTTCCTTCAGTACAAAGCCCCCTGGTAATGCCCATTTGTCTGAATACTTCATTTTAAGCAATAGCACTTTCAGCTCGTTTTTATGAAAGCCGAAGATCACGCAGTCGATAGAAAGCCCGGGGTGATATAGTTTTTCACCCTCTTTCAGTACTTCCTGGTAGGAGAGATTGCTGTCCATTTAGGACCGAAGTAAGAAAAAAATGTTGAATTGGCCAATAAAGGGGTAGGTTTTGTCTGCAAGGGCGAAGTGTTGAAAATTAGCAGCCAGCGGTTGAATAAAAGTAGCCATTTGTGCGTGTTTAATGCTATCTGACGATTTGATTTTCAGTGTGATATAAACAAAATTATTTGCTTTAAAAGGAGTTGGTTTTTTTGTTTTTTGCTAAAATAGTTGGTAGTTTAGCAACATCATCAAATTTTGTTAACCAAATGAAACAACAAGCACTGGGGGTATTTGAAATTTTTGAAAAAGTACATGGAGCAGTATCAGCAAAAACTATTGTTGAGTATTTGGAAAACACAGACAGCATGGCTATTCAAAGGGAAATAAGCGCAAGGATCGCACAGTTGGCTACGAAGGACGATGTTTCCCTCGTGAAAAATGATGTTACCCTATTGAAGAGTGATGTTGCCCTATTGAAGAAAGATGTTTCCGCATTGAAGGATGATGTAGCTTTTGTGAAGAGCGATGTTTCCCTTGTGAAAAAAGATTTAATAGCTACCCGGGAGGAACTGCTGAGTCAAATGGCTGCCTCTAAAGTAGAACTTAGATCGGAAATGGCTGATCTGAAGACCGAGCTCAAAACAGAAATGGCTGATCTGAAGACCGAACTCAAAACAGAAATGGCTGGTTTGAAGATCGAGCTCAAAACCGAGATGGCTGATCTCAAAACCGAACTTAAAACAGAGATGGCTGATCTGAAAGCCTGTATTGGAACGGAAATGCATGGTCTTAGAACGGAAATGGGTAGTCTTAGAACCGACTTTAAGGCAGAGATAAAAACAGAAATATCCTATCTTAAAGCCGATCTGATCAAAACTTTTTTCGTAATGAACATGGCCCAACTGCTGGCTATTGTAGTTTCTCTGCTGGCTATCATTAAGTTCATGTTAAAGTAACCCTGAGCTGCAAACTTCTCTCTATCTCTTCTCTTACCCCTTTTTGTAATCAGTGATAATGAATTAAATTTTCACCCTCCCCACAATTAAATTTTTTAGTTAAGACCGAATGGTCTAATTTAGCATCCTAACCTTTATTTTTATGCAGCACCAGGTATTACCATTCTCCCTGAGAGTATCTGCATTTGTACTGTCCAGGCTTGGCAAACCATTTCCGGGGTTGACCGCCCGTATGTTTTTTAACATGTATAGCACACCGCCAAAAAGAAAGCTGCGGGATACCCATCTGGCACTTAAGAAAACTGCCCGCGTGGAAAAAGCAGACTTCAGCCGTTATCCTTTTGACGATCGTCCGCTTTCACTTGTTCTCTACAGCTGGGGTACATCTGATAAAAAGATACTGCTCCTGCATGGCTGGGGTGGTAGTCCTTTTGATTTCAAACATATGATCTCAGCGCTGGTAACAGCAGGCTATGAGGTAATAACGTTTGATGCACCGGCACATGGCGCTTCCCAGGGAAAACGCACCAATCTTATGCAGTGGATGCATATACTGGAGCAGTTACTGCAGCGTACCGGTCCCGTGCATGCGGTGATAGGGCACTCGCTGGGCGGACTGAACGCAGCCCTTACCCTGGTGCATAAACAAGTAAGCGTACCACGACTGGTAATGATTAGCGCGGCAGTGAGCGCACCGGTATTCTTCCATGAAACCTTCCAGTTATTCAGTATACCTCAGCAGGTAATGCCCAAACTGCAGGGGATTATTATGCAAAGATTAAGAGGTGATCTGCAGGAGCTGGACCTTTTCCGTCACATCAACCAGATAAAGGCTGATAAAATAATGGTTGCCTATGATGAGAATGATCACCTGGTAAAGCAGGAGCAGGTCAGTCAATTTGTGCAGCAGTATCCTGCTATTCAGTCGCTCAGGATCAACGGTGAGGGGCACTTCCGTATCATGAAAAATGAAACAGTGATCAACAGCGTATTAGCCTTCCTCGAAAAATAAAAATGATAAATGTAAATGCCCGCTTATCCCGCTGACTTTACATTTATCATTTTACATTTGATGCAGGTAGAACCAGCTACCTGGCAAAGTTGGAAAGCACATCCATTTTAAATGGTGTAGTATAATGCCCTTCCGTTTTCAGGTAATATTTATCCAGCTGAAGAACAGGTAATGTGTCCAGCTCGAAAATGAAATCACCATCAACAGCAGTTACTATCTTTTTATTCTCTTCTATCAGCTTGTAAAAAAGTGTATCAGCCTGTGCATTCTTCATGCGGTATATTTTTCCTGCAGCCTGATCAAAGTTCCAGGTATTGGTGCCAGCCGGGTAAAAGATCGTGTCCTTCGTTATCCTTCCGGATTGTGTAATGGTTCTGTATTCGCTCACCTTGTTCCATGTTCCGCTAATGGCCACGTCGGCGGGTTGCTGATCTTCATCTTTCTTACAGGAGGCTAACAAGGCTATACCAGCCAACAACATAAGTGTTCGGGTCTTTTTCATAGGTATTGGTATTAGTTGAACCGCTGCAAGATACTAAATATTATTAAATTAAATAATGTTACTCCTGCATGCCGTGTTGCGACAGCACAGATGCCGGAGGAATTTGTATCTTATATTTTGTATTTTGTTCTCTTCACCAGAAAACCACGTATATGACTACAGCAAAAAATCGCCGTGACTTCCTGAGGCAACTAAGCGTGTATACTATGGGTATGGGCC
>Ga0102590_1004521_pt1 | contig 11726 bp, 12 predicted proteins | sample AraplaMF_Col_mMF_FD_76859 | JGI IMG/M metagenome (GOLD analysis project Ga0102590, IMG submission 76859) | Arabidopsis root microbial communities from the University of North Carolina, USA - plate scrape MF_Col_mMF | ecosystem: Host-associated > Plants > Roots > Endosphere | place: USA...
TACGGCCATTTCCGCTGTCCGCACGTGGAACAGACGCTCCAAGTTCGGCGCAAGGATGAAATTCACGCCGACCGCTGGCGTGGTTGCAGGTCTTATAGATAATTTCCTAAAAACTTGCCATACCCGAGGACAGTCAAAATCGGACATTTTTTGACCCCGCCGGAAGCCGAAACCAAGAAAGAGCCGACGCATGCATCTCACCGCCGAAAATCTGGCTGCAAGGCGCGGTGAGGATCTCATTTTCGTTAACATTTCCTTTCACTTGGCGGCCGGCGAGGCGCTTGTTCTCACGGGTAGAAATGGATCGGGAAAGTCCACTTTGTTGCGTGTGGCCGCCGGACTGCTGAGGCCGGAAAAAGGCACTGTCATCTTCCGCGACGAAGAGGGCCGGGAAGGCAGGCATCCCGGCGAGGTCAGCCACTACCTCGGCCATAGAAATGCGATGAAGAATGAACTTACGGCTGCAGAAAACCTCGATTTCTGGCGTACCTTTCTCGGCAGTACAGGCGGCGACGCCGGCCTCGCCGTCGAGGACGCCGCCGAGGCGGTCGGTCTTTCGGGAATCACTCACCTTCCCTTCGCTTATCTCTCCGCCGGCCAGCAGCGCCGATTCGCCTTCGCCAAACTACTCGTCGCTTACCGCCCCATCTGGATCCTCGATGAACCCACAGCCGCACTCGATGCCAGCGCCGACCGGCTGCTTGCCGATTTGATCTCGGCCCATCTGGCAAAGGGCGGCATCGTGCTGGCGGCAACCCATCAGCCCCTGGGGCTGCAGAATACACAGGAATTGAAGATGACGGGCTTTGCCGGCGTGGATCATGGGGTATGGGGTTGATGTTTCTCGATGTGGCTACCCCGTCCACCGCTGACGCAAAGAGCCGCCGCGCATGACCGCCCTCTTTTTCCGCGACCTCAAACTCTCGATTCGCGCCGGCGGCGGCGCGCTGATCGGCGTACTGTTCTTCCTGACCATCGTCGCCGTCATCCCCTTCGGCGTCGGTCCCGATCTCAAGCTGCTTTCGCGCATCGGCCCCGCCATCGTCTGGATCGGAGCCCTGCTTGCCGCCCTTCTCGGCCTCGACCGCCTGTTCCAGGCCGAGCGCGACGACGGATCGCTCGACTTGATGCTGATGCAGGAAACGCCGCTCGTCCTGACGGTGCTGGTCAAATGCTTCGCCCATTGGACGGCCACCAGCCTGCCGCTGGTCATCGCCTCGCCGCTGCTCGGCCTCTTCATGAACATGGACGAGACGGCGATCGGCGCGACCATGTTGACGCTGCTCGTCGGCTCGCCCGCTATCACCTTCATCGGCGCTGTCGGCGCCGCCGTTGCTGTGGCACTGCCTCGCGGCGGTCTGCTGGTCTCGATCCTCGTGCTGCCTCTGACCATCCCGGTGCTGATCTTCGGCGTCAGCGCCACCTATGCCGCGGTCGAGGATCCGGCCCCGTTCCTGCCGCCCTTTCTGATCCTCATCGCTCTGACACTCTTCTTCGCGGTCATCGGCCCGGCAGCAGCCGCCCTTGCGCTGCGAAACACGGCGGATTGATTGGTCATTCGATTGCAGGAAAAACCGGATCAAGGTATGGAAGCGTCATGAGCGAAACGAGCCTTGCCATCAGCAAATTCAGCGATCTCGCCAACCCGACGCGATTTCTGGCGCTGGCGGCGCGCGCCATTCCGTGGCTGGCCGGCATCACCGCCCTCTGTTTTACCGTCGGTCTCTATCTGAGCTTCGCCACCGAAGGCGACTATCAGCAGGGCGAGACCGTGCGCATCATGTATATCCACGTCCCCTCCGCCTGGCTTTCGATGATGTGCTATACGATCATGAGCGTCTCGGCGATCGGCACGCTGGTCTGGCGCCATCCGCTGGCCGATGTCTCCGCCAAGGCCGCAGCCCCGCTCGGCGCCGCCTTCACCCTGCTCGCGCTCGTCACCGGCTCGCTCTGGGGCAAGCCGATGTGGGGCACCTGGTGGGTCTGGGATGCACGACTGACCTCCGTCTTCATCCTCTTCCTGATGTATCTCGGCCTGATTGCACTCAGCCGCGCCATCGATGATCCGTCGAAGGCCGCGCGCGTCAGCGCCGTGCTCATTCTCGTCGGCTTCGTCAATATCCCGATCATCAAATTCTCGGTCGAGTGGTGGAACACGTTGCACCAGTCGGCGAGCGTGCTGCGCCTCGACGGCCCGGCGATCGATTCGGAATTCCTGCGCCCGCTGTTCATCATGGCGATCGCCTTCACCCTGCTTTTCTTCACGCTGCACATCATGGCGATGAGGAACGAGATCTGGCGCCGCCGCATTGCCGCCCAGCGCCGTCTTGCCGCCCGCATGGCGAGCCGGGAGGAATAGCCGTGACGCATGCCTTCTACGTCTACGCTTCCTATGGCTTTGCAGCCCTGGTGACGATTGCCGTCACCGCCTGGACCTGGGCCGACGGCCGCGCCCGCCGCAGGGAACTTGCAGCCCTCGAGGCTGCTGGCATCCGCCGCCGTTCGGCGCGCCCCAAGGACAGTGTGGGGAATGGCGAATGAACGACACACCGGAAAACACCGCTGCCAAGCCGCGCGGGCTGAGCCGTTACGCATTGGCGCTGCTGCCGCTCGTCGTCTTCGGCGGCATTGCGGCCACGGCCGCGAAGATGCTCTACGACCAGGATTTCCATGGCAAGAACATTGCCGAAATTCCCTCCGCCCTGATCGGCACCAAGGCGCCGACGCTGAACCTGCCGCCGCTCGACGGCGCCAACCTGCCGGCGCTGACCGATGCGGCAATCAAGGGCAAGCTGACCCTCGTCAACGTCTTCGCCTCATGGTGCCTCCCCTGCCGGGACGAACATCCGGTGCTGAAGGAACTGGCGAAAGACGGACGGCTGAATATCGTCGCCATCAATTACAAGGACCAGAGCGACAACGCCCTGCGTTTCCTCGGCGAACTCGGCAACCCCTATCAGGCGATCGGCATCGACCCGAACGGCAAGGCGGCAATCGACTGGGGCGTCTACGGCATTCCGGAAAGCTATCTGGTCGGGCCAGACGGCACGATCCTCTACAAGCGCGTCGGCCCCTTCGACGATATCAGCCTGAAGGAAGGGCTGTTTCCAGCGATGGAAAAGGCGCTCGGCAAGCCGGTTTCGTAGCGATTACTCCACAAAGACCCCTCCCCAACCCCTCCCCACAAGGGGGATGGACTAACTCGTGGCCCGCATCGAGCAAATATCAGACTCTCTGCGGATGAAACGATGAAATGAAAAGCGTCGGAGCGACATCTAAACCCCTCCCCTTGTGAGAGGGGTCGGGGAGGGTTTATCGGGACAAAGAAGCGCTAAAGCCCGCTCTGCCAGACCTTGATCGCCTCCACCGGCCAGATCAGCATGACAACGTTGAGCGTCAGGTTGTCGCGGATCATATAGCCGGTGAAAATCTCGAAGAAGATGGCAATCGCCACCGTCAGTGCCACCGGCGCGCGCCGCGCGAAGAAGAAGCCGATGCACATGAAGACGGTGTCCATCGCCGAATTCAGGATGCTGTCGCCGTAATAATCGAGCGCGATCGTCGCCGTGCGGTAGCGGTCGATGATCAGAGGTGAATTCTCGAGCAGCTCCCAGCCGGATTCGATGACGAGCGCCAGCAGCAGCCTTGCCGCCAACGGCTTGCCGCGCAGGATAAGATGCGCGAGCCCGTAGAACAGGAAGCCGTGGATGATGTGCGACGGCGTATACCAATCCGACAGATGCTGCGAATTGCCGCTGGTATTGACCCCGCCCTCCCACAGCTTGACATAACCGCAGGCGCAGATCGGCACGCGGCCCATCATATATTCGGCGGCAATCTGAATGATCAGAACCGCAAGGCAGGCGGCGAACCAAAAGGTCTGGTGTCTTACCCGGTATTCGGCCTCTGCAGCGCTCACTTCTCGCCGTCCGTTTCCAGATTGATGCTATGCTTCAACACCAGCGGCATCTGCGCCAGCGTGAAGATGATGGTGATGGGCATCGTGCCCCAGACCTTGAAGGCGACCCAGGTACCGTCGGAAAAATTGCGCCAGACGACTTCGTTCAGCACCGCGAGGAAGAGAAAGAAGATGCCCCAGCGGATGGTGAGCTTGCGCCAGCCCTCGGCATCGAGCTGAAAGGCCGCATTGAAGACATAGCCGAGCAGCGACCTGCCGAAGGCCAGCCCGCCGAGAAGCGTCACCCCGAAGAGTGCATTGACGATGGTCGGCTTCATCTTGATGAAGGTCTCGTTCTGCAGCCAGATCGACAGCGAGCCGAAGATGAGGACGACGATGCCGGACACAAAGGGCATGATCGGCAGATGGCCGAGCACGATCTTCGACACGATCAGCGAGATGATCGTCGCCGCCATGAAGAGTCCGGTCGCGACGAACAGCGGCCCGCCCAATTCGGAAAGAGCAGGAAACGTCTCCACCAGCCACTGGCCACGCAGATTGGCGAAGAAGAAGATCATCAGCGGCCCAAGTTCCAGCGCCAGTTTCAGCAGCGGGTGATGCCGGTCGGCTGCGGTCGGGGTGATATCGCTTTCGGTACTCATGCGTTCTTCAAACCTGTTTTCCTGGAAACCTGTTTCCGGCCGTGCCTTGCAGGCTTTCGGCGGCATATCTGTGGCATCATTGCCCAAGTCCGGCAATGGCATGGGCAAAATCCTCGGCCTCGAACGGTTCCAGATCCTCGACGCCCTCGCCGACGCCGATGAAATAGACCGGCAGCTTGTGCTTGGCGGAGATGGCAACAAGAATGCCGCCGCGTGCCGTGCCGTCGAGCTTGGTCATGATCAGCCCGTTGACGCCGGCGACGTTGCGGAAGATCTCGACCTGGCTGAGCGCGTTCTGCCCGGTCGTGGCATCGAGCGTCTGCAGCACGGTGTGCGGCGCATCGGGATCGAGTTTGCCGAGCACGCGCACGATCTTCTCGAGTTCGGCCATCAGCTCGGCCTTGTTCTGCAGGCGGCCGGCGGTATCGACGATCAGCACATCGCATTTTTTCGCCTTCGCCTGTTCGAAGGCATCATAGGCAAGGCCGGCGGCATCGGCGCCGAGCTTGGTGCCGATGAATTCGGATTTCGTTCGGTCGGCCCAGATTTTCAGCTGCTCGATCGCCGCCGCACGGAAAGTGTCGCCGGCGGCCAGCATCACCTTCAGCCCGGCGCCGGAAAGCTTCGCCGCAAGCTTGCCGATCGTCGTCGTCTTGCCCGTGCCGTTGACGCCGACGACGAGGATGACATGCGGCTTGTGCGAGAGGTCGAGCTGCAGCGGCTTGGCGACCGGCTTCAGGACCTTGGCGATTTCGGACGCCATGATCCGGCTGACATCCTCGCCGGTGACATCCTTGCCGTAGCGTTCGGAAGCAAGCGTGTCGGTGACGCGCATGGCGGTCTCGACGCCGAGATCGGCCTGGATCAGCAGATCTTCGAGATCCTGCAGCGTCTCGTCATCGAGCTTGCGCTTGGTGAAGAGCGCGGTGATCTGGCTGGTCAGCTGCGAAGAGGTGCGTGCAAGGCCGTTGCGCAGGCGCTGGAACCAGCTGAGCCTCGGTTGCAGGGCAACCGGCTCCGGCTCGACGACCTTCGGGCCGGTGGCGAAGCCTTTGGGGAGGATGGGAGAGCCAATCTCCGGTTCTGCCGCGGGGCTACCCCCCTCTCCCACAGGTGGGGAGATTGGCTGGGAGGGCGAATCCGGTCCTGCATCATCCTCAGTCGGAATCTCTTCCGGTTCAGTTGGAATCTCTTTCGGAAGCTTTTCGACGATCTCTTCGAGGTCAGCCGGCTGTTCTAGCGCTCCGGTCTCTACATGATCTCCCGCCTCGTGGGGGAGATGTCCCAAAGGGACAGAAGGGGGTATTTCCGCAACGGTTTCGGCGACCGCCTGGATTTCAGTCTCCGCCTCCGCTGCTGCCTCGGCTTCCAGCAATGAAAGCGGCACGACACCCATGTCGCTCAATTGGTCGGCGGCGGGCAGGATTGCGGATTCGACATCATCTTCAGCAACCGGCGCCTCGACCCCGCCCTCGTCAATATCTGAAGCGGGCCCGCCGGCAGTATCCATTTCCTCGGCCAGCACTGGATCGTCAGCAACCGGCAGATCTTCGTCGCGCGAACGCGGCTCCAACTCCTTTTCCACGGCCGCAGGCACAGGTTCTTCAGCCGGCTTGCCGAAGGTGAAGACCTTTTTGATGAAACTGAGCGCCATGGGGATTCCGTGAAAGTCAGGCCGCGGCTGCGGCCGTCAATTGCATGTCGAGATGCTTGCCATTGTGGCCGGTGATCGTGACCGGCACAAGTTCGCCGGGACGAAGGCCGGGTGCGGCGACCAGCGTGAAGTTCTCCGTATGCGCCAGGCCGTTGTTTTCAACAAGCAGCCATTGCCGGGTTCCGATCATCCCATCGAGATGGGATTGATGCAGCCTATGTCCAGTGGCGCGCAGCCTTGCGGCGCGATCCTTGACCAGCGACCGGTCGAGCTGCGGCATGCGCGCTGCCGGCGTGCCGGGACGCGGACTGTAGGGGAAGACATGCAGATGGGCGATAGCAGCCTCTTCGGCCAGCCGCACGGCATTCTCGAACATCTCTTCGGTTTCCGTGGGAAAGCCGGCGATCATATCGGCGCCGAAGCTCATCTCCGGGCGAAGGCGACGCGCATCCTCGATGAAACGCAGCGCATCGGCGCGCAAATGCCGGCGCTTCATACGCTTCAGGATCATGTCGTCGCCATGCTGCAGCGAGAGATGCAGATGCGGCATGAAGCGTGGCTCGTCGGCGATGAGATCCATCAGGTGGGCATCGGCCTCGATGCTGTCGATCGAGGAAAGCCGCAGGCGGCGGATATCGGGGATCTGCTTCAGAAGGGTCTTGGCCAAAAGCCCGAGCGTCGGGGTGCTCGGCAGATCGCCGCCGTAACTGGTGGCATCGACGCCGGTCAGCACGATCTCGCGGTAACCTCCGTCGACGAGATTGCGGGCCTGGTCGACGACAGCTCCCATCGGCACGGAGCGGGAATTGCCGCGGCCATAGGGAATGATGCAGAAGGTGCAGCGATGGTCGCAGCCGTTCTGCACCTGGATGAAGGCGCGCACATGGCCATCAATGTGCCTGACCATCTGCGGCGCCGTCGCCTTGACACTCATGATGTCGTTGACGCGAAGTTTCTCTTCGGCCGAAACGCCGAAGTCCGGCAGGCCGCGATAAGAAGCGCTCGTCAGCTTCTCCTCGTTGCCGAGCACGGCATCGACTTCCGCCATCGCAGCGAAGGTCTGCTTTTCCGTCTGCGCGGCACAGCCGGTGACGATGATGCGGGCATGCGGATTGTCACGCCGGGCCCGGCGGATCGCCTGGCGGGCCTGGCGCACCGCCTCGCCGGTCACGGCACAGGTATTGACCAGGACGGCATTGTTGAGCCCGGCCTTTTCAGCCTGCGCCTTCATCACTTCGGATTCATATGTGTTGAGGCGGCAGCCGAAGGTAATGACCTCGATGCCGCTCACTGCGCCTCCGCCTCTCGGGTACCCTCGCGCGACCAGAGACCGGTCGAAGGATCGAGCCTGCCCGACCATTCCCATTCGGCCGGGCCGGTCATGATCACATGATCGTCGCGCTCGCGCCATTCGATGGAAAGCGTGGCCGGCGGCTTGGCGCTGGCCACGTTGATCGTCACCTTGCGGCCGGTACGGCCGGTGCGCGCAGCACTGACGGCAGCAGAACAGGCAGCCGAGCCGCAGGCGAGCGTCAGTCCAGCGCCGCGCTCCCAGGTGCGCGTCGTCACTGATGTCGGCGACGTCACTTGCGCCAGCGTGATATTGGCGCGCTCGGGAAACATCGGATGGTTTTCGAGCAGCGGTCCGAAGCGGGCGAGATCATAGGACATCACGTCCCTGTCCACCCAGAAGATCGCATGCGGATTGCCCATCGACATCGCCGACGGCGAATGCAGCACCGGCTTGTCGATCGGACCGATCTGCAGTTCGATGCGGCTGGTGTCGTGGAATTCTTCCGCCAGCGGGATCCTGTCCCAATCGAACACCGGCCGGCCCATATCGACCGAAATCGTCCCGTCCTCGTGCTCGACGGCGTTGAGGATGCCGGCGACCGTCTGGAAGGTAAAGACCTTTCTGCCGGTCTCGGCGGCAAGTGCCTGCACGACGCAGCGAGTGCCGTTGCCGCAGGCCTGCGCCTTCGAGCCATCGGAATTCAGGATATCGATGAAGGCATCGGTGCCTTCGGCCTTCGGATCATGGATCGCCATGATCTGATCGAACTCAGTCTGCGGATCGGCATTGAGCGCGACCGCCGCCGCAGGCGTCACCTTGTCCGGCCGGCCGCGCATGTCGACGACCAGGATCTTGTTGCCAAGCCCGTTCATCCTCGCGAATTCGACCGTTGCGCTCATGGGATCATTCCGTCTGTCTTTCCGGTGTATATGGCGGAAATGCGAGGGAATTACCAGTGGCCCGCGATCATCCCATCACGCAGCCTCCCGGAATCTATACGGCTTTCCGTCAAAGGCTTGGAGACGATTGAAACCTAGGAAGAGTTCGATAGGTTCCGGATTGAAACTTGTCTCCAATGAAATTCGATCTCAATCATGTTTAAATTATTGTTCAACCGGGTTCTAAAAAGGGGCTGGATTCGGGACCTCGGATACTTACTCGGTTTTCACACGCGATTTCGACGTTGTCGTCGATGCGGCGCGTCTAAAGGAGGTATTGGCCCCTCTGAGCACCGATGATGCGACCGCACTTGATGATGCCTGGAAGACATTTGAGATGTCGCTCAATTCATGGCGCACAACTGCCAACCTACAGGCATTGGAAACAACGGGATTCATACGAAACGCGACATCGGATCATGAGCGACAAGATACTGTCGTTTCCATTCTGATAGATCATTCGGGCTCTATGCGCGGACAATCGATACTCTTGGCAGCGGCTACAGCAGAGATCGCTTGTGACTTCCTGTCTCGTCTCGGTTACCGGGTGGAGATTTTGGGCTTTACAACATTGGACTGGAAAGGAGGAAAATCACGCAGATTGTGGAGGAGGCAAGGAAGTCCTCGATACCCGGGCCGTTTGTGCGACTTGCTCCACATCGTCTACCGGTCAGCAGATACGAGAGACGCACCCGCGCTCGGTTATATCCTGAAAAATATGCTGCGAAGGGACCTTTTAAAGGAGAATGTCGATGGTGAAGCGCTGGAGTGGGCGGCGAGCCGCCTATATCGCAGGCCGGAGAAGCGCAAGATTCTGATAGTACTTTCGGACGGCGCTCCGGTTGATGATTCCACGCTGCATGAAAACGGACCGAATTTTCTGATCGATCATCTACGCGGCGTTATTGCGCGTCTGGAAGCAGATGATCGCATACTGCTGGCGGCTATCGGGATCAATTGGGATACCGACGGCCTTTACAAGCGTAGCCTGCGCGTCACTGCACCTGAGGATCTAGCCGGTGCAATGATAGACATGCTCCGCAGTGTACTGATCGCTAGCCGACCGCGGTGATTATTCCGCATAAATCGACAATCGTGCCTAACGTCGTTCTTGCGGCGCAATCAGGGCTCATGGGCGTGCCAAGCTGTCCATGCGATGGCATTCGCTCGTCTTCGCACTGAGCGCCGAACAACATCTCCGTCAGTATTTTCAGCTTTCTGGCTGCGCACCGTCGGGATCGAAGGACGCAGCATGGGCTTCGACAATGGCTGCGGTGATGACCTTTCTCAGCTCGTAGACCAGCGAGCGGGACCGTTTGCGATCCAGATCCTGTGCCGCCTTCGCAAGATTCAAGCCTTCGTTCAGAACAATATGGTGGGCCCGCGCCAGCGCCCAACTCTCAATATCAAGATTTATCATTCGATATCTCCGCCGATTCATTCGGCATCAAGGATATTCACGAATCATTTTACAGGACGCACTTAAGTAGAAAGTAGAATCATAAGCAGAATAATTTGCAACTGGCCCCTCCAGCGAATTCGGGTCGCCAATCGGAATTTTTGCCAGCAAAATCGAAAAAATCAGGCGGAGTGCGGAAGCCAATACAGAGGTCGGCTTGAACACGTACTTTCGTGCGTGTCCAGCGGCACATTCCGGTCGCGCCCATGTCACGCGGCTTTGAAAAGTCGCCATGCGGTCATTTGCCCGCATTCACCTTGACTTTCGCCCGACTTTCCTGTTTATCGCGCCCAATCCGCGACGAGCCACACGACTCCGAGCCGCCGACCGGGACCTGAGATCCCGGAGGTCAACACCCGACAGCGCGATGCGCCCTCGGGTGCTTTTTGGCTTTGCGTCTTGTTTTCGTCAAGGAAAAGCACGACGTTTCCGGGCATGTAAGAACCCGCCCGAAACGTATCAAGGAAGAGCCGATGTTTGAGAACCTCCAGGACCGTCTTGGATCCATTCTGAATGGACTGACAGGCCGTGGCGCGCTTTCGGAAGCCGATGTTTCCGCAGCGCTGCGCGAGGTTCGCCGTGCGTTGCTGGAGGCCGACGTCGCGCTCGACGTCGTGCGTTCCTTCACCGACCGCGTGCGTGAAAAGGCCGTCGGCGCCGAGATCCTGAAGTCGATCAAGCCCGGCCAGATGGTCGTCAAGATCGTGCATGACGAACTGATCGAGATGCTGGGTGGCGAAGGCGTCGGCATCGACCTGCATGCGGCCGCCCCGGTCGTCGTCATGATGGTGGGTCTGCAGGGCTCCGGCAAGACGACGACGACGGCGAAGATCGCCCATCGCCTGTCGACGCGCGAGAAGAAGAAGGTGCTGATGGCATCGCTCGACACGCGCCGTCCGGCAGCCCAGGAGCAGCTTCGCCAGCTCGGCGCGCAGGCCAACATCGACACGCTGCCCATCATAGCAGGCCAGTCGCCGACGGATATCGCCACCCGCGCCGTGCAGGCGGCCAAGCTCGGCGGCCACGACGTCGTCATCCTCGATACCGCCGGCCGCACGCATATCGACGAGCCCTTGATGGTCGAAATGGCCGACATCAAGAAGCGCTCGAACCCGCATGAAATCCTGCTGGTCGCCGACAGCCTCACCGGTCAGGACGCCGTCAACCTCGCCCGCAGTTTCGACGAACGCGTCGGCATCACCGGTCTGGTGCTGACCCGCATGGATGGCGATGGCCGCGGCGGTGCCGCCCTTTCGATGCGCGCCGTCACCGGCAAGCCGATCAAGCTGATCGGCGTAGGCGAGAAGATGAGCGAGCTGGAGGAGTTCCATCCCCGCCGCATCGCCGACCGCATCCTCGGCATGGGCGACATCGTTTCGCTCGTCGAGCGCGCGGCTGAAAACATCGACGCCGAGAAGGCGGCCGCCATGGCCGCCAAGATGGCCAAGGGCAAGTTCGACCTCGACGACCTCGCCGACCAGTTGCGCCAGATGCAGAAAATGGGCGGCATGGGCGGCATCATGGGCATGATGCCCGGCATGGCGGGCATGAAGGACAAGATGGCCGCAGCCGGCCTCGACGACAGACTTTTCGGCCGCCAGATCGCCATCATCCAGTCGATGACCAGGGCCGAGCGCGCCAATCCCGACCTGCTCAAACATTCGCGCAAGAAGCGCATCGCCGCCGGCTCCGGTACCGATGCCGCCGCCATCAACAAGCTTCTGAAGATGCACCGCCAGATGGCGGACATGATGAAGATGATGGGCGGCAAGGGCAAAGGCGGCATGATGAAGCAGATGATGGGCGGCCTTGCCGGCAAGA
>Ga0102590_1004527_pt1 | contig 11711 bp, 8 predicted proteins | sample AraplaMF_Col_mMF_FD_76859 | JGI IMG/M metagenome (GOLD analysis project Ga0102590, IMG submission 76859) | Arabidopsis root microbial communities from the University of North Carolina, USA - plate scrape MF_Col_mMF | ecosystem: Host-associated > Plants > Roots > Endosphere | place: USA...
TCGCGCCCATTTCGCCGCCGCCAATCGAAAGATCAAGCCCGGGCGATCGGCTATGGCGAGACCGGAGATTTATCACGCTTGCAGCGGGTATGAGCCTCGCCCTGTTTGCGCAGATTGGACTTCTCGCTCATCTGTTTTCATTGCTCGTACCGGCATTGGGTGAGCAACTTGCCGGCTTTGCGGCGGCCTTGGCTACGGCTGCCGCCGTCGCGGGGCGTACGCTCGTCGGCTGGCTGATGCCCGCGGGTGCTGATCGCCGTTTGATCAGTTGCGGCAATTGCACTCTGCAAATTCTGGGATCGTTCGCCTTTTTGTTTGCAGCCGGCGGCAATGTGCCCCTGTTGTTTCTAGGGGTCGTGCTGTTCGGCGCGGGCATAGGAAACAACACGTCACTGCCGCCGCTGATTGCGCAGGCCGAATTTGACAGAGAGGACGTGTCCCGCGTGGTTCCACTCATTGTCGCAATTAGCCAAGGGACTTATGCGTTCGCGCCCGCTGCGTTCGGCTTTATTCGGGCCTTAGGCTCTCAATGGTCGTCGATATCAGGCGGAGCCGCGCCATGGGTGTTCATCGGCGCAGCGTTTATCCAGGCAGCCGGCGCTGCCGCGTTCTTCGTTGGGCGTGGACGAAGGGGCGGCGTGCGAGGCAGTGATTAAAGGATGATCGCCAACGCAAAGGCGCAGGATCGCCAAGACAGAGGCCGCTGGGCGGATTGAATAAAGTTGCCGGCAAGTCGGCCATGCTTGCGCGAGGAATTAGCGCAAAATCGCGGAATTCTTCGGTCGCCTGGCGGTAGGTTCGAACAATCGGATACTGGGGAGAGCTGTCGCGTAGAAATGGCGGAGAGAGTGGGATTCGAACCCACGGTACGGTTTCCCGCACACACGCTTTCCAAGCGTGCGCCTTAAGCCACTCGGCCATCTCTCCGTGCGCCTTCTCATGGCGGGGCTGGACAAGATTTGCAAGCGACGCCGGTTACGGCTGGAGGATTTTCAGCAACTATTTGATATCTCTTCATATTTTTAAAATTTCGCGAACTCGCCAACGATACGCGAAATGCCGGCCACACTGGTGATTCCCGCAATTTGCGCCGGACAAGGCGGCCTCGGGGTGAACCTGATGCCAACGATGGCCGACCACAGACCGATGGCATCAACGGGACACCAGATGACGATCACTCGGGCACTCGGGTTGGCAATTGGCGTCGCCGCGGCCACCGCCGCCTTCAGCGGTCTGGCCCTGGCACAGTCCTGCACCCGCAACGGCGCCGAGGTCTCCTGCGATGACGGCCGCCGCGGCCTGCTGTCGGGAGACGCCATCCTGTGGCCGGACGGCACGCGGTCCAGCCTGTCGCCGCATCCCAGCGTCATCATCGGCAACAAGTCGTCGGTGATCGTGGGCCAGGGGGTGTTCGTCGGCAAGGGCAAGGGCGTGACGCCGCTGGATAATCCCAGCGCGCCGAACAAGGCGCGGTGCGCCGTGCTCGACGGCGTATCATATTGCTATTGATGAACCGAGGCAGCGAAATGTTGCGCGCTACTGCAACCTGAAACCGTTTGAGCCGACCGACCGCAGCGCCCAACCCGCCACCGGATCGGTCACCACCTTGTCGTTGGCAGGAGTCTCGGCGCCGCCATGGGCGTCCTGTAGCGCTTCCAGGAAATCCGCGAACCATTGCTGGATGGTGCCGGCGCGCAGTTTTGCCATCATGGCATCCCACCGCATCTTGCGCTCGATCAGCGGCATGGCGAATGCGCTGGCGAAGCAGCGCGCCATGCCGTCAATATCATGCGGGTTGACCAGCAGCGCGGCATCCAGTTCGTTGGCGGCGCCGGCGAATTTCGACAGCACCAGCACCCCGGGGTCGGCCGGGTTCTGTGCCGCGACGTATTCCTTGGCCACCAGGTTCATGCCGTCATGCAGCGGCGTGACGATGCCGACCTGAGCGGCCCGATAGAGGCCGGCCAGCACCGTCTGGCTGAACCCCTTGTTGAGATAGCGGATAGGCGTCCAGTCCACCTCGCCATGGCGACCGTTGACCTCGCTGACAGTCCTGGCGAGCTCGTTCTGCAGGTTGCCGTAGGCTTCGATGGTGCCGCGTGACAGCGTTGCAATCTGCAGCAGCGAGACCGTTCTCTTGAACTGCGGCTGTGCCGTCAGCAGCTGATCGAAGGCCTCGACGCGATTGACCAGCCCCTTGGAATAATCGACGCGATCGACGCCGATTGCGAGTTTTTCGCCGTTCAGGCTGCGACGCAGTCGCGAGACGTCCGGATTCGTCGACGCGCGCGCCGCCAGCGAGGCGAATTTCTCCGGATCGATGCCGATCGGGAACACCGCACAGCGCGATCTTCCGTAGCGCGAACGCACGACGCCGTTCCTGACCTGCAGACCGAGATCGGATTCGAGGTATCGGATGAAATTGTCCCGATCATCCTCGGTCTGGAATCCAATGAGGTCGTAGGCCAGCATGGCCTCGATCAGTTCGCGATGATGCGGAACGCCGCCGATCACGTCATGCGACGGCCACGGCGTGTGCAGGAAGAAGCCGATCGGATGGCGCACGCCGAGATCGCGCAGTTCGGCGCCGAGCGCCAGGAAATGATAATCCTGCACCCAGAACACGGTCTCGGGCTTGCGGAAACGCAACAACGCCCGCGCCATGAAGGCGTTGACCTCACGATAGGATTGGTAATCGTCGTGCGAGGCCCGGATCAGGTCGCTGCGCGAATGCAACGCCGGCCATAGCGCTGAATTGGCGAAACCCTCGTAATAGCCGCCGTAATGCGCCGCCGGGAGATCCAGCATGGCCAGCGCACCGGCGCCCAATGCTTCAATTTCGGCAAATGGCTCCTTCTGCGCGCCGTCGCGCACCCTGCCGCTGGAGCCCACCCAGATCGCGCCGGATTTTTCCACAACCGGCAGCAACGCCGCCGCCAAACCGCCCGTCATGGGCTCAGTGGCGGAAGCGCGGGACACGCGGTTGGAAATGACGACGAGATTCACAGGGTGTCCCTCCTGGTTGCGCTCGTTTATAAACGGCTGTTCATCATTATGGTTCCTGGCCACCATTCAACCCGATTGAAACCAAATTCGGGCGGAAGCGGACGGAACTCACGAGGACAGGGACGGCGTTTTTTCATCTTTTGAGAAAAATGTTCAGCGATTTCATGGTTACAGAGAGATAGGCCCGTCTGCTGCAATGAAGTTCCCATCAATCACGGCCTGATCGTGTCATTCCGCAGCCACGCGCTCATCATCGAGCAGATGCGCAAGCCAGGCCCGCACATCGCGCGGCTCATCGAAATGTCCCGCCACGCCGCGCGCGCGGCGTCCGACCGAGAATGAAAGGCCACGGAAATCCGGCATGATCGCGAACACCGTTTCGTCGGTCACGTCGTCGCCGATGAAGACCGGACGGCGGCCCTTGAAGGGATCGCGTGTCATCAGTTCGCGTACGCCGGTCGCCTTGGTGAAACCGGAAGGCTTGATCTCGCAGACCGATTTTCCTGGAAGCACTTCGATCGGCGCGTTGGGCAGGTCGGCGCGAATCACTGAAACAGCTTCGTAGATCGCCTTTTCGGCATGCGGCGCCAGCCGATAGTGCAGCGCCAGCGAATAGCCCTTGTCCTCGAGCAGAATTCCCGGGCTGAGCTTGGCGATCGCCGCGAGGCGGCGCTTCAATTCCTTGTCCATCGGTGGAGCATGGGCGGACACCGATTCGCTCTCCGGCGAGAGCCGCATTTCCGCACCGTGGCCGCCGACCGCAGGGAGTTGCAGCGGCGCGAAGATCAGGTCGATGTCGTTGACCGAGCGGCCGCTGACCAGCGCCAGCGCGCCTGAGGTCCGCGCCAACAGCCGCGGCAGCGTCTTTACCAGATCCGGCGGCACCCAGACCTCGCGCGGCGTCGGCGCCAGGTCGAGCAGCGTGCCGTCGATGTCAAGCAGCAGCGCGCATTCGCTGAGATGCGGCACCAGGGCGCCAGGCACCGGAACCGAGTCCGGTGCATCATCGCCTTCGCTTTGCATCGAATTAGTCACGTTCTGATTCATGTTTTCACTCCACAACGGCAAGAGGTTGTGCGATGGATTCAAGCGAACGGCGTTCCGCCGAAATGCCGTAGCGCCATGCGGTCACTGCGGCGACGATCATCAGCGCCGAGCCGGCCAGATAACCTGCGAACACGCTCGTCCGCGACCCGCTGTCGACCAGCGCACCGAACAGTGCCGGCCCGGCGACACCGCCGATGCCGGTGCCGACAGCGTAAAACAGCGCGATCGCCAGCGCCCGCACCTCGAGCGGAAAGGTTTCGCTCACCGTCAGATAGGCGGCGCTGGCGGCCGGCGAGGCAAAGAAGAAGATCACCATCCAGGCAACGGTCTGGGTCTGTGCACTGAGCACGTCGATCGAAAACAGATAGCCAGAGATGGCCAGCAGAATTCCCGAGACACTGTAGGTCAGCGCGATCATGGTCCGGCGTCCCAGCGTATCGAACAGGCGGCCGAGCAGCAGAGGGCCCAGGAAATTGCCGGCGGCGAAGGGCAGAAGATACCAGCCGATCTGATTGGAAGCGATGCCGAAGAAATCCGTCAACACCAGCGCGTAGGTGAAGAAGATCGCATTGTAGAAAAACGCCTGCGCCGCCATCAGGACAAAGCCGACCAGCGAGCGCTGGCGATAGGTGACGAACAGCGCCGTCGCGACTTCGCGTAGCGGCGTGTGGGTTCGCATCCGCAGTCTTATTTTCGGCCAGACCTGCGGGACGGCGCCGGCGCGACGGGCCGACGATTCGATTTCCGCTACGATCTCCTGGGCGCGTTCCGGATGGCCATGGATCATCAGCCAGCGTGGGCTTTCGGGAATCCAGAAGCGCATCACGAAGATCACCAGACCGAGACCCGCACCGGTCAGATAGGCCAGCCGCCAACCGAGTTCGGGCGAGATCACCGCCGGATCGAGCAGCACGATGGCGCAGACCGCGCCAAGCGCCGCACCGAGCCAGAAGCTGCCGTTGATCACCAGATCAGTCCAGCCGCGGTAGTGCGCCGGCACCAACTCCTGAATTGTCGAATTGATCGCGGTATATTCGCCGCCGATGCCGGCGCCGGTCAGGAAGCGAAACAGCGCATAGCTTGCGACGCTCCACGACAGCGCCGTGGCGGCGGTTGCGGTGAGATACAGCGCCAGCGTGATGAAGAACAGCTTCTTGCGGCCGATGCGATCGGTGAGCCAGCCAAATCCCAGCGCGCCCAGCACCGCGCCGGCAAGATAAGCGCTGTTGGAAAATCCGATGTCGAAATTGCTGAAACGCAGCATTGGGCTTTCCTTGAGCGCGCCGGACAGCGCGCCGGCGAGCGTCACCTCGAGCCCGTCGAGAATCCAGGTAATGCCGAGCGCGGCAACCACCCGCGTGTGAAATCCGCTCCACAGCAGCGCATCGAGACGAGCAGGAATGTCGGTTTCGACGACCCGAGCGGCAGCCTGTACGACGGCCGTCGGTTCGTTGGATGTGGGCTGCATCTCGACGCTCAGATTGGCCATGACGCCTTGCTCCGGAGCAACCGTCCGAAACTCCGCGGAAGGGAGCGCGAAACACCGGATAACAACAGGAAGGTTCCCGGATCTCGCGACCCAGGCTGCCCGGGTTAACCCATGAGGGCGGCATCGGTTCCGGATTTTGTTCCGGCGGAACAGATCACCGGTTGGTGCCGTTGCCGGCTAAAACCAAGGGAGACCTCATCATGGCGGAACGTCACGCCAAAAAGATTGCCCGCAAGACCACACGAAAAAGCATGGCGCGTCGAAACCCGACGCCGCGAAGGAAAACCCCGGCCAAACGGAAAGCCACGTCTTCGAAACGGTGGTCGCAACGCGTCACCCGGGAAAGCGATGCGCTCGACCTCAAGCGCGGCGTGTTCACGCTCCGCGATCCGAAGAATATCGCCGCCTCATTGAAGCGATCTGCCGAGCATAGCACGCGGCGCAAGGCAGGGGCTTACCGGTCGGCGCTGTCGATGCTGACTTTCTACATCAACCGCGCCGGCAAGGCGCTGGGCAAGATCCAGCGCACCCGGCTGGAGCGCGCAAAGGACGAGTTGAAGAGGCAGTTCGGGCGGGAGTAGCCGGGACGATCCGGTTCGAACGCGCAGATCACGCCGCGCGGATATTCGCCATGAAGCGGTCGAGTTCGGCGCGCAGGCGGGTGCTTTCGCTGGAGAGCGTTCGTGCCGAATTGAGCACCTCTTCCGAAGCCGAGCCGGTTTCGGTGGCGCCGCGGTTCACCTCCGTGATGTTGCCGGCGACTTCCTGGGTGCCCTGGGCGACGCCCTGCACGCTCTTGGCGATCTCCTGGGTGGCGGAGCTTTGCTGCGCAACCGCAGTGGCGATCGTCGAGGCGATGGTCGAGATTTGCCCGATGGTGGCGCCGATTTCCTTGATCGCGGCAACCGACTCCTGCGTCGCGCCCTGCATGCCGAGGATGTGCGAGGAGATTTCATCGGTGGCCTTGGCGGTCTGGCTGGCCAGCGACTTGACCTCGGACGCGACCACCGCAAAGCCGCGCCCTGCATCGCCGGCGCGGGCGGCTTCGATGGTGGCATTGAGCGCCAGAAGGTTGGTCTGCTCGGCAATCGCCGTGATCAGCTTGACGACATCGCCGATCTGCTGGGCGGCATGGGACAGTTTGCCGATCCGCGCATCGGTCTGCTCGGCCTGTTTCACCGCGCCGTCGGCGATCTTGCTGGATTCCTGAACCTGGCGTCCGATCTGGCCGACCGATTGCGACAGTTCCTCGGTCGCCGACGCCACCGACTGCATGCTGGTGGAAGCTTCCTCGGACGCACCGGCGACCTGGCTCGACAGGCTCTGGGTGGTTTCCGCGGTCCGCGTCAGCGTGCCGGCGGCGGCCTCGAGCTGGCCGGCGGACGCCGAGACATTGGCCACGATGGCGCCCACCGCCGCCTCGAAATCGTCGGCGAAGCGAATCAGTTCGGCCTTGCGCGCCTCGGAGCTGGCGCGGTTCTGAGCTTCATGATCGGCCGCGTCGCGCTTCGCCTTGGCGACCGCCTGCAGCTTGAACTCCTCGACGGCGCCGGCCATCTCGCCGAGTTCGTCGCTACGCCCCAGCCCCGGCAGGACGATTTCAAAATCGCCGCCGGCGAGCTTGCGCATCGCCGCGCACATCGCCGTCATCGGGCGTGAAATGCCCTTGCCCAACGTCCAGGCCAGCAGGCCCCCAAGCAGGAAACCACCGATGCCGAGCATCATCACCAGGCGTTCGGTGTCGCTGACGGTGGCGTTGGATTCGCTTTCGAGGCGCTGCTGATCCGACAGCAGATCGGCCTTCATCACCTTCGAGCCCTGGGTGATCGCCGCGCCGGACTGCACCATCTGGGCTACCAGGCCGTCGATGGTCCTGGCATTCTCGATCAGCTTCGCAAAGGATTGCCGGTACTCTTCCAGCAGCGAGACGATTTCCGCAAGCTTCGGCCCGACCTTGTCGTCGTCCGCCGAAATCGCGCGCACCGCGATGTCGACGAACTTGAAGCGCGCCGTGGCGCTGTCGCCGACCGTCTTGTCGAAGTTGAGGGCGTAGGTGTTCACCTGTGCCATCACGTTGGCGTATTGCGTGGCGACCTGCTTGGCGCCCACCGCAACGGCTGGCAATTCGGCCTCGTCGGCGGTCGAGATGAGGTCGTCGAACTTGTAGCGCAGCAGCGTGCCGCCCCGCGTCAGTTGATTCACCGTCAGTTGACTGCTCGCGGTCTTGAGCGCGACGATATCGCCGAAGATTTTGGTGAAGGTGCGGAATTCACCGGCTAGACGGTTGACCTTGTCGACGCGAGCGGGCGCGGTGGTCGCCTTGATCAACTGATCGATGGCGTCTTTCAAGCCGGCTTCGGCGGCCAGCGCTGCCTTGGCATCGTCTTCCTTGCCGGTGGCGACGTAGTAGCGCGCCAGGCCCTGATAGGCGGTCAGTTCGCGGTCGACATTGCGCGCCAGATCGGATTCCGAAACGCTGGTGCGATAGGCGATGACGCCGGCGGAGATTCGCTCAAAGCCGAGATAGGCAAAGCCCATGCTCAGCGCCGAAATGCCGAGCACCACAGCAAATCCAAGGGACACTTTGCCACGAAACCGAAGCGATGGAAGCATCGCGGACTTCGGCCGCAGCCCACCGGCGTTCAACCCCATCCCGGACCCCCGTCACTCCCATGACCCGGCCTTTCACGAGTGATCGCTCCGAGGCCGGCGGCTCAACCTACGACCCAATGGCTAAAAGGAGGTAAATCGGCACGTCATGGTTGCGGCAGAGACCGCCCTCGCGATGGAAATAACTAAGCTTTTCCAAGCTCAGGCTGCTCGCGCGGCCGGAGGCGCCGGGGCCTGCCAGGCATCGGCCAGCCACAGCTTCGGCGCGGTCAGCGCCTGCAGCTGTTCCAGCGTCATGCCGGCGGAAACCGGCGAGAAGAACCAGCCGAGCCCGGCGGCGGCGCATGCGCTCGCTGATTGTGCCCTGCGGCGACAGTTCGAGTTCGAGACTCCTGGCCCGATGGTCAGTTCGCTAGCCCCCTGCTCGTGAAATGGACCAGCCGGGACTATTCGCCGAAACGCAAGCCGCGTCGCGACGAAAATCCTAGTTGCAAAGTCTTCGGCCCGCGCTTCTAATTGGAACAATTAAAATCTGGGAGGTTTGCGCGTGTCCACCATCAAATTGACGGTCAATGGCAAAGCGGTCTCAGCCGAGGTTGAGGACAGAACCCTCCTCGTCAACCTGTTGCGTGACCATCTGAATCTCACCGGCACCCATGTAGGCTGCGACACCAGCCAATGCGGCGCCTGCGTCGTGCATATCGACGGGCGGGCGGTGAAGTCCTGCACCACGCTGGTCGGCCAGGCCAACGGCGCCAACGTCACCACCATCGAGGGCATCGCCAAGGGCGACGAACTGCATCCGATGCAGGCCGCGTTCCGCGATAATCACGGCCTGCAATGCGGCTACTGCACGCCCGGGATGATCATGTCGGCGATCGACATCGTCCACCGTCATGGCGGCAACCTCGACGAGGACACCGTGCGGCAGGAGCTCGAAGGCAATATCTGCCGCTGCACCGGCTATCACAACATCGTCAAGTCGGTGCTGGATGCCGCCGGGCGCATGAAGGTGGCGCAGGCGGCGGAATAGCAGCGCCTGCGTCATTACTAACCTCACAGAATTCAAGCCGCCGAGTTTCGATGGAAACGGCGGGAAAAACTCCGGCAGGGAGAATTGACCATGGGCGTTGAAGGTATTGGCGCAAGCGTCGTGCGCAAGGAAGACCGTCGTTTCACCACCGGCAAGGGCCGCTACGTCGACGACGTCAAACTGGTGGGCATGACGCACGCCCATTTTATCCGCAGTCCCCACGCTCACGCCAAGGTCAAGGGCATCGATTCGTCCGCGGCGCTGAAGATGCCGGGCGTGGTCGACGTGCTGGTCGGCCAGCAACTGGTCGACGACAAGGTCGGCAACCTGATTTGCGGCTGGGCCATCTCGTCCAAGGACGGTTCGCCGATGAAAATGGGCGCCTGGCCGGCGATGGCGCCGGAGACGGTGCGCTTCGTCGGGCAGGCGGTCGCGGTGGTGATCGCCGAGACCAAGAATCAGGCCAAGGACGCAGCGGAAGCCGTCGTCGTCACTTACGAAGAACTCACCGCCGTTCCCAACATCCGCGCGGCGCTCGCGGCCGGCGCGCCGCAGCTGCACCCGGAAGCTCCGGGCAATGTGGTCTATGACTGGCATATCGGCGACGAGGCCGCGACCAAGGATGCGTTCGGCAAAGCCGCCAATGTGGTGTCGCTCGACCTCACCAACAACCGCCTGGTGCCCAACGCCATGGAGCCGCGCGCCGCGCTCGCGGACTATGACGAGGCCGAAGAGCACTACACGCTGTACACCACCTCGCAGAACCCGCATGTCGCGCGGCTGGTGCTGTCGGCGTTCTACAACATCGCGCCTGAGCACAAGCTGCGGGTGATCGCGCCCGACGTCGGCGGCGGCTTCGGCTCGAAGATCTTCGTCTATCCGGAAGAGATGGTGGCGTTGTGGGCCTCCAAGAAGGTCCGCCGGCCGGTGAAGTGGACCGGCGACCGCTCCGAGGCATTCCTGACCGACGCCCACGGCCGCGATCATGTCTCGAAGGCCGAAATGGCCTTCGACAAGGACAACAGGATTCTCGGGCTGCGGGTCAAGACCCACGCCAATTTCGGCGCCTATATGTCGCTGTTCTCGTCCTCGGTGCCGACCTATCTGTACGCGACGCTGTTGTCGGGCCAGTACAACATCCCGACCATCTATGCCGAGGTGATGGGCGTCTACACCAACACCACCCCGGTCGACGCCTACCGCGGCGCCGGCCGTCCGGAGGCGAGCTACCTCGTGGAGCGCCTGATGGAGACCGCGGCGCGGCAGTTGAAGGTCGACCCGGCCGAACTGCGTCGCAAGAACTTCATCACCCAATTCCCGCACCAGACCCCGGTGATCATGGCCTATGACATCGGCGACTTCGGCGCCTCGCTCGACGCCGCGATGAAGGCCATCGACTATGCCGGCTTCCCGGCCCGCAAGGCCAAAGCCAAGGCGGACGGCAAGCTGCGCGGTATCGGCGTGTCCTGCTACATCGAGGCCTGCGGCATCGCGCCGTCGAAAGCGGTCGGCAGCCTCGGCGCCGGCGTCGGCCTGTGGGAGTCCGCGGAAATCCGCGTCAATCCGGTCGGCACCATCGAGGTCCTGACCGGCTCGCACAGCCACGGCCAGGGCCATGAGACGACCTTCGCGCAATTGATTTCGGAGCGTCTCGGCGTGCCGGTCAGCCAGGTGCAGATCGTCCATGGCGACACCGACAAGGTGCAATTCGGCATGGGTACTTACGGCTCGCGCTCGATTGCGGTCGGCGGGACCGCCATCGTCAAGGCGATGGAGAAGGTCGAGGCCAAGGCCAAGAAGATCGCCGCACACCAGCTCGAGGCGTCGGAAGGCGACATCGTTATCGAGAACGGCGAGTTCAAGGTCGCGGGCACCGACAAGTCGATCGCGCTGCCGATGGTCGCGCTGGCCGCCTACACCGCGCACAACCTGCCCGACGGCATGGAGCCGGGGCTGAAGGAGACCGCGTTCTACGACCCGACCAACTTCACCTTCCCGGCGGGCTGCTACATCTGCGAACTCGAAGTCGATGCCGGCACCGGCAAGACCTCTTTCGTCAATTTCGTCGCGGCCGACGATTTCGGCCGGCTGATCAACCCGATGATCGTCGAAGGCCAGGTCCATGGCGGTCTGGCACAAGGCATCGGCCAGGCGCTGCTCGAAGCCGCGGTCTACGACAGCAATGGCCAGCCGGTGACAGCGTCGTTCATGGACTACGCCATGCCGCGCGCCGACGACCTGCCGTCGTTCAAGCTGTCGCACACCACGACGCTGTGTCCGGGCAATCCGCTGGGCGTCAAGGGCTGCGGCGAGGCCGGCGCGATCGGCTCGTCCGCCGCCGTCATCAACGCCATCACCGACGCCATCGGCAACAACAAGCTCGAAATGCCGGCGACACCCGACCGGGTGTGGCACGCCATTCACGGTTGAGGGAGACGAGACATGTATGAGACCACTTATCATCGCCCCTCGAGCGTCGAGGACGCCGCGGCGCTGTTTGCCAAGGGCTCGGAGTCGAAATACCTG
>Ga0102590_1004528_pt1 | contig 11708 bp, 8 predicted proteins | sample AraplaMF_Col_mMF_FD_76859 | JGI IMG/M metagenome (GOLD analysis project Ga0102590, IMG submission 76859) | Arabidopsis root microbial communities from the University of North Carolina, USA - plate scrape MF_Col_mMF | ecosystem: Host-associated > Plants > Roots > Endosphere | place: USA...
AATCATCTTCGGCGCCGATCGTAATTGCTTCGATTTGCTTTTGTGGGCCCATGACATGTTCAAGCGCTGCCTTGAATTCGTCGGCAAGGCGCCCGTGGGTCACAAGTACTAGACCAATCATCGGAAAACTCCCGCGGGTGCTTTTGGTGCACCGCACGAACGCGCCACTTTGACCATCCAGAGCCCCCGCGCAAGAGGGGATGTTGCGTATCTCCCTGAATCTAGACGGATGGATAAGGGGAGCTGCGCCGGTCTACTCGGTCGCGAGTGTGGGGTTCATATGGTTACCATTTCCCTTCAAACAATCAGCCGAAGGGTTAGTGGGAGGTTAACTCTTGGTAGTGGTCAAGCCCGCGACAACCAATGGGAGGGGAAAATAGTCGCGGCAGACGGGGATTCGCGGTATGTCGACACCAAAAATGGCTGTTTTCAGTGATTCCGGCGACGGCAGGCGCTCGGCGTCGTCGGCGTCGAGATCGACGACGAGACCGACCGTCGCATGCTCCACGAAGTCGCACCGGCGGATTCCAAGTCCCCGAATCTCGATCAGGCCGGCGAGGGCGGGAGCGGGACGAACTACAATTTCATGACCGACTGTCGCCAGATGGACACGGTCGTCGCCGACCAGGATGGCGCTTCCGATCACGCCCGCACGCCCGGCCATGATTAAATCGAAGGCAAGGCGCGACTTGCCGGAGCCCGAAGGGCCACGGATCAACACCGCCAGGGGCCCGACCTTGACCGCAGATGCGTGAACGCTCGGCCCGCCGTCGTTCGAACTGCCTTGGCTCATAGCGCCGGCAGCCTCACCACGAAACGCGCGCCCGCGACCGTCGGCGCGCCGTCTTCGTCCGCTGGGCCAGCGCGATTCTCCGCCCAGATGCGTCCGCCGTGGGCGTCGACGATCTGCTTCGAGATCGAGAGCCCGAGGCCGGAATTCTGGCCAAATCCCTGATGCGGCCGGTCGGTGTAGAAACGCTCGAAGATGCGCTCCAGCGCGTCGTCGCGGATGCCCGGGCCGTCATCGTCGACCACGATCTCGATCTCGCCGCGGACACGGCGGCAGGTCAGGCGCACCTTGCTGCCGGCTTCCGAAAACGACTGCGCGTTGGAGAGCAGGTTGGAGACCACCTGCCCAAGCCGCGAATCATGGCCGCTGACCGAGAAGGTGTCGGTCGGGCTCCGGCCCTCGAAGCGCGCCTCGACCGCGACGTCGTGGCCGAGCTTCGTTTCATTGGCCACCGCAACCAGCGTGCCGAGGAGCCGCCTGAGATCGACCGGAATCGCGTCTTGCCGCTGCAATTCGGCATCGAGCCGGCTCGCATCCGAAATGTCCGAGATCAGCCGGTCGAGCCGCTTGACGTCATGCTCGATCACTTCGAGCAGGCGCGCGCGGCTGTTCTCGTTGCGCGCCAGCGGCATCGTCTCGACCGCGGAGCGCAGCGAGGTCAACGGGTTCTTCAATTCGTGGGCGACGTCGGCGGCGAACATCTCGATCGCTTCGATTCGCTTGTAGAGCGCGCTGGTCATGTCACGCAGTGCGCCGGAAAGATGGCCGATCTCGTCGCGGCGACGCGTGAAGTCCGGAATTTCGACGCGGCTCTTGATGCGGCGGCGGACGCGTTCAGCGCTGTCGGCAAGGCGGCGCACGGGTCCGGCGATCGTGCTCGCAAGCAGCAGCGACAGCATGATCATGACGGCGGCAGCAACGCCGCCGACCTTGAGGATCGCGAGGCGCTCGGCCGTGACCATCTGATCGATTTCATCGCCCTGGGTCGAGAGCATCAGCGCGCCGTGGATCGCACGCGCCCGCTGCACGGGGACCGCGACGGAGACGATCACCTCGCCGCGCGAATTGACCCGCACCATCGAGCGCTTCAGGCCCTGGAGCGCATCGGCCACTTCGACATAGCCTTTGCCGTTCTCGCGGCCGAGTTCGCGATAGAGCGGCAGATCGCCGCGATTCAGCCAGGTCCGTACCGGGACCATGATGCGTTCGGCCAAGCCCGGCTTTTCCGACAGCGGCGGCAGCGGAAAGCCCCGCACACTATCGAGGTCACGGCTGTCGAGCAGCACGCTGCCGTTGGGGTCGAAAATCCGCGCGCGGGTCTTGGTCGGCGAGATCAAGGTGCTCAACACCGGCGCCACGCGCTCGGGATTGATCGGAAAATCCAGCGAGTCGTCCATTCCGCCATAGCTCTCGCCCAGCTTCAGGTCGAGCAGCCGCTCGGGATCGACGGTGATCGCATTGGTCTGCACCGTCGCCGAGGCGCCGATGGCGCCGGCGATGATCTCGGCCTGCACCAAAAGGCTCTGCGCGCGTGCGTCGATCAGGCCGGCGCGAAACTGCGACAGATACAGGATGCTCGCGACCAGGGCGACGAGGCCCGCGAGGTTGAGCGAGACGATGCGGCGGGTCAGGCTGGAGAAGGACAGCGCGAAGAAGAACTGTCCGGCGCGCTTGAGCCAGTTCAGCGGCCCCCAGCCTTTCGCAGCGGGCTTGTCCTCGCGGTCCGATGCGCCGTGGGATGCAATCTCCTCGGCGTTCGAACTCGGATCAGGCTGCGTTCGGTCAAGCAATGCTTACGCCCGCGTTAGGACAGCTCAAAGCGACGGTCCCCGCATCCTAGAGCATGCCCGGTTCTGATGGAATCAGAACCGGTGCAGCCCTCATCTGTCGTGAAGGCGCGCGCGCCTCAGGCTTCCTTGAAGCGGTAGCCGACGCCGTAGAGCGTCTCGATCATCTCGAAATCGTTGTCGACCACCTTGAACTTCTTGCGCAGCCGCTTGATGTGGCTGTCGATGGTGCGGTCGTCGACATAGACTTGGTCGTCGTAGGCGGCGTCCATAAGCGCGTTGCGGCTCTTGACCACGCCGGGCCGGGTCGCCAGCGCCTGAAGGATCAGGAATTCGGTGACGGTCAGCGTCACCGGCTCGTTCTTCCAGGTGCAGGTATGCCGTTCCGGATCCATCCGCAGCAGACCGCGGTCGAGCGCCTTGGCGTCGTTCTCCTTCGGCGCAACCGTCGGATCCTTCGGTGCCGATCGGCGCAGCACCGCCTTGACGCGTTCGACCAGGAGGCGTTGCGAAAACGGTTTGCGGATGAAATCGTCCGCGCCCATCTTGAGACCGAACAGCTCGTCGATCTCTTCGTCCTTGGAGGTCAGGAAGATCACCGGCAGGTCGGACTTCTGCCGCAGACGGCGCAGCGTCTCCATGCCGTCCATACGGGGCATCTTGATATCGAGGATGGCGAGATCGGGCTGGGTGGTGCGGAAGCCGTCAAGCGCGGAGGCACCGTCAGTGTAGGTCATGATGCGGTAGCCTTCGGCTTCCAGCGCGATCGAGACGGATGTGAGAATGTTGCGGTCGTCGTCGACCAAAGCGATTGTGGGCATGAGCCTCTGCTTTCTGCTTTCCGTTTGGGTCGTGGCTTAAACGGCGAGCAATCCAGTGATGCGCCGCATACATGGGTGCCGAATTTGGCGCTCGAACCTTGTCACCGAGCAATGCAAGCTGGGCTGAAGTGTGACCAAGTTCCACGAAACACGGCGGATTCGCCGCATATCGACCCATAACCGGGCTCGGGTTTACCCGAAAAAAGGCCCGCCTTGCAACCACCTGAGCCGAGAAAGCCGATGCAACCGACCCCCGATTTCACTCCCCCAAAGCTCGCCAAGTCGCTGCTTAGGCGGTCGCGGCAGGGGGCGCTCGCAACCCTCATGGCGGGCAGCGGCGATCCCTATTGTTCCCTGGTCAATCTGGCGAGCCACCCTGACGGCTCGCCGATCCTGCTGATCTCCCGATTGGCCGTCCACACCAGGAATATCCTCAGCGACAACAGGGTTTCCCTGATGCTGGACGAGCGCGCCGCCGGCGATCCGCTGGAGGGCGCCCGGATCATGCTGTCAGGCCGGGCCGAGCAGGACGACAACGAGAAGGATCTGCTCCAGCGGCGGTATCTCAATGCCCATCCCTCAGCCGAAGCCTTTGTCTCGTTTCAGGATTTCTCGTTCTTCCGGATCCGGCCCACGGGAACCCATCTGGTCGCCGGCTTTGGCCGAATCGTCGACCTCAAGCCGGAGCAGTTCCTCACGGACCTCACTGGCGCCGAGGACCTGCTGGCGGCTGAGGAGGGCGCGGTCGAGCACATGAATGCCGATCATCGCGAGGCCATGGCCCTTTACGCCACCAAGCTGCTCGGTGCGGCCGCGGGCGACTGGCGCTGCACCGGCTGCGACCCCGAAGGTCTCGACATGCAGGATGGCCAGACCGCGCTGCGGCTGGATTTTCCGGAGCGGGTGACTGATGGTGCAGCATTGCGCAAGATGCTGGTCCGCCTGGCCGGCGAGGCGCGCGCGAAGACCGACCGAATCCCTGACTGACTGCGACAATTGAACGTCACGTCTCATCGCGGCGACCCAAGATCGTGATCGGTCCGAGGTGGCAGCGAGGGTTCATGACAAATCGTCGTCTGGCATTGGTCGCAAGCCTGGCGCTTGCGATCACCGCGTCGCTTGTCACGCCTGGCATCGCCCAGAAGGGTGACCTCTCCGGTCAGAGCGCGCGGATCAATGCGCTCAGAACGGCCGGGAAATATGCGGAAGCGCTGCCACTGGCGCAGGCGATGGTGGCCACGCTGGAGAAGACCAGCAACAATCGCGATCTGGCCGCCGCGCTCAACAATCTCGCCCAGGTCTATGCCGACCAGGGACACGACGATCAGGCCGAGCCGATTTACAAGCGCGCGATCGCACTGATGGAGAAGGGGACCGGCCTCGACAGTGTCGAGATCGCGCCGATACTGAACAATCTCGCTGCGCTCGATCAGCGGCAGGGCCGTCTCACAGATGCCGAACCGCTGTTCAAGCGTGCGCTTGCGATCCGCGAAAAGGCGCTGTCGCGCGAGCATCCCGATATCGGCCAGTCTCTCAACAATCTCGCCACGCTGTATGTGAAGCAGGAGCACTTTGCGGAGGCTGAGCCGCTGTTTCAGCGCGCGCTCGCGATCTTCCAGAAAGTCGGCGGTCCCGAGCATCCCGCGGTCGCAACGCTTCTGAACAATCTCGGTCAACTCGATCGTGACCTCAACCGCGATGGCGATGCCGAGGCACCGATCAAGCGTTCGCTTGCGATCCGCGAGAAAGTGCTGGGACCGGATCATCCCGATGTCGCGCGTTCCCTGAACAATCTCGCTGGCCTTTACGAGCACCAGCAGCGCTATGCGGATGCCGAGCCGCTTTATCGCCGCGCGCTCGCCATTCGGGAGCGTACGCTGGGTACGGATCATCCCGACGTCGCGACATCCACCAGCAATCTCGCCTATTTCCTCCACGTGTCCGGTCGAACTGCAGACGCATTGCCGCCCGCGGAAAAGACGCTTGGAGGTGATCGCGCGCAATTGCGCGTCGTGCTTCCGATTTTATTCGCGGCGCGCCAGCAATCCCTGTTGCCAGATGACAAGGCGCTGGACGAGGCGCTCGCGGCGATCCAGCGCGGCACGCAATCCTCGGCCGCATCGGCCGTGAACAAGCTCGCCGTGCGACTTGCGGCCGGCAGCGACCGGCTCGCGGAGCTGGTGCGCAAGGACCAGGATCTTGCGGCCGAATCGGAAGCGCTCGACAAGGCGATCATCGCGGCCGTGTCGAAATCATCGGCGCAACGCGATGCCGGCTCCGAGCAGCGGAGCCGGGCACGGATCGCGGCCATCGCAAGCGAGCGCGCCGGGTTGCAGAAGACGCTCACCGTCGAGTTCCCCGATTACGCCTCGCTTTCCAACCCGCTGTCACTGACGGTGAGGGACGTTCAGTCGCTGCTGTCTGCCGATGAAGCCATGGTGCTCTATTCCGTCGTCGACAAGCGCAGCTATGTCATCGCCATCACGCGCGAGGGCGCCGATTGGAAGGAGATTCCGCTTGGCGCGGAAGCGCTGGCGCAAAAGGTCGCCGCATTTCGCCGAGGTCTTGATGTCGGCAAGGCGCGTGATGGCTCAGGCAAATCAGGCCTGTTCGATCTCGCTCTCGCCAACGAGCTCTACGTTGCGCTGCTCGGCCCGGTCGAGGCGCTGGTCAAGGACAAGCGCAGTCTGCTCACGGTGCCGTCGGGCGCGCTGACAGCGTTGCCGTTTCATCTGCTCGTCACGGAACCCCCGCAAGCTGCGATCCCTGATACGCTTGAGGGCTATCGCCGCGCCGCCTGGCTGCTGCGGCGTCAGGCCGTATCTGTGCTGCCGTCGGTGGTCAGCCTGAAATCGCTGCGCGCTTTCGCGCGCAAGAACGAAGGCGTCAAGCCGATGACCGGCTTCGGCGATCCCGTGTTCAATCCCGCGCAAGAGAACCCGGCTGATCGTCGCTCTACGAGCGGCAAGATCGCCGCGCGAAACATCGCGGCGTCAGCCTACACCGATTTCTGGCGGGGCGCGGGCGTCGATCGCGCACGGCTTGCGCAGGCGCTGCCGCAGCTCCCCGATACCGCGGACGAGTTGAACGCCGTGGCGAAAGATGTCGGTGCGAGCGATGCCGACATTCATCTCGGCCGCGACGCCAGCGAAGCGACGCTCAAGCGTGCGGCGCTCGCCCAATACAGCATCATCTACTTCGCAACGCACGGCCTCGTCGCCGGCGATATCAAGGGTGTGGGCGAACCGTCGCTCGCGCTGTCCATTCCCGAACAGCCTTCCGAACTGGATGATGGTTTGCTCACCGCGAGCGAAGTTGCCCAGCTCAAGCTCAATGCAGACTGGGTTGTGCTGTCGGCCTGCAACACGATCGCCGGCGACAAGCCCGGCGCCGAGGCCTTGTCGGGACTGGCCCGTGCGTTCTTCTATGCCGGTGCGCGTGCCCTGCTGGTCTCGCACTGGGCGGTTGATTCCGAAGCTGCCACCCGCTTGACCACATCGACTTTCGATCTGCTCAAGAACGAACCAAATCTCGGTAGAGCCGAAGCTCTTCGGCGCGCGATGTTAACGTATGTTGATGACACATCGTCGCCCCGCAATGCCTACCCCGCCATGTGGGGAGCGTTCGCGCTCATTGGCGAAGGTGCGATACGATAAAGCGGCGCAGCATTTGTGCGTCGCAAAACACGTGACAACGCTGAAACAGCCATTTGGTTGCGCGATCATTGATGATTTTTGCATAAGCCTTGTCGACGCTGATATGCGCGACGTTTGGCGCAGTCCTTGAATAAACCAAGTCCTGCGGGATCAGCTTGGCAAGGCCAGCGTTCATCATTATTAGATCGTCCAGCCGAGGCCGGACGGCCTATAATCACGGTGACCGCGAAGGCACCAGAGCATGGTTGCGCTTGATGTCGCGGGTTCTAGGAGGATTTTTCGTGCAAGAGACGGGCGTGCGCAACGGTGCCTTCGGCGCCGACAAATTCGGCTTAAAGAATCTCAAACGGGTTCACTGGAACCTCGGCGCGCCGCAGCTCTACCAATATTCGCTCGCTGCGGGCGAGGCGGTGTTATCCGCTGACGGCGCACTCTGCGCCGACACCGGCGAATTCACGGGCCGCAGCCCGAAGGACAAGTTCACGGTGCGCGACGCCGCCACCGACAAGAAGATGTGGTGGGCCGGCAATCAATCGATCACCGCAGAGCAGTTCGAGACGCTCTATCAGGACTTCCTCAAGCATGCCGAGGGCAAGAGCCTGTTCGCGCAGGATCTCTATGGCGGCGCCGATCCGGCCTACCGGATCAAGACGCGCGTCTTCACCGAACTCGCCTGGCATTCGCTGTTCATTCGCACGCTGCTGATCCGTCCCGAGGCGATCGAGCTGTCGACCTTCGTGCCGGAGCTCACCATCATCGACATGCCGAGCTTCCGCGCCGATCCCAAACGTCACGGCTGCCGTTCGGAGAACGTCGTCGCGATCGATTTCGCCCGCAAGATCGTGCTGATCGGCGGGTCTTATTATGCCGGCGAGATGAAGAAGTCGGTCTTCACCACGCTGAACTACTATTTGCCCGAGCGCGGCGTGATGCCGATGCACTGCTCGGCCAATGTCGGCGCCAAGGGGGACACCGCGATCTTCTTCGGGCTCTCCGGCACCGGCAAGACCACGCTGTCGGCCGACCCGAACCGCACGTTGATCGGCGACGACGAGCATGGCTGGGGCCCGAACGGCGTGTTCAATTTCGAAGGCGGTTGCTACGCCAAGTGCATCAAGCTGTCGCAGGAAGCCGAGCCGCAGATTTACGCGGCCTCGACACGCTTCGGTGCCGTGCTCGAGAACTGCGTGCTCGACGAAGACACCCGCGTGGTCGATTTCGACGACGGCTCCAAGACCGAGAACACCCGGTCTGCCTATCCGCTCGACTTCATCCCGAATGCGTCGCGTACCGGCCGCGCGCCGCAGCCGAAGAACGTGGTGATGCTCGCTGCTGACGCGTTCGGCGTGCTGCCGCCGATCGCAAAACTGTCGCCGGCGCAGGCGATGTACCACTTCCTCTCCGGCTACACCGCCAAGGTCGCCGGTACCGAGCGCGGTCTCGGCAACGAGCCGCAGCCGGAATTCTCGACCTGCTTCGGCTCGCCCTTCCTGCCGCTCGATCCATCCGTCTACGGCAACATGCTGCGCGACCTCATCGCTCAGCACAATGTCGATTGCTGGCTGGTCAACACCGGCTGGACTGGCGGCAAGTATGGCGTCGGCAGCCGCATGCCGATCAAGGTGACCCGCGCGCTGCTCACCGCCGCGCTCGACGGCTCGCTTCGTAACGTCGAATTCCGCACTGACAAGTATTTCGGTTTCGCGGTCCCGACCGCGCTGCCGGGCGTGCCGAGCGAAATCCTCAACCCGGTCAATACCTGGAAGGACAAGGACGAGTTCGACAAGACCGCCCGCGCGCTGGTCGGCATGTTCCAGAAGAACTTTGCCAAGTTCGAAGCGCAGGTGGATGCAGAGGTGCGCGCGGCTGCGCCTGATGTGAAGCTCGCGGCGGAGTAAGTGCTCCGTCTTGCATGCAAAAGGGCGGCCGAAAGGTCGCCCTTTTTTGTTTCCTTCTCCCCTTGTGGGAGAAGGTGGCGCGAAGCGCCGGATGAGGGGTTCTCTCCGCGCGTTCAACTGTATGAGATTCGCTAGTGGAGAGAACCCCTCACCCGTCTCGTCGCTTCGCGACGAGCCAGCCTCTCCCACAAGGGGCCCACAAGGGGAGAGGGAAAGTGCAGCCTACGCCTTGAAATACGCGATCTGCGTGCTCGTCGCGAGCAGCCGGCCGTTCGGCGACCACAGCTCGGCATTCTGGTCGGCGTAGCTCTTGTGCATGATGTTCGAGTCCGCCGTCGTCAGCACGCGCGTGAGGTCCTCAGCCGCGAGTTCTTCGCTATCGGTGTGAAAATAGGTGGTCAGCGACACCGTGCCGAACGGCACCAATTCGCGCCGCGCGTGGAAGATGCGGCCGAAGAAGGCGTCCGACATCGACATCAGCGACAGCATGTCGAGCTTGCGTGGCTCACGATCACTGATCCAGATCTTGGAATAGGTACTGGCGGGTTCGGACTGCGGTGGGCCGATCCGCATCTCGCCCTCGACGAAGCGGAATTCGTACTGGTTGGCCCAGGACGCAGCGATCTTCGGGAATGGCAGCGTCGCTTCGAACGGTTTTGCATCGGGATATTGCGCCACCCTGTGCTCCCAGGACGGCCGGCGCTCGGCGAAGACGGCGGTCGCAAGCGTCGCGACTTCGCCGCCGCCCTGCGACAGTTCGACGCTCCAGTGCTGGCTGGAGCGGTTGGCCTTCACCAGCCGAATGTCGAGATCGAATGGCCCCTTCGCGATCGGCGCGCAGTAATTGACGGTCAGCGCCAGCGGATCGCCGGCGGCTTGCGGATGTTCGATCAGTGCGCGCAGGATGGTTGCGGCAGTCACGCCGCCGAACGGGCCGACAAAGGCCCAGTAATCGTCGCTGGTGTGCCCTTGCCAGCTGGAGTCGCCGGCGGTGACGCGCGTGGCGTCGTCGAACGGGTGCGGGAGCTTGGCGTGCATTTGCGCGATCCGGTTTTCAATGACGAACGTCATATCACGTCCGTCGCCGGTTCGTGCAACTACCTCCGAGGTACGATTTCACTCAGCGGAAAATCAACCCGCGGCGTCGCGCAGGTTCGGCAGCACCGGCGTGGTCGGATTCACCGGCACGTTCCAGATTTCCTCGGCATATTCGCGGATGGTGCGGTCGGAGGAGAACCACGCCATGCGCGCGACATTGAGGATGGAGGCGCGCGTCCAGGCCGGCGAGACCTGCCAGCGCGCGTCGACCGCGCGCTGCGTCTCGTAATAGGAATCGAAGTCGGCGCTGACCATGTAATGGTCGAGATAGCGTAGTGCATGCGCAATGGATTCGAAGCGGCCGGGATCGCCGGGCGAGAATTCGCCGGTGCCGATCGCGTTGATGGCGCGCTGCAGCTTTGGCGAATTGCGGATCACGTCGGAGGCATCCAGCCCTTGCTTGCGCCGGATCATCACGTCGCCGGCCTCCATGCCGAAGATCGCGATGTTCTCGACGCCGACCTGGTCGCGAATCTCGATATTGGCACCGTCGAGCGTTCCGATGGTGATGGCGCCGTTGAGCGCAAGCTTCATGTTGCCGGTGCCCGAGGCCTCCATGCCGGCGGTGGAGATCTGTTCGGACAGGTCAGCCGCCGGAATGATCACCTCCGCGAGACTGACGTTATAGTCGGGAAGGAACACGACCTTCAGCTTGCCGCCGATCGAAGGATCGTTGTTGACGATTTCGGCGACGTCGTTGATCAGCTTGATAATCAGTTTTGCGTATTTATAGCTCGCCGCCGCCTTGCCGGCGAAGATCTTCACCCGCGGCACCCAGTTGCCGTTGGGATCGTCCTTGATCGACTGGTACAGCGCGACCGTCTCGATGATGTTGAGGAGCTGGCGCTTGTATTCGTGGATGCGCTTGATCTGCACGTCGAACAGGGCGTTCGGATCGACCTTGATGCCGAGCCGCTCGCCGATCAGGCGCGCGAGCGCCGTCTTGTTGTGCAGCTTGACGCTGCGAAATTTTTTCTGGAACTCGACGTCGCTGGCGCGGGCTTCGATCTGCGAGAGCTGCGTCGGATCGTCGAGCACGGCGTCGCCACAGACCTCGCGCAACAGGTCGGTCAGCTTCGGGTTCGCCAGCATCAACCAGCGTCGGAAGGTGATGCCGTTGGTCTTGTTGGTGATGCGGCCGGGATAGAGATGGTTGAGATCGTGGAACACGGTCTCACGCATCAGGTCCGAATGCATGGCCGAGACGCCGTTGATGCGGTGCGAGCCGACGAAGGCGAGCTGGCCCATGCGCACGCGGCGCCCGCTCTTCTCGTCGATCAGCGAAACCGAGGCGCGGAAATCGATGTCGCCGGGTGCGCGCGCTTCGGCGAGCGCCAGGTGTTGGACGTTGATGCGATAGATGATCTCGAGATGACGCGGCAATAGCCGCTCGAACAGCTCGACCGGCCAGGTCTCCAGCGCCTCGGGCAGCAGCGTGTGGTTGGTGTAGGAGAGGGTGGCGACCGTGATCTTCCAGGCCTCGTCCCAGCGGAAATTGTGGAGGTCGACGAGGATGCGCATCAGCTCCGTGACGGCAAGGCTCGGATGGGTGTCGTTGAGCTGCACCGCGACCTTGGACGACAGGCTGCGCAACTGGCCATCCGACGAGAGGTGCCGCTTCACCAGATCCTGCAGCGAGGCTGAGACGAAGAAATATT